>Ga0182738_1006093_pt1 | contig 12625 bp, 6 predicted proteins | sample eDN5th30CBELigMG_FD_128876 | JGI IMG/M metagenome (GOLD analysis project Ga0182738, IMG submission 128876) | Enriched Miracle-Growth compost microbial communities from Emeryville, California, USA - eDNA 5th pass 30_C BE-Lig MG (version 2)... ...
CTGCTTAGCAAACTTACTGGACTTCAGTACTTAATCCTCAGTCAATTTGCTTCAATTGTCCCTTTAGCTCTAACTTTCATTCCTCCAGTCCTCAAAAAACTCACTTCTCTCGAAGGTCTGGGCCTCGATCTCGCTGATATGGGGAGCTTCTATAGCAAACACCTCAATCAAATCTTTCTCGCTCTCAAAGACAGAACAATTCCTTTGAAAAGTCTGGCTTTCAATTTTAAAGATTGTGCCGTGGATTTCCCAAATTCTTGCCCTCTATCTCGGGGTCTCGCAATGTTAGATCTCTCCCAACTTCAAAGCTTCAAGCTGAACTGCTATTCAAACCTTACCAGCAAGGCTTTAGAACAACTTACTGCAGTTTTAAATACAGCTCCTCTGAAACTACTGAGCCTTGATCTCTCAAAATGTCGCTTCTCTTCCAGTTCTCCTCATTTCTCCCTCAATTTACAGGCGTTTCAATCTCTATCCTGCCTCTCTATTAATCCATGCGACCTCAAAAACGGACTCCAAGGCGTAGGAACTGCCATCAAGCCTCTGGTTAATCTCAAATTCCTTGAGATCGACTTCTCAAAGCAGACCAAGGAGAATGTTGATGAGAAGGAATTGATCGATTTTTCTGCTAATTTAAGAGGTCTTCAAAATCTAAAACACTTCAGTTTGAACCTCAAAGACTTGTCCACAATTCCAGACAAAGGTCTGATAGCTCTTTCAGAAAATCTTCAATGCTTGACTAGGCTATCAAAGTTTAACTTAGAGCTCGTGGAAATCAGAAGAGGGATGAATAAAGATATTTTGAGTTTGTTAACCTCGCTTACAAAGCTCAAGAAATTGACAGATTTATTCTTAGATCTGAGTAAAAGCCACATTTTCAGTGTTAGAAATCTCCATAATTTGGCAGAAGTTCTTCAAAGTCTTTCACTGTTAAATTCAGTGAATTTGGATTTTAGCAACTGTGAATCTTTGAGCGAAGAAAAAGAGAGTTTTGGACCACTTTTCCGGAGCTTGGGCAAGCTGAAATCCTTAAAGAAAATTATTTTGCGTATTCCCAGCAGTATTGAAGATCAAACTAGAGCTTTAGATTACATCAAGCATATTGAAGACCAGGCGATCGACTGGGATTGCCTGAATCCTTACAGGAGATGGACATGATTTAATTCACTTCATTTTCTTTATAAAAAAGTCCGGTGAGTCATCGAAATAAAAGCTTTGCTCACTCCTTCAAAATTTTGGGATTATTCTTTACGTTTTCCAAGATTTCTATTCATCCAATTCATACCTTTATACTTATAAGCGTTCATATAATGTAAGTGGTATGGATTGCCGGGTCTGAGGGCTCAAATAATAATAATTAATGTTTTTTTTTCAAAGAGCATTCTTTTAATTTCTTCAGAAAAAAAAAGAACTTCAATAAAGCAGATCAAACTCCCTAGAAATTTCTTGCCGAATGATTCAGAGAAAGGAAGGGCTTCCTTTTTGAAGCATTTTTATTCAAATGCAAAGAGGAAAGCGGTTTTTTCTATCTTGACCCTTTTCCAAAGTGACCCGAATTTGATAATATTGAGAAGACTCTTTTTTCGCCAATTTCCAAAACCACAAAGACGCACAGGAATTTAAATTCATGCCAAAGAAATATAAATACATTCTTCTCTTTTATGGATCTATTAAACCTAATGGCCCTTATTCCCTTCATTGTCTTCCTTCTCTATCAAATTTCACTCTGAAAAGAGGTCCAGAGGCCCAATTCGAGGATTCAAGGATTCATAATTCGATAAAGGCCAAGCAATTTAGACCTTTCATTATCACATTCTATCAATTAGCCAACTATTTTCAAGTTGGGTTTTTTATCTCTCTCTCTCTCTGTGACCCAAATCTCATTTGATTGATCAGATAAAGTTGACTGAGGGAATTTGATCTTCACCCAACACAATCGATTTAAAGTCCAATTCCAACACGGTTTTCTATGAAAAATTAACCACCTCACTTTTCATAATTACAAGTATTTTCGCAGAGACCAAAAATTAAAACCTCTCAGTTACCTTTCTGTTCACATCTTTTGTTCAGTCCTTTTATAATCTCTAGATTTTTTACGCTCTCATAAAAATTCATTAATTTTCCTCACAACAAACCATGGGAAACACCTCCTCAGTCTAATGGTTCCTGAGCTTCCAAGTTTACATTTAGGGCTTGCAGGATTGGGGATTCAAAAGGGGAAAAGAATTTCAAGTTTGTGTGAAACACTTGCTCAGCTCAGAAAGTTGACTGACCTATCATTGGATTTTTCTGGAAATCCTGATTCCATAAGCAGAACCTCAATCTCCTGGTCAAAGGGATTGCAAGCATTTCATCTTTAAGATCATTAAATTTGAACTTTAAGAAGTGTGAATGTTTAGGTCAGAAAAGAGAGAACTTCGAGCCATTTTTCAAGAGTTTGAGCCAGCTCAAGCTCCTGAGTAAAATTGCTTTGGAGATTCTCTGTATTGAAGAAAATTTGAACTTTGTTCAAGAAACAAGCCTCCAACATATTGAAGATCTAAATATTCGCCTAAATCGAGTCAGGTTCTTGAGAAGAAGAGATAGTGATGATGAGAATGATGATTATTAATGAGTTGATATTCTGTTGAATTAGAATTTTTGTTACTTTGCTAAAAAAAACCAAAAAAATTAAAGACATTACTGTGGACCTTCTCAGGTTAATTCTTCACAAATTATGAGACAGAAAAGATTTTCCTTCAGAATACTTTCAAAGTTTAATTACCTAAATTTTGGAAAATTAATCAAGATCGACAATTTCGTCTTTGAGATTTCGAGATTCATACTTTCTCATCCGAAATTAGTTTGATCTTCTGGGGATACAGAAAATGAAGGAAACAAGAAAATGTTCAGCTGTACAAAAAAAATATTTTTCAGAAAAAAATTTTAATGGAAGAAAGAAATAAGGTCGAAATTTCGAATCCTGAAGATCTTCTCAAGAGAATATTTTTTGACCCTCGTCCTGTTCATCAAGAAAGCCTCTGTCACTTTTTTCAAATTTTTAAGCAAAAGTCGAGACTTGAACTCTTTTGACTGGAAGCCAATTTTTTTCGAAAAAAAGAAATTCAAACATAATTCCAGAGAATAATTCAATTTTCTCAAGAACTTTACTCTCAAAACAGTAGCATTTTGCTCAAGACATAATACAGAAAAATTCAGATTTCCCGCAATCTGATCAAGTCCTAAAGGGAGAGACTCAAAGAACAATCTCAATTCTTTGTTGAAATTCAATTTTTCTCGAAAAGAATAAATTAAAAAATTCCTTCAAGCAAAAAATAAACTTTATGGGAAGCATCATCTCCACCAAAAAACCTCTCTCACCTCTCACTATTTCCTCTGGCGCAGTTAAGCCAATAGCCAAGCAACCTGGAGAGCTCGATTTGAGAGACTGGAACAAGTGGAACAAACTCTTTAAAACAAATTCACATGCCATCACCAAACTCTGCATTCAATTGGTTTATCACCCATCTGACCTGCTTTACCTCTACACAATGATATTCCTTTTCAGTCCAGCTCGAAAAGCTGCTCGAATATTACAAAATAAAACTATCTCAAGCCTCCACTACGTTTTTATGGCTTCATCATCTTTCGAAATGTCATACCTCATCTGCAATCTCAAAGACTCCTGTCATATCACCTCTCTCAATCTCGACCTTTCTTCTGTCGAATCTTGTACCCCTCAGGACCTCAAATATCTCTCAATGACCCTTGGAAACTTCAAGAAACTCGCCTCTCTTACTCTCACCTTCCCTAATTTAGTTGAAATGACTCCCAAACATATCATTTCTCTAGGCTTTGCTTTTCATCGTTTGCGCTCTCTCACAGATCTCAGCCTGAAGTTCACCCATCGACAACGACCAAATTCTCCCAGTCTCAAACCTCTTGCAAAACTTCTCAGCAAACTTACTAGGCTCAAATCCTTAGCTTTAAGCCAACTCGCTTCAACCACCCCCTTAGCCTTCACTTTCCTTCCTCCTGTCCTCAAAAAACTCACTTCTCTCGAAGGGCTGAACCTCGATCTTGCTGGTATGCGGGGTTTCCAAAGCAAACACCTCGACCAAGTCTTCCTCACTCTCAAAAATAATAAGCCTTTGAAAAATATCACTTTCAATTTTAAAGGTTGTACAGTCGAATCCCCGTCTTCTTGTCCTCTTTCTCAAGGTCTTGCTGTGCTTGATCTCTCACAGTTGCAAAGCTTCCAGCTAAGCTGCTATTCAAACCTTACTAACAAGACTCTAGAACAGCTTACTACAGTTTTACAGGGATCTCCTCTTAAACGGCTGAACCTTGATCTCTGTGAAGGTAGTTTTTCTTCCAGTTATCTTCAATTCTGCCTCGATTTACAAGCCTTCCAATCTTTATCCCATCTCTCCCTAAACCCAGGCGATCTGACCAATGGAATTAAAGTTATGGGAGCTGCTATTAAGCCCTTGATTCGTCTCCAATCCCTTGATATCGACTTCTCAAAACAAATCACGAAAAACGCTGATAATGTTGATAATGAATTGATCGATTTTTCTGCGAATTTAAGAGGTCTTCAAAATCTAAAGCACCTCAGCTTGAACCTCAAAAACTTGGACACAATTCTAGACAAAGATATGAGAACTTTATTGGAGGATTTGCAATTGACTAGGCCGTCAAAGTCGAGCTTAACGCTTGTGGAAATGAGAATAAAGTGGAATAAAGGAGTTTTTAGTCTGTTCTCCTCGCTTACAAAGCTTGAAAAATTGAAAGATTTATCTTTGGATCTGAGTGGAAACGACCATTTCAGTATTGAAAATCTTCATAATTTATCAGAAGCTATTCAAAATCTTTCATTGCTAAATTCAGTAAGCTTGAACTTTCGCGACTGTGAATCTTTGAGCAAAGAAAAAGAGAGCTTTGCGCCACTTTTCCGAAGCTTAGGCAAGCTGAAACTCCTGAAGAAAATTATTTTGCATCTTCCCAGCAAGATTGAAGATCAAAATGCAGCTTTAGATTGTATCAACTGTGTTGAAGATCAGACGATTCACTGGGATTGCCTCAGCTCTTAGTGAAAATAGACATGATTGAATTGAGTTCATACTTTATAAAAAAGTTCTTATGATCTAAAATAAAATTTTACTCACCATTCAAAAGTTGAAAAGAACCAATGTGTTTTTCTTCGAATGCATATATATTTTCCAAGAAGTTAGGGAAAAAATTTATTATCTTCCAGATCATCTTATTAAAAAACTCAAAATGACATAATCAATAAATAAAAGTCAATAATTCCTATGTAGTCATACTGGACTTATTGAGCCAATACTCACTAAATGCGAGTAAGATTTCTAACAAAACCCTTCAGCAAAAACTTCTCAGTTTTAATTCAAGAAAAAACTGTCTGAATCCTTATGACCCTTGTTGAACGTATCAATATTTCCGCATTAACAGGGATAAAGTTTAAAAGCACAGTTGATTTGACAAATACTGAGAGAAACAGAATTACTGAGAATCGGCATATACACAAGAATTCATAGTTCCCAGGATCTGCTCAATTTCTTTTTATTTATCAGATTGATACTGAAATAAGAAGACACAATCTTTTATTGAAATTAAATTTTTCTCAAAATCAATAAACCACGAATGGGAAACATCTTCTCAGCAAATAAACATCTCCCAACTTCCACTCCTTCCTCTGGTACAATGAAACCAATCATTAAACAACCTGCAGAGCTAGATTTAAATCAACCTAACAAGTGGAACAAGTTCTTCAGAAAGAATTCATATGCCGTCACCAAAGTCCGGGTACAATCATTTGATCGACCACCTCGAAAAGCGACTCAGATATTCCAAAATAAAACTACTTCAAGCCTCCACTACGTCTTCACAGCTTCATCATCTTTCGAAATGTCACGCCTCATCAGCAACCTCAAAGACTCCTGTCATATCACCTCTCTCAATCTCGACCTTTCTTCTGTCGAATCTTGGGCCCCTCAGGGCCTCAAATATCTCTCAATGACCCTTGGAAACTTCAAGAACCTCACCTCTCTCACTCTCACCTTCCCGAATTCAGTTGAAATGACTCCCAAACATGTCAGTTCCTTAGGCTTTGCTTTTCATCGTTTGCGCTCTCTCATAGATCTCAGCCTGAAGTTCAGCCATCAACAACGACCAAATTCTCCCAGTCTCAAGCTTTTAGCAAAAATCCTCAGCAAGCTTACTTGGCTCAAATCCTTAACCCTCGGTCAGTTCGCTTCAACTACCCATTTAGCCCTCTCTTTCCTTTCTTCCATCCTCAAAAAACTCACTTCTCTCGAAGGCCTTAACCTCGATCTTGCTGATATGAGAGATTTCCAAAGCAAACACCTCAACCAAGTCTTCCTCACTCTCAAAAATAATAAGCCTTTGAAAAATATCACTTTCAATTTTAAAGATTGTCTTGTTGATTTCCCAAACTCTTGTCCTCTTTCTCAAGGTCTCGCAATGTTAGATCTGTCACAATTGCAAAGCTTCCAGCTAAACTGCTATTCAAACCTGACCAACAAAACTCTAGAACAGCTTACTGCAGTTTTACAGGCAGCTCCTCTCAAACGGCTGAATCTTGACCTCTCTAAAGATTGTTTTTATTCCAGTTCTCTTCAATTTTGCCTCGATTTACAAGCCTTCCAATCTTTATCCCACCTCTCTGTGAATCCAGGCGATCTGAAAAATGGGATCCAAGGTGTCGGAACTGCTCTCAAGTTCCTGGGTGATCTCAAATTCCTTGATATTGACTTCTCAAAACAAGTCTACGCAAAGGTTGATAATGAATTGGCAGATTTTACTACTAATTTAAGAGGCCTTCAAAAGCTAAAAAGCTTCAGCTTGAACCTCAAAGGATTGAGCCAACTTCCAGAAAAAGATCTGAGAGCTCTCTCAGAGACTCTTCAATGTTTGACTGAGCTCTCAAGTTTGAATTTGGAACTTGCACTTGAGATAATCTACAGGAGGAAAGAGGTTTTGCGATTGTTTTCTTCGCTTACAAAGCTGAAAAATTTGACAGATTTATCTTTAAATTCAATAGCAAGGTGGAATTTCAGTATTGAGGAGCTTCGTGAGTTGGCAGAGGTTATTCAAAATCTTTCGTTGTTAACTTCAGTAAACTTGAATTTTGGCAACTGTGAATTTTTCAGGGAAGAAAGAGAGAGTTTCGGACCACTTTTCCGGAGCTTAGGCAAGCTGAAATTCTTAAAGACAATTATTCTGCATCTTCCCGACGGCATTGAAGATCAAATGGTAGCTTTGGACTACATCAAGCATGTTGAAAACCAGACTATTCACTGGGATTGTCTCACTGATTATAAAATTTGGATAAGAAGATTGTCAGAATGACGTTCATTTCATACAGAAAAAAAAATCTTCATTTCTATTTCGTTAATTCATGAAAATGACCCATTGTGACTCTTCGCATCAAAATTGGGAATTCCTCATTGTTCGTTTTATTCACTATTCAAGATTTGAAAATTTTTCTCTGTGTTTTTCTTAGAATATTTTTTCAAGAGAAAAAAGTTTTTTAATGAAAGCCAAAATTTCTCTTGCATTTTAGCTTATCTGATGAAGAAATTCAAAGTGAAATAATCCACCAAGAAAAATCGATAATTTCGAGAATTAGATTCGAGATTTCCTCTTTGGCTTATTTGGGTCAAATTTCGCTGCTGAGATTAATCTGAGTGTCAATGAGGTTCTCAAACAAATAATCTGGATCCTCCTCGTAAACAAAATTGTCTAGACCCTTATTAAGAATTTCTTTTTCTCTCTTGAAAGACCTATTTTCCTATTCAATTAAAAATATTTCAAAGTTATATTTTTACCTCTCACTCCAATACCAGCAATCTTTCAATCACAATATGACAGAGAATCCAACGAGATAGTTTGACTGAAAAGAAAATTTTTAAAAATGTGAATCCTATTATTTCCGAGTCATTCTCATAATACAATAAAATTCGAAATGAATTTCACGAGTATTTTGTTGATCTTCTGTATCTCACTTGCTTCTTAAACAAGCTCGAGGTTTTTCTATTCAAATAAAATAGCTTAATTAACTTTTCTCTAATTAAATCGTCCTCTTTACAATAAGTAACTGAAAATGGGAAATACTCCATCAACAAACAAAACTCTTCCAACTTCCCCTCGCTCAACAAACCAACCCCTCCTGGCTTGCCCCAGTTCCACCAAACCAATCAAAAAACAATTCCGAGAGCTGAATCTCAACAACATTGACAAAGTGAAGAAACTCATCAAGAAAAACTCCCACGCCATAACCAAATCTCGCATTCATCTATCTGATCCAATTAGTCTTCTCTCTCGACGCCAATACTTCGACAACCTCAGACATAATCAGCCTCCACCAGAGATCAAATTGCTTTTCCAAAAAGAAGCTCGTCAAACTGCTCAAATGTTGCGAGGTCAAAAGGCCATTTTAAATCTTCACTATGCTTTCTCTGCTCCATCCTCCTCCACCATGTCATTCCTCATATCCAAACTCAAAGGTCTCCATCATATCAGCTCCCTCACTCTTGATCTTTCTTCAGTCAAATCTCTTACCCCTCAGCATCTCAAATCTCTTTCCCTTATCCTTGGAAATTTCAAGAAACTTGCTTCCCTCAATATCATCTTCCCAAGCTCTGTCGAAATGACTCCTGAACATATCACTTCTCTAGGCTTAGCTTTTCACCGTTTACGCGCTCTCACTGATCTTTCTTTCAAGGTCTGCCATCGACTAGGACTCGGATTTTCTAGTCTTAAGCCTTTCGCAAAACTTCTCAGCAAACTAACGAAACTTCAGTCGTTATCTTTAAGTCAATTTGCTTCAATGACCCCTTTAGCTTTGAGCTTCCTTCCTCCAGTGTTGAAAAAGCTGACTTCTCTCGAAAATGTTTACCTTGATCTGGCCGATATGGGACGTTTCCAAAGCAAATTTCTCAATCAAGTCTTCCTTGCTCTCAAAGATAAAAAAAAGCCTTGCAAAAACCTCGCTCTGAATTTCAAAGATTGTGCTGTTGACTTTCCGAATTCTGACCCTATTTCTCAAGGCCTTGCGATGTTAGATCTCTCAAAATTGCAAAGCTTCAAGCTGCTTTTCTATCCAAATAAGACCAGCAAGAATTTACAACAGCTCATTGCAACTTTGCAGGCATCTCCTCTAAAACGACTATCTCTTGATCTCTCCGAAGGTCGCTTTTCTCACAATTCTATTCAATTCTCCCTGAATCTACAAAGCCTTCAATATTTATCCGATCTCTCTCTTAACCCAAGCAAACTCGTTAACGGAATCGAAGCTGTCGGAACTGTTATCAAGCCCTTGTTGAACCTGAAATCTCTTGATATTAACTTCTCCGGACAGACCACCTTGAAGGATTTTAATAATGAATTGATTAATTTTTCTTTCGGGTTAAAGGGCCTCAAAAATCTCAAACACTTCAGCTTCAACCTAAGAAACTTGGCCCAGATTAAAACTGAAGGCCTGAAAGCTGTCTCAGCCGGTCTTCAATACCTGACTGGGCTCTCAAGCTTAAACTTAGGGCTGGCAAAGATGGAAATCAGCAAGTTTAAACGACTTTCAGGGTTGTGCGCAACGCTTGCCAAGCTCACCAAATTGATAGATTTATCGTTGGACTTTTCTGAAAATGAAGATTTTGATCAACGAGATCTTGATAATTTAGCAGGAACATTTATTAGTCTTTCATCCTTAAGGTCAGTGAATTTGAACTTTAATGGATGTGTATCTTTGGGCCAAAAAAGAGATAGTTTTAAGCAGCTTTTCAAGAGTTTAGGCCAGCTCAAGCTCTTGGCTCAAATTACTTTGGAGATCCCCTGCATCATAGAGAATATGAGCTTCAGAGATTATGAGGCAGAGATCAAACATGTTGAAGATCAAAATATCCAACGAAAGCTTGTGAGGACCTGGAGTAGATAGAGTAAGAGTCATGATTGTTTCTTGTAATGTTGACTTATAATCAGAAAAGCTGTTAGAATTCAGATTTACTTTACAAAAATATTTGAGAATCCACTGAAAGGTGAATTATTTCTATATGAACTGTAAAAGAAAACTTAAGAAAAGCAGAAAAAAACCTTTCGCATGATTTTGAGGGTTTTCTCTTTGTTGTATGAAATAAGAAATTTTTCTTCAATTTTTTGTTTTCAAAAGAGAAAAAATGGATTACTGAGTCTGAGGACCCAAACATAATTCCAATAAAGAAGAGAGGAAAAAATACAAAAATCTTTGTTTACTTCATCAGACTGTTTCCTATTGGGACTTGAATTCTGATTCAAAGAGGAGGCTTTTTGTAAGAGCCATAGAATTTTTCAAAAATTATTTTCCCTCGAATTCATTTCATTTTTTGATTATGCGCTCATACAGTAAAATAGTTTTTTATCATATGAAGATGTTTTCTGCTTTTGGATTTATTTCCTCATTGGCGCTTATTTTAATCAAATTTCTCTCTGAGAAGAGGTCCTAAAGCCAATAGAGGGCCCAAATTTAAACAAGGATTTCAGTCAAATCACTGCGACAGTTTATTGGAGAAACAAACTCTTGAATTTTTTTGAAAAAAGTTTTATTCCGAAATTTTTTTCAATTGATCAAAACTATTCTGAGGTTGTGTTTTTCTCCTCTCACTCAGAAATCAGTCACCTCAGAATGAAAACCTCAAGAAGTTGAATTTGACGCGAGGTTGATCCCTGGAAGTTCAACAAAGCAAAGTTCTTTTTTTTTTCTGAACCAATTTTCCCTCAATACTGTCAAAAATTAATCACTGTATTTCCTAGTGATTTCCATCATCATACGATAAAATTTCAAATTAAACTCTTGAGTATTTGTTGGTCTTCTGTATCGTCCTTCTCTCTTTAATAATCTCGAGGTTTTTCACAATAAATAAAAAAAAAATCAACTTTCCTCTAATTAAATCACCTCCTTTCGCACAAAGAACCACTCATGAAGAACACCCAACCAATCCCAACCTCCACCAGCAAATACAAGCCCGTCATCAAACGATACCAAGAGCTGAATCCCAACAAGATTGAAACGGTGAAGAAATTTCACAAGAGAAATCCTGCAACCACCGATTACTACATTAAAATATCAGATCCTCTATCTTCCTTGAAGAGATTCCTACTCCCCAATCTCAAAAACCTCCATCATACCACCTCTCTCACTCTTGACCTGTCTTCTATAAAATTTTGTACACCTAAGCATCTCAAATCTCTCTCCATTATGCTTAAAAACTTCAAGGAGCTCACATCCCTCGAGCTCATCTTCCCGAATTCGGTCGAAATGGTTCCTGAGCATATCACTTCCCTGGGCTTTGCTTTTCATCGTATGCCCTCTCTCAATAGCCTTTCTTTCAAGTTCTGTCCTACATTAAGGCTCGGCTTTTCTAGGCTCAAGCCTTTTGCTAAACTTTCAGAAAACTTACCCGATTGAAATCTTTAGCATTAAGCTACTTTGCTTCTACAACCTCTTTCGCCATGACTTTTCTCCCTTTAGTCCTGAGGAAATTGACTTCTCTTGAAAATCTGAACCTCAACTTCTCTAATATGGGGAGTTTTCAAAGCAAATTTCTCAATCAAGTCTTCCTTGTTCTCAAAGATCAAACAAAGCCTTTCAAAAACCTAGCTCTGAATTTTAAAGAGTGTGCTATCGATTTTCCAAACCCTGACCCAATTTCCCAAGGTCTTTCTCTGATCGATTTCTCAAAATTGCAAAGCTTCAAGCTCCATTTCCCTCTAAATCCTCCTAGCAAGATTCTCGAGAAGCTTACTGCAACTTTACAGGCTTCTCCTTTGCAGCGATTGGATCTTGATTTCTCTAAAGAGAAGAGTCGTTACTTGGTTCCTCCTCAATTCTCCCTTAACTTACAGAGCTTTCAATCTTTATCTTACCTCACTCTGAACCCAGATGATTTGAAAAACGGGATCCCAGGTGTCGGAGCTGCTATCAAGCCCTTGGTTCAGCTTCAATCCCTGAATATCTGCTTCTCTGAACAAATCGAGACTCGTTATGATAGCTTTAACCAGCTCTTGAAGGATATTGATCATGAACTGATTGACTTTTCTGCTGGGCTGAAGGACCTTCAAAATCTAAAGCGCTTCAGTTTGAACCTAAAAAAAACCTGGATATTTGGACAGAACAAGCCCTGAAGGCTGTCTCAGATGCTCTGCAATGTCTGACTCAGCTCTCAAGCTTAAGTTTAGGACTTGCAAAGATGAAACTAAGTCAGTATAAAAGAATTACCAGTGTGTGTGAGGCACTTTTTCGGCTCACAAAATTGACAGATTTATTGGTAGATTTGTCTGAAAATGAATATTTTGATCAGCAAGATCTTGATATTTTGGCTGTAATGGCGTCAGATCTTCCATCTCTACTATATGTTTCGATGATTCTGGATAAGAGTTTTTTCATGAGTTTAAAACTCTTTATAAACACCACGTATGAATGTATGCATACTGTCAATATTTAGTACACTCTCCCTTCGCATTAATAACAGCCTGAAGACGGCTGGGCATACTCTCCACAAGACCTCTCAAATACTCTAGAGAAATGTCATTCCAAACCTCTTCTATACTCTTGAGCAAATCCTGCTTGCGC
>Ga0182738_1006095_pt1 | contig 12621 bp, 18 predicted proteins | sample eDN5th30CBELigMG_FD_128876 | JGI IMG/M metagenome (GOLD analysis project Ga0182738, IMG submission 128876) | Enriched Miracle-Growth compost microbial communities from Emeryville, California, USA - eDNA 5th pass 30_C BE-Lig MG (version 2)... ...
ACGAAATGTTGAGCCATCTTATTACGATTTAATTGTAACCGGTGACCTTGGCCAAATCGGACAGGAAGTGTCCATGGATCTATTTAAAAAGCATGGAACTCCTATTAGTGAAGAACAATACCAAGATTGTGGCCTTATGATTTATCGGGAGGGGCAGCCGGTTCTCTCAGGAGCAAGTGGAGCAGGATGTTCAGCAACAGTAGTTTATGGTCATCTATTGAACCGTATGAAAAAAGGTGAATTTAAAAGTATGTTAGTCGTGGCAACAGGTGCTTTATTATCTCCTCTTTCTTTTCAGCAAAATGAAACGATTCCCTGTATCGCCCATGCGGTATCAATTGAATATGGAGGTGAACAATAAATATGACCTATTTTTGGGCTTTTACAGTAGGAGGTTTAATTTGTGTAATTGGGCAAATTATGTTTGATGTATTCAAACTTACACCGGGACATACGTTAAGTACCCTTGTAGTGGTGGGTGCCATTTTAGATGGGGTTGGTTTATATGAACCCTTGATTGATTTTGCTGGGGCAGGGGCTACTGTTCCGATTACCAGCTTTGGGAATTCTCTTGTACATGGTGCGATGCAAGAAGCCGAAAAACATGGGTTAGTTGGTGTGATGACAGGAATGTTTGAAGTAACTAGCTCTGGTATTTCAGCTGCTATTATTTTTGGGTTTCTAGGTGCGCTGATTTTTAAACCAAAGGGATAAGGGAGGATATCGAATGACAATTGCATCAGATGTAAAACAGTCACTTGCCAGCCTTAAAGGTGTAGAAGCCAGTCTTTCAAGTTTAGCATTACGAACTCTAGATAATGAATCGAAACGTACACTACATGAAACTATGATGATTTTACATGAAGTAGTAACGGATTTAAAAAAACGAATTGGAGAACTAGAACGAGAAGAATTCCAATATAAAGGATTTTAAGATAGGAGGGTCTACTAATGCCTCTTTGGCTAAATGTTGTTTCTCGAGTTATTTTGTTTATGATTGTTCTGTTTTTTATCACAAAATTTCTAGGTAAAAAGCAACTATCCCAACTTTCTTTCTTCGAATATGTAACAGGTATTACGATAGGAGGAATTGCAGCAATCGTTATTCTTGAAGTCAGACATAGCATTTTTATAGGTGGATTAGCAATTGTGACAATGGCAGCGATCCCTTATTTAGTTAGTCTCATTTCTTTAAAAAGTAAAAAGCTCCGTGACTTTGTAGAAGGGAAAGGATCTGTATTTATCAAAGATGGAAAAATCATGGAAGATAATCTAAAAAAAGAAAGATACACAACGGATGAGTTATTAGAATTACTTCGAAAAAAAGATGTTTTTCAGGTAGCTGATGTCGAATTTGCGGTGTTAGAGCCAACGGGGGATTTATCCGTGATGTTAAAAAAAGAGAATCAACCTTTAACAGCAAAGGATCTAAACTTAACGACCGCTTCAGTTAAAGAGCCCCAGACTGTCATTATGGATGGTATAGTAATGGATGAGCCACTTGCCACCATTGATCGAAGTCGAGCTTGGTTACATACTGAATTAGAAAAATTAGGGGTTACGATAGAAAATGTATTCCTTGGACAAGTAAATTCCTATGGTGAACTAACAGTGGACTTGTTTGACGATAAATTACAAGTCGCTTCCCCTCAAGAAAGACCTTTAATCCTTTCAACCTTGAAAAAATGCCAAGCAGATTTAGAATTATTTGCTCTTGGAACTGAATCAAAGGAGGCCAAACAAATGTATAGGTTAAACAGTGAAAAATTACAAGAAGCTATTGATAAAGTGACCCCTATTTTAAGAGCTTGAAATTATAAAGCATGTAGGAGTATTAGTGAGGCAGTTTCAAGAAAACATGATTTCTTTCATTCCTATCTTCAAAATAACAGTTAGACTGAAAATCAGCCCTTACATTTCATGCCAAATAGGCATTTATAGCAAAACAGTTCGTACGAGGCTCCAAGTCAAGTCCTTAAACGCATATTCTGTGGATACATATAAACAATGATAAAGGGTGCAACATATCAATGTTTTGTTGTTGATACTATATATAAGGTGCATATAGTTGAACGGTACGATTTGTCTTGAAAGGCTGAAGCTAAGGTTTCATCAGGCAAACGAGCCTATCATACCCATCTCTCCAAGTAAAGTCCTATGTTTGTATACGTTGTTGGATTATCCCATTTGGGGTGCAAAGCTAACCTTAACGCAGTTATTAATCCATATAACTAGCAGGACAAATTGTAGGCTATAATATTTTGCTATTTATTAAACGGAAAATGAATTTTGTCCAGCCTTTGAATACCTTCGTTACAAGAGTGATTCCCCATAAAATATGGGGATTACTAATTTGTGTTAGGGTTATCAGTCAAAAATTATTAATAGTGATTTTCTGAAGCCATGGCAATTGCCTTTGTCTCATGAACAGTACCATATGGATGTTGAGGTGGTGCATAAATGGAGTATAATTTTATTGGTTTATTACCTGTGTTCGTTAGATTATGCCATGTTCCTGCGGGTATCACGATTACATAGTCGTCATAGACATTGGCTTGAAAATCGTATATTCCTTTATTTTTCCCCATTTGAACAAGTCCTTGACCATCTTCAATATGGAGCAACTGATCCGATGTTGGGTGGATTTCCAATCCGATATCTTCTCCAACACCAATATTCATTAAAGTAACCTGCAAATGATTTCCCGTCCATAAAGCTATGCGGAAATTGTTATTCTTCTTGGCGGCCTGTTCAATATTAATTACAAATGGCTGCGGCCCGAAATCCTTTAATACATTGCCTCTATTATAAGGATTTTCATTATCGCCCAAATTATTTTTCCAGTTATAATAATGGGGATTCCAGTCGTTACACCAATTATTGTCATACCGGTTATAATACATTGGATTTTGCCATTGATGGTAATAACCTAATTGTCGGTACAAATTCATTCTCCTTTCACAGACGTATTTATCCCTTTAATATATGTCACTTTTTTTAAAAACGTGTATTTACGCAGCAGGATTACTATATTGTAAATGTAACGATTTATTTTTAATTAAATAACTTTTTTTTACTCAACTAGATTACCAAAAACCAGTGTTTTTGTAATGTACGCCCATCGCCCTAATGTCCTTTGATTTTATTAAGATTAACAGTTACCAAAAATAATTACCAAAAGTATTACCAAATACCTTTACAATAAGTGGCCCTCTAGTAAAATAAAAATATACAATTTTATTGGAGGTTACAAATGATTATTGGTTATGCTCGGGTGTCTACAATTGACCAAAACTTAGATCGGCAAATTGGTATGCTTAATGAATATGGTTGTGAAAAAATAGTTAAGGAGAAATTTACTGGTACAGTTAAAGATCGAAAGGGACTTCATCAACTTTTTGATGTTATCCGTAAAGGCGATACAGTTGTAGTGGAGAGCATCTCCCGTTTAGGACGTAAAACATTGGATATCCTCAACATTATTCAACAGTTAGAAGAGATGGGGGTTCAATTCATTTCTTTAAAAGAAAATATGGATACAAGAACCTCTACAGGTAAAGCCATGTTTCAAATGATGTGTGTCATTGCTGAATTAGAGAGGAACCTTATTGCTGAAAGAGTAAAGGAAGGACTTGAAGCAAGTAAAAGACGTGGGAAAACATTAGGTAGACCCAAGTTGGATAAAGAAAAGCTTGCTGTTGCGCTACGGATGTATGATAGTGAAGAATATTCTATAAAGGAGATAGTCTCAGCAACTGGAATATCTCAAGGTTCCTTATATAGAGCAGTTAATAGAAGAAAGTTTGAAGAAATAAAAAAATAGGGTGCAGTTGTAGAGGGAAAATAAAGTGGTTTAAAATTTGTATATTTTACATCCATTCGCTTAGGAGGGTTTATGTTTGATGGAAGAAGTAAAAGTAGTCTATGCACTAATTAAAAATGAGTCCAATCAGATTTTAATGGTCGATAATCATGAGGGACATTGGTCTTTTCCAGGTGGAAGAGTTAAAGCAGGTGAGTCATTAGTGGAAGCTGTAATTCGTGAAGTATATGAGGAAACCGGACTAACAATTGAACCGGGAAAAATATTAGCCATTAACGAAGGTAAGTTTTTAAAAAGGAACCATCATGCTATCTTCTTTACTTTTGAAGGACAAATTGTAGGTGGAATTGAAGAAATTAAGATGCCGGAAGAAATATTCCAACTTGAATGGGTCGATATTGAACAAGTAGAACAACGGGCTCCCTATTATTTAGAAGGAATTAACAAACTTTTACAAGGGCATGCACTATATTACAACCAAGGAACAATATAAAGGGGTTGAAATGGGTTATTATTCTCCTGAAATTAAACAACTTAAATCGTCTTGAAACAGCATTTTAATATTTTTCCAAGTTTACTTTGCGGTCTATAGCAAGAACCCTGTCACTAAGCCTTATTCGGTTCATTAAAGCATAGTAATTTACGAAAGTTTCAAGAGTGGTTACTGGAGGAACCTCTTGGAAAAGGTGGGAAACCATATGCAGCTGCTACATTAAATAGAAAGATGGTTATTCTGAAGAGTTTTTTCACTTTCCTTTATCAAAATGATTATATACAAACTCCCTTACATGAAAAGATGTTGAGTAGCAATATTAGAGAAGCAGATATACCGAATCGCGACCTTAGTTCCAATGAGGTCATACAACTGCTTGACTATTTTAAGGAACATCCAATCATTCATTGTTTTATTGCTACATTAGCTACAACCGGTTTAAGGATTCGAGAACTTTGTACTAGCAGGATTTCTGATATTACTTATCAAGATGGAGATTATTGGTTAAATGTAATGGGGAAAGGAAGAAAACAAAGAGAAGTCTTATTGCATCCAAATATAATAGAAGGAATTAAGTCATTTAGATTAAGAAGAAAATTAGATTTCCAACTTGACCCTACTGATGACTCTCCAATCTTTACAACTGCAAATGGTATGCCATACAGCTACAAATACTTATCTAATTATTTGACAAGACATATTAATAACGCTGATCTCACGTTTATAAAAATGAGAAAGACGCCAATTACTCCGCATTTTTTTCGGCATGCATATGCCATAATCAGTGCTGAAAATGGAGCAACATTGGAATCGATTAGTCCTAGTTTAGGTCACTCTAGTTACCGAACAACAGCCCGTTATCTCGAAAAAAGACTGTCTCGAAAGAATAGTGCATCACATTCATGGAAAAACTCAAACATTTTGAAGGGAATTTGAGTATTTTATACCTTCACGCTTGAGTGGAGGTATTTTTATTAATTCTAATTATAGACATTCCTTATTTATGATTACCGGTCTATATAACAGACCTGTAGTGTCAAAACTAACTAGTTATGACATCGAATGTGTTAAAAGATATTAAACTTTTCTAAAACAATAACAATCATAATACTGTTAACCAAAATTATTATAAATATAGAGATTAACATAAAAAAACGCTATTACCTCCTAATTAATAAGAAATAATAGCGATCACAAGAAATATGAATCTCCACCGAACATCTTTATCTATTATATTTTTAATAATAATTGTCGTATATCTTCAAGCGTCTTAAGACATCCTTTAAAATCAGAAAACAAATGGTATTGTTTTTTTAGATTAGAATAGCACGGAAAATGCACAAAAAAATCTTTATCTAAAAGTCTTTTTTGTTTATGAGGAATCTTTTTATTATTCATTATATAGTCGAGACTTCCAGAAACAAGTGACCAGTAACTATCAAAGTCTCCAGTCAATGAAGTTTCTTCGTTATCTTCGATTAATTCATCTTCCATTTTAATTAAATCTTCTGATGGAAATTCAAGAGAGTTTAATAATATTTTAAACTCTTTCAGTTTTTTTAATGTTTCGTAATCAACCTGCATTGTAACCAACCTCACGTTAATATTATGAGAAAAAATTATCTTCTTTTCTTTCTCCAATTATTGTTCCAATAAGTTACTATCTTTCCAGATTTAGTGTAGTAACCACCTCTTTTTCCATTTACCACTTTATAACCTTTTTTTCCTGTCATAAGCGTATGCGGTTGTCTTTTACTCTTGTTAGAACGATAAAAGGCCCTCGCCATGTTTGTATATCTCTTTTGGCTATAACTTCTTCCAAATTTTGTAACATGTCTAGCGTGATGGTCACTCATGGATGCGTGACTACTTTTATAAGTTCCCTTGTACCAATACCTAGATGCACCTCTTGCAAGCCTGTATGATTTTACAGCCTTAAATGCCGCCCCACCAACTAAACCTATTCCAACTGCAACAGCTGCTTTCTTCCATCCTCCTCTTTTATAAGCTTTGTAACCATCATATGCTGCAAAGCCTACATTTACAGCCATCCAAAAGAAGTCTCCATCTGGGTCAACCTGCAATACTGGACTATTTCCAGCATAGGTGTAGCCATTTTGAGAAACTGGGTCATCATCATCACCAGGGTGCGAATCTAATGCAAGAAAGTTCCCATTTGAAGGATCATAGTATCTTGCTTTAAGATAGTAATGTTTTGTTTCGGTATCATAATAATAACTAGCATATCTAACAAAGTTTTCTTTAGCAATCGTGCCATTCTCACTAATTATATTCCCGAAGGAGCTATAAGTATATGACCCCACTTCTGAACCATTATTGTCTACAATACTTACAACATCACCTCGTTGATTTGTTAAGAAATAATAAGCCTTTTCTATCCAACTACCAGATGAATCTTTTTCCTTTATAATCATTCCGATTACTTTGCCATTTTCATCCCACTGGTAAAAACGATATCTTTGGATTTGATTATTTTCTTTAGTTACCTCTATAGCAAGATTATCATCTTCACCATCATAGTAATACTCATAAGTTTTAGTACCTATTATCTTTTTTGTTCTTAATCCATCTTCATCATATTCATATTGTGCAACAACTTTATTGTCTAGATATTTAACACTAGATTGATCACCATTTTCATTATATGTGTACTTATAATTATCATCCTGTAACAAATTCCCATCTAAATCATAAGTAAAGGAAATACTGTTCTTTTTAACAATTTGGTTCCCATTTTGATACTCATAAGATGTTGTCTCATTGCCATTCAGTAAAAGTTTTGTCCTGTTTCCTACTTTATCATACTGATATTCGTAAGTAGTGTTGTTTGGAAGCACTTCTTTTAACAGTTGGTCATTTTTGTCATAAACGTATTGAGATTCACCTGAACGATTAGTTTCTTTAATTATATTACCCGTTTTATCATATAAATATGAAAAAGATAAAGCTGTATCCGAACCTTTTGAATATATAATAGAAGATAAATTGTTAGCATTATCATAGGTAAAACCAGTTTTAAACAGGCCATCCTCTAAACTTGCAGCAGCCTTATTATTTTTTACATCATACGTGTAATCGATTTTCAAGGTAGTTTCTGTTCCTGAATCAGTTTTAACACTTTTTGTTTTACCTTCATCTGTATAAGTAAAAGCCTGGTTAATATGCAATGCCTGGGTAGAATCATCGTAATCAGTTTTTTGGCTTATGACTTGGTCCATTTCATCATACACATAATTTATTGAATATTTTCCTTGAATATATTTTTCAACTAAATTATTTGTAGTGTATGAATAGTTTTTCTCTACTTTTACTGTGTTTGTAACTGCATCACTGTAAACCCTTTTAGTTAATTGCCCTGCTTTGTCGTAGGTATTGGTCCACTGGATAGAGTTTTGCCCACTAGCATTTTTTAAAAAAATTAGGTAAAACTAAAACTGAATTGAGAAGGATAGTGAAAAGCTTTAGTGATGAAGCACAAGTACTAAAAGCAGCTATTCCTAATTCTCTTTATGATAGTATTCTTGGTACAAACTTAAATACAAAATTGTCTGGATTATCATCTTATATTTAAAAATATAATCTTTTGCGTATCAGGACAATTTATGATAACATACTATTAACTAATAGCGGTGGGAAGCTGAGGCTCTCACTTAAGGGGATTGGATGCTTGCGTCCGATCCCCTTTTCAATTTTAAAAAGATTACTTTTCTTTGTGTTATTTAACTATAAACTGAAATGTACCCCCGGTTCTATTTTAGAACCCCCCCTGAAATGTATCGATTACTTCTCTTGATACAATGTTCATTTTTGAAATAATTGTAAATTTTTACTGTGAAATATCAAAATTATTACAAAACGTTTGTTCGTTTTATAATCAATTATGGTAAAATATTCTTAAGAAAATATTGGGGGTATCTTGTTGAGGCACTTTAACAATCGTTCTATTTTAGAAGAAAATTCACAAAAGGAATTAACAACTGTTCCGGGACCGTTAGTAACTAAAAACATTATAAAAAATAGTTTGAGTAATGATTTTGAAGAAGCGAAAAAAGAATGGGAATTAGTTACACATATCTCTAGTGAATCTGATGAATTTGTTGAAAACTGCCAACTCTGTAACCACAAAAACTATATTGAAAATTGGTTAATACAAAACACTAATACAAAGGCCTTATTAAAAGTAGGTTCTGATTGTATCAGACGATTTATACAGTTTGCTGGAACTGCAAATCAACATGATAGTAATACTTTCTTTGCTATTAAAGAAAAGGAAATTGGGAAAGAACTTGAGTTAAGAACATCATATAAAGAAGTTATTGGGAGTCCATTACCAACTGTAAGAGCTGCTAATAGATTTAGAAAGCTTTGTAAAGAGTTGCTTGAGTCAAGAGGTCAAATTTACCTTCTTGCAACAATAGATGGTCAGTACGAAGTAATACAGCAGCTTTTTAGAGTAAACACACCAACAGAAAAAGAAAAGAAAAATTTTGAATGGCTTATGCATGATCCGCCAAAACTGCCTGTTCAAAAAGAGACTAAGAAATTTAGAGATATAAAATATAAAGAGGGTACAACACTTAGAAGAAGTGCTAAAGTTACACGAAGCACACTTGCTAACTCCAAAGTGTATCAAGATCCCTCAAAGAAATACGATTAAAAGCATTCAAAATTGGATGTTTTTAATATTTATATGTTTATTTAAAAGCTCTTTAAATTTGTTAATCTGCTCTGTTAACATAATGCGCATTATAATCTCTAAAATTAATGATAAAATTATTATGCAAATATATATTAAGAGTTAATATGTGTTTTTTATAAGAAGGAGAGAGATGCTTATGGACTTTTACTGGGTAGGATTGCTCTTTTGGTGTCTAATTTTAATATCAATTTTCTGCTTTATTTTTGGTGTGTTAAAAAATTCTTTAAAATTATTAACATTAAGTATATTATCCATTTTACCAATCTCGTATTATTTTTTCGGGGCAGAAAACATATTCAAAATCTTAGTATTTCTACCTTTAATTCCTTTAAGTGTTCTTTTATATTATTCAATGAAAAAGGCTGACAGTTAATGAGTCAGCCTTTTTCATTGAATAACACTTATTTAATTAACTTCTACATCTAAATCAAGAGTTATCCAACTTTCTCCACTTCTTACCCAATCTACAAAATAATCATATGTTCCATTATTTTTAGCTACTATTTCTACAACATGTCGTATATTTGTAATTTTATCGTTATCTAAGAAATCATAATTATGGAAAGCTGCTTTACCTACAACTTTTAAATCCGCTTTAGTAGATGATTGAACTGGAGTAGAAATGCTCTTACTATCATTATACCAATGGGTTCCTAAAGAAGAAGGATTTGCAGACCAAACACTTAATGCTTTACTCTTATATCCAATAGTAGATCCATAATCATACCATGATAAGGTAACTTTAGTAGTTGCTAAATCAACACCAACAGGATCATCAGTAATTGCTTTAACCCATGCTGTATGAGAAGTAGTGGCTAATGTTGAAAAAACAGGTGATTCACTTTCCGTTACTTCTTTTTCCTCAACTTCATAAGTACCTTCATCTTTATTTAGGATTACTTTGTAAGCTTCTGCATCTTCACTAACCTTCTTGTTACCAGATATATAAATATGCTCATCTTCTCCTTCAACAGTATACTTTACTTCTTGGAAAACTTCATCTCCAGATGTTTTCGGCTCTAAAATCTGTGTTTCTCCTTCTTCCGCTTTAGAATATATCGGAAAAGAAGTTCCTATCGCTATTACAGCGATTATAGCAATTACTGTGTTTTTAGCATTTAGCAATACTTTCATTTTTTCATCTCCTTTTAATTTTAATTACTTACTTATTCTTGGAAAATATTCCAATCCCTTCAAAAGAACAAAAAAACTTTTATAATGAACAGGAATTCAGTTAACATAATGAGTCCTATACACAGCAATTAAAAAAGCAAAAGGCGGAATTCGTCCATATTGGGGCAAATACCGTCTTTTTGCGTTTGGGAAATAACGAGAAAAATAGCTTCATAATAAAAAAGCTAATCTCTAGATCGCTCCGGTTTACTTCTAAATGCTACCTCATTATATAATTGACTTTTCACGATGATTGAAATAAAAGAAGGGAATTCTACTAGGTTATCGAAGAATAAAAGTAGAAGGAGTGAATAAACGCTATGAAAAACGCTAATAGCTTTGGCTATTTTTCTAAAGATGTTGCAGCTGATTTAGAAATAACTACTTCTAGTTTAAGACGATGGCCTATTGAGTTAGAACAGCATGGATATATAATTGAACGAAATGAAAAAGGGCAACGGATTTATTACGAACGCGATTTTAAAGCGTTAAGAGAATTAAAGAAATTATTATCAAATAACGTCTCTTTCACAGACGCGTTAAAAGCTGTTGTATCAATGAATTTAGACGAAAAAAACGCAATAAAAACGCCTAGCGTTTTCACAGATGAAATCCGTTTATCAAAGAGTGAATTAGAAGAAACGATACAAAGAGTAGTGAAAGTAGCAATTGAAGAAGAACGAGAAAATATGTTTAAAGCATTTGAGTATAAAATGAATGATGTTGTAGAAAAAAGAGATCGGATCTTAACGATGCAATTACAACAATCATTAGAAGAAAAGAAATTAGAAATAGCAGCTGCCAAAGAAGAAGAAAACGTAAAATCCTGGTGGAAAAAACTCTTCAAGTAAGAGAATTTTAAGGATAAGGGTTGCCTTTATGGCAACCTATAAACCTTTAGGGTGATAAGGGGGTAGTTTTTATGAAAAGGACCAATGAAGAAGCGATGAGATATGCAAAAGCTTCGTTGAGATTATCTGGAATGGATGTTTCGAAAGAACAAGAGGATTTAGTAAGAAGATCTTTAGAGGGACATATTTCAGATGAAGATTTTATCAACCAGTTAAAGGAATTAGCTGATAAAAAATAAAATAAGGTGGTGGGCCATTTTATGCTAATGCTTCATGAAATTTTAGGAACAGATAAGCCGGTTTTTAAAGAGAAACAAGCAGAACATTTTTTCTATGAGGAATTGCTAGCATTGGACGAAAAGCCTTCACAATATAAGATTACTGGCTATGTGGAAGTAAGAAAAAACAAGCAATTATTTTTCAAGCAAGTGTATAGTTGTTAGGGGAAGATACCGATTATTCTATTTTGGAAAATCGGTATTTTTTATGTTTGAATAAAAGTTACTTAAATGATATTATAAAGGTAACTTAAAAAAGGCGGTTAAAAAATGTTGAAAATATGGGATTTACACAAAAAATTATATGATGCTCGTTGGAATGGTGAAGAAGAAGTAAATAAGACAATAGAGCAATTAGAAAAGGAGTTTGTTTCCTTGGCCACAACGGAAGGAATAACTATGGAAACAATAAATGAAATGTTAGGTCAGCTTTATATTCCGCCTTATCGATATGATACGTTACCAGACCATTTAAAACACTCTCATTCAGCTAAAAAGGAGAGTGTGGGACGTCCGTCTATGGGAGTTACTAAAAAGGTGTCTATCACGCTTCCTAACGATATATGGAGCAAAATAGAAAGTGAGAAACAGGAAAGTAATTTAAAATCTATGTCTGCTTATTTTAGAGAATTAGCTTTGGCTCATTTTAAGGAGGAAGCATGATGAAAAAATTAAAAATTTATATGGAAAATGAGGAATTTGTGATAGAACATGTTAATTCATTTGGACATGGTATAAAGCGATCTTTCATATCAGAAAATGCCTTAAAAGAATCTTTGGATTCCTATGCAGCGGTCATCGATCAATACGAGTTAGAGGTATCAGATGAATTGTGGGCAATGGTTATTAACTACGTAAGTAGTGAAGGATTTCAAAGAAAATGATTTGTTCTTATTGTGGGCAAGAAAACAGCAGCTATGCAGAAATATGCTCCTTTTGTGAAGCGCCATTGAAAGTGAAAAGACCAAAACTAAATGGTTTTATGTACTTAGAATTATGCGAAAGACCGTTCTCTTTTTTGGCTTCTCTTCATACGTATGACCTTCTAGTTTTGCTTCGACTGGTGAGAGAGAAGAGGACAAGTTGTTACCATCTTATGAGAACTGTTCAAAAGGCTCCTGATGACGTTGTAGTTCCTAACGATATAAAAGCCTTGGCAGAAATGAAGTGACCCCATAAAGTTAGACAGGTTATTTCGTTAGGCGGCTTGCAGGGCATGAACTCGGTATTGTACCGGGCTCATGCCTTTTAATTTTGCCTTGATTCGTTTGTGATTATAGTAA
>Ga0182738_1006097_pt1 | contig 12619 bp, 7 predicted proteins | sample eDN5th30CBELigMG_FD_128876 | JGI IMG/M metagenome (GOLD analysis project Ga0182738, IMG submission 128876) | Enriched Miracle-Growth compost microbial communities from Emeryville, California, USA - eDNA 5th pass 30_C BE-Lig MG (version 2)... ...
ACCTGGTCGTGGTTCTGCAAGAAGTGCACGAAATGCAGTCGATCGATCCTGCGCGAGGACGTACCGCGGAACCGCTGTTGCCGCAGGTTCCATTGACCTTGGTATAGGTAGCCGCGCAGCACGGCCGACAGCAGTTCCTGCGGACCGCCCGTGTAATCGCCATAGTAGAATTCGGCGTGGCCGGTTGCGGCGACGCGGCAGGAGTGATGAAAATCGTCGTTCCACAGACCGTCCAGCCCATACCCGTCCTGCTCGACCGGCACTACGTGCTGCACACGCTGGTCTTCATTCTCGGCGAAGATCAGGATGGAACGGTCGCCCGCCGCCGCTCTAGCCGCCAGGTTGATCTCGGTAATGATGTGCCGCGGCGAGTCGTCGAATAAAGCCTGGGTCGCGTCTAGCCGCAGGCCGTCGAGGTGAAATTCGCGAATCCAGTAAGCCGCATTGCCCGTGGTAAACTCGCGCACCGGGCCGGCGTGTTCGCCGTCAAAATTAACCGGCTTGCCCCACTCCGTGGCATGTTTCTCGGAGTCGAAATAAGGCGAATAGATCCCGATATGGTTGCCGGCCGGGCCGAAGTGGTTGTAGACCGCATCCAGAATCACGCCGATGCCCTTCTGGTGCGCGGCATCGACGAATGCCCGAAAGTCATCGGGCTGCCCATACAGTCGCGTGGGCGCGTACCAGTAAACGCCGTCATATCCCCAGCCAAAGTCGCCCTGGAACTCGGCCAGCGGCATGACTTCGATCAATGTCACGCCGACGTCGCGGAGGTGGTCGAGCTTCTCAATGGCGGCCGCCCAGGTTCCCTCGGGCGTGAAGGTGCCCACGTGCAACTCGTACAGCACCTGGCCAGGCAGCTTGACGCCGGGCCAATCCACGTCGCCCCACTGGTAGCTATTGGGGGCGACCACTTGCGACGGCCCCAGCACACCCTGGGGCTGAAACCGCGAGGCCGGGTCAGGGTAATTGTTCGGATCGTCGTCCACTTGAAACCAGTACCAACTTCCTGGCTTGGCGGCGCTCACCTCGGCCGAAAAGTAGCCATCTTCCTCCATCTGTAAGGCATGGCGACTGCCGGTGCGTTGCCCTGGCTCCATCACGATGACATGAACGGTTTTCCGCACCGGAGCCCAGACGCGGAAATGAACTCCGCCTGGGATAACCTCCGCACCGTGAGACAGGGAACGTTGTCGGATCTGCAATTTGCCGCTCCTTGGCACAGAGGCTGCTATTACGTGTGGGCTTGTTCACCAGAGCGGTCGCAAGAATGGCAACTTCTGTGCCGCGGTTGAATACGCAAGCTGGGGGCAACGCAGGGCATCCCCCGTGTTCATCCGTCCTGTGACGCCTCCCAAGCCGGCAAGTATAGAGCTATCCAGCGGCGCCACCCGGCCGCCTGTTGCAAGGAAGAACCAACCGCTCCGCGAGATTGCGCCGCCGCCTGATGGGCGGACCGCAGCCCGCGGCGCTTTATCTGTAAGCGACGAGGACGTCCATGCCGCAACCATCGCCGGTCGCTACGGCAGCCACCGTGGAAGCCAATTTGAATCGCGTTCCGCTGGCGACTTACCGCATCCAGCTTCGACCCGAACTGGGATTGGACCAGGTTCGCCAACTGCTGCCGTATCTTCAGGCGCTGGGCATCAGCGATGTGTATCTTTCGCCGCTCTTTCACGCCCGCGAAGAAAGTGCTCACGGCTACGATGTCGTCGATCATACGAAGATCGAGCCGGCGTTTGGCGACCTGGAGGCCTTTCAGCACCTGGCTGAGGATATACGCGGCCGACAGATGGGCCTGTTGCTGGACGTGATCCCCAACCACATGGGCATCAACGATCCGGACAACCGCTGGTGGCACGACGTGCTGGAGAACGGCGAGGCCTCGCGGTTTGCCCGGTACTTCGATATCGACTGGGAGCCCAAGGCCAGCCGCATGACCGGCAAGGTGCTGTTGCCGTTCTTGGGCAAGCCGTTTGGCGAAGTGCTCGAACAGGGCGAGTTACAGGTAGTCTTTGAAGACTATCGCCTGCAACTGACCTACGGGCCGCGGCGGTTCCCGCTCACGCCCTCCAGTTGGCCGATCGTGCTGGAAGGCATGTATGACTGTTGGAAGGCCGCTCAAACTGCCGAGGCCGGCAATTCGCAGGCACAGGCGGCGCCGGCAGGCAGTGGCTTTTCTGAAAGCGGCCTAGCCGGCGGCGCCGCCCCAGCGCGGCGAGTGATTGTCGCGGCTACCGATGGATCGACAGCCATGGCATTGCGGACCGATTGGGAAGTTTCGGAAGAAGCCGAACTGCGGAGCATCGTCACGCAGTTGCGGCAATTGCCGACTTCTGATCACCGCGACCCGGAATCCACCCAACAGCGATACCGCGAACAGCGTGTGGCCCGGCGTCGGCTACGCGATCTACTGCAGCGCTGCCCCGCCATGCAAACGGCGCTCGATGAAGCCATCACACAGATCAATGGCCAGCCGGGCGACCCGCGCAGCTTTGACCGCCTGGAACAGTTGCTGGCTCAGCAACATTACCGCCTGGCATTCTGGCGGGTAGCGGCCGAGGAAATCAACTACCGCCGCTTCTTCGACATCAACGACCTGGCGGCCATTCGCGTGGAAGACCGCGAAGTTTTCGACGCCGTTCACCAACTGGTGGCCATGTTCTTGGAACGCGGCTGGGTAACGGGCCTGCGGGTGGATCATCCCGATGGCCTGCTCGACCCACAGGCATATTTCGAGAATCTCCAAACGCTGTTCCGCCGCTACGGCAATCACAACGGACCGAATGATGACGGCCATCGCCAGCTATACGTCGTGGCGGAAAAGATTCTTTCTGGCGACGAACCGTTGCCGGAGGATTGGCCTGTTTGCGGCACCACCGGCTACGAACTGCTCAACCTGTTGAATCGGCTGCTGGTCGACGGCGAAGGCGTCAACAAGCTCCGCGCGGCGTATGGCCGGCTGACCGACCAGGTGCTCTCGCCACGCGACGTGCTGTACGACAGCAAGCGGGCGGTACTGCTTTCGGCAATGGCCAGCGAGCTGCACATGCTAGCCGCCCAGATCTATCGCATCGCGCAGCCGCTGCGCAGCGCCCGCGATTTCACGCTAGGGGGCCTGCAACGTGCCTTGCGCGAAGTGATCGCCTGCATGGCCGTGTACCGCACGTACCTGCGTCCCCGGGGTTGGGATGTCAGCGAGACCGATTACCGCCGGGTGACGTTGGCGGTGCGGATGGCCAAACGCCGCAACCCGACGATGGCCTGGGGGGTGTTCGACTTCATCGCTTCGGTTCTGCTGCTACAGTACCCGCCTGGCCTCAGCGAGGAGCAGGCGGCCGAGTGGCGCGAGTTCGCCCTGAAGGTGCAGCAGGTATCCGGCCCGGTGATGGCCAAGGGGCTGGAAGACACGGCCTTCTACCGCTATTACCCGCTGGCCTCGCTCAACGAGGTTGGGGCCGAACTGGACACGCCGGCGATTACGCCCGAGGAAATGCACCGCCAGATGCATCATCGGATGGTCACCTGGCCGCACTCGCTCTCGGCCACCGGCACCCACGATACCAAGCGGGGCGAAGACCTACGGGCACGGCTGCACGTGCTCTCGGAGATGCCAGAGGACTGGTGCGACACGGTTCTGCACTGGCAGCAGCTGCACCGCCCGCTGCTTCAGACGCTCGACGGCGAAGCCCTGCCCGACCGCAATGCCCTGTACCTGTTCTACCAGACCGTGGTGGGAACGTGGCCGGTGGCGGGAACCGCTGCGGCAACTGGCAGCATGACGAGTGATGCACCGCGGCAATCGCCGCCTCTGGGCGATAACGGCCAAGCCAACGAAGAGGCCGAAACCATCGCTCCAGGCCAACCGCTGCAAGGGGCACTACCAGGCGAGGAACCAGCCAAGCTCCAACTGACCGACAACTACGTGGAGCGGATTCAGCAGTACCTGCTCAAGGCACTGCGCGAGGGCAAGGTTTACACCTCGTGGATGAATCCCTGGGAAGCATACGAGCAAGTGGTCACGGACTTTGTGCGTCAGGTGCTGACGACCGAAGCCGGCGAACGGTTCCGCGATGAAGTTGACGGCCTGGTAAAGTCCATCACGCCAGACGCCTTCGTGAACTCGCTCAGCCAAATGCTGCTCAAGGCGATGCTGCCCGGCGTGCCCGACATCTACCAGGGCACCGAATGGTGGGACTTTAACCTGGTGGACCCGGACAATCGCCGGCCCGTGGACTTCGCCGCTCGGCACGCGATGCTGACTGATCTGCAGGCTGAGTTTGCTGCCGATCCCCGCCGCCTGATCAAACGGCTGATCGAGCGGTGGCCCGCCGACGAGATCAAGCTGTTCACACTTTGGCGGACGCTCCAGGTTCGGCAAGAGTACGGCGACCTCGTCACCTATGGCGAATACGTGCCATTGGAGATAGACGGCGTCCACCGCGACCACATTTTTGCGTTCGCCCGACGGCTAGGCGATCAGTGGCTGGTCGTTGCCGTTCCGCGGTTAACGCACATGCTGCGACTGCAAGATCGGGCGGCCATGGTGGTGCCGGGGATGTTGAAGGTCAACTGGCAATCCACCAACATCATCTTGCCCGAGCGCGCACCGGCCGACTGGATCAGTGCTTGGGATCAAAAGGCCATTCACGCCAGCACCATGGATGCGGGGCGTGCGACGCTGCGAGTCACCGATCTGCTGTTTGAAATGCCTGTCGCACTATTGATTCCGCCGAATTGATCCACGTCGCACTGGCGTGGATGGTCGCTCTCTATCAATCTCATCGCAAACAAATAACCTCCTCTGAAAACTTCCTGAAAGCTGTGAAGGGTTCCATCAATGCGCATTTGGCCTGGTCGTCCTTACCCTCTAGGTGCAACATGGGATGGCAGAGGCGTGAACTTCGCACTCTATAGCGAACACGCCACCAAGGTAGAGCTTTGTTTGTTCGACTCGGTAGACGATCCCAAGGAGGCCGCGCGGATCGTCATGCCCGAACATACCGACATGATCTGGCACGTGTACTTGCCGGAGGTGCGGCCAGGGCAGCTTTATGGCTACCGTTGCCACGGTCCTTATGAGCCGAACAACGGGCATCGCTTCAATCCCAACAAGTTGTTGCTCGATCCGTACGCCAAGGCAGTAGCCCGGCTTCCCAAGCCCAGCGATTCCACGTTCGGGTACATGCTGACGGACGACGAAGCCGATCTCTCGTTCAATCCCGAGAACAGCGCCGCCGACGGTGCGCTGGCTGCCGTGGTCGATAGCGCCTTCACTTGGGGCGATGACAGCCCTCCGAAGGTCCCGCTGCACGACTCGGTTATTTATGAAGTGCATGTGATCGGCTTCACCAAGCTGAATGAGCAGATTGATGAAAAGCTGCGCGGTACGTATGCCGGCCTGGGCTCGGAACCAGCGGTGCGGTACCTGCGCGAGCTAGGTGTCACCGCCGTTGAGCTACTGCCGATTCATATGCATGTTGACGATCGTTTCCTGGTCGAGAAGGATCTCGTCAACTATTGGGGGTACAACACGCTGGGCTTCTTTGCTCCGCACCCCTCCTACGCGGCCGACGAGCGGCCCGACGACGTGGTCCGCGAGTTCAAGACGATGGTTCGCAATCTGCACGACGCAGGCATCGAAGTGATCCTGGACGTGGTCTACAACCACACCGCCGAGGGCAACGAGCGCGGGCCAACACTGTCGTTTCGTGGGATTGATAACGCCAGCTATTACCGGCTTTCGCCCGAGCAGCCGCGCTACTACATGGATTACACAGGCTGCGGCAACACGTTCAACATGCGCAACCCACGCGTCTTGCAGTTGATTATGGATAGTCTGCGGTACTGGGTGCTGGAGATGCACGTCGACGGGTTCCGCTTCGACCTCGCCAGCACCCTCGCCCGCGAACTGCACGAAGTGGACAAGCTGGGGGCGTTTTTCGACATCATCCACCAGGACCCCGTGCTGTCGCAGGTGAAACTGGTGGCTGAGCCGTGGGATCTGGGCGAAGGCGGCTACCAGGTAGGCAACTTCCCGGTGTTGTGGTCGGAGTGGAACGGCCGCTATCGCGATTGCGTCCGCAAGTTCTGGAAGGGCGATGGCGGCGTGGCATCGGAATTTGCCACTCGCATCAGCGGTTCGAGCGACTTGTACCAATGGAACGGGCGGCGACCGCACGCCAGCATCAACTTCATCACCTGCCACGACGGTTTCACGCTCAACGACCTGGTGAGCTACAACGAGAAGCACAACGACGCCAACCAGGAAGACAACCGCGACGGCATCAATGAGAACGATAGTTGGAACTGCGGCGTGGAAGGCCCGACCGATGAGCCCGACGTGATCAAGCTGAGAAGGAAGAAGCAGAAGTCGTTCCTGGCCACGCTGCTGCTTTCGCAAGGCGTGCCGATGCTGCTGGCCGGCGACGAGATCAGCCACACCCAGCGTGGCAACAACAACGCATACTGCCAGGACAACGAGATCACCTGGATCAATTGGGAATTGGATGAGTGGCAGAAGCACTTGCTGGGCTTTGTCCAGCGGGTGATTCAACTACGCAGGGATCAACCGGCCTTGCACCGCCGGCGGTTCTTCCACGGCAAATCGCTGCGGACCAAGGATCAGTCGGAGATCGCCTGGCTGGATGCCTCGGGCGGTGAGATGCCTGACTCGGCCTGGGACGTGCCCTACATGCGTTGCCTGGGCGTGCACCTGGCTGGCGGCCGGATCGATGTCGACGAATACGGCGACCCGATCATCGGGGATCACATCCTGATCTTGTTCAACGCTGACCACGAGGTGGAGATACCGTTCGTGCTGCCCAAGCTGGCGACCGGCAGCTATTGGATGCGGCTGTTTGATACGGCCTTGGACGAAGAAGACTCCGAGGAAGGCACGCAGATCACCGGAGCCAAATACGCGCTTCAGCCGTGTTCGATGGCCGTGTTCCGTTCGCCGGTACCCGAGGAAGCCACCGAGACGGAAACTGCACCCGCTCAAAAGACCGTATGAGCCGCAGCCTGCGCGGGCGGGGCGGCGGCCAAGTATGCTGGCCGCCCCCCGAACCGTGCGGCTATTTCCGCGGTGGGGGCGGAGGAAGCAACCCGTCGACCGAAGGCCGCCTGTGTGGATCCTGCTCCACGGGCGCCCCGGTCAGCTTGGCTTCCAGCCCGCGGTCGGCATCGGTGGGCGCCTCGTCGTGGAAGATCTCGCCTTTTTGGATCACAAACACCCGGTCGTCATACTGCGTGCTGGTTTCTCCGGTGCGTTTATCGGTGAGTTCGTGGCGGTATCGAGCGCGGACAGCCTTCCCGCCGGGCCGGGTAGCGGCCGGTAGAATGTCCATCAGCACGGCGGACTTGCGATACTTCAGGAGGAATTGCTGGATGACTTGCTTCTCCGGCGAGTGGTCTTGCTGCACACGCAGCGCTCCGGCTTCGGCCCATGAGGGAACGCCGGAATCGCTGGCCCACATGGTGGAGAACTGCCAGCCGATGAAGGCCACCAGCGCCACCAGTACCACGCAGCGGCCGATAAGCACCCGACGCTGGTAATCGGCGGAGCGGTCACGGGCACGGCCATAGATCACGACCGACAGAAAATACTCGTGCAGCATTTCGCGATACATGCTACTGAGATGGCGGTCGCCGTCAGCCCGGGGCGACCGCGTAGGCCGCGCCGATCGCGTTGTTGCTTGCGGGGCAGCGGCAGCGCGCTTGGTTGGCTTAGCCGGGGCGTCATCGTCGGCGGGTGCTTCTTCACCCCGCTGCTTGGAGCGATGGGCTTTGCGCAGCTCACGATTGGCCAGGTACTCGGCGACCGCTTCGCGGGTGGTGGTGAACTGCCGCCGGGCGCTTTGGCGCAACTCGCCCCGCCGCATCAACTCGCGCACGCCACCGATCTGCGTGAGACTTGGGGAGGCCGTGCCGAAGATCAGTTTCGCGGCTTCTTCAGCAGAGATCGGTTCTTCAGACTTGCCAGTCAGAATGCGTTCCGGCAGCATAGCCGTTCCTCCCCACTGCGGGGACCCTAGTTGCCCATGGCCTTCATTTCTTTGGCGATTACGTTGACCTCGAACTCCCGCCACGCCTTGGGATCTTTGAGCTTCGGCTCGCCCAGCCGTAGCCGTTCAAACGAGACGGGGTCGAACTTCTCCGAGGGCGGCAGTTGATTCCACTCCGCGATGGTCAGCGGCTCTCGCGGACCAATCTCTTTGAACTCTTGCACGTACTGGTCGCCGCAGCCAGTGATTAGCGACAAGACGAGCACGGCGGACAGGCAAAAGGTGCGTTTCATACCAACGTTCCATGCGCGTTTGGGGGAAGGTGGGCCAGGAGCATCGCTAAACGTGGCTAAACGTGCTCGGCCCCGGATGAAATCCATCCGGGGACCGAGCCCACCGTTCAACACTTGCGTCTGATTCAATGCACAAGGCAGCCATTGCGGTTCGCGTGCCGCAAAGAAGCAGCCGAGCGAGTGGCGAACCATTGGCTACGGCGTGACGTCCGGCAGCAGCAGGTTGCCTTCGGAGATGACCTCCTTGCCGGACCGCGTGGCATAGGCCGCTTGTGTGGCCGGGGCGATGGTGTCGGCAACAAACCGAACCGAGGCATCCACCAGGGCGAAGTTGGCTCCCTTGGGGTGCTGGCTGCGGAAGGCGCCAAACGTGGTGCCGGTGTTGTTGTGGTCGTTGAACTTGTGGAACGTCGTGCCCCAGCTATAGAAGTAACCGTACGACCACACGGCGCCGTAGTTGGTGGAGGGCACGCCGGCCGGAGCGAAGTCGGTTTCGCCCATCAGGTAGGTCAGGCTGGTGCCGTCGGTGATGTCCGACAGCGAGGTTTCGCGCCGGTTGGGGCTGGCGGGCATGCCGGCATCGATATCGTCGTCAACGCCGTTGCCATCGTCGTCAATCATCCGGCTAATGGGGATGATGGCACCATCGAACACTTCGCGGACACCGTCACTGTTGGCGTCGTACGGGTACTCCATCACATTCTTGGTGCCGGAGCAGAAGATATAGCTCGAGGGGCCGCGGTTGTCGGCCAAGGGGGCCGGCGGCATCGCCATGCTGGGGCACAGATAGGTGGGGATGATGGCCTGGGTGAGAATGGCGTTGTAGTAGCCGTCGCCATCGTTATCGACCGTGCTGTTGCGCGGCTCGTTGAGATCCCAGCGGCTGGCTACCGCATCGCCTTCCAGGAACGGCATCAGGAGGATGAAGCCGGAGTGGTACGAGTTGCCGGCCGCATCGCTCTCCAGGCGGTTAATGGTCGCATAGGGGAATTTGTTCTGGACCTCGTGGTAGGCCAGGGTCGCGATGGCGACCTGCCGCATGTTGTTCTTGCACGAGGTATTGCGTCCGGCTTCGCGGGCGTATTGCACCGCAGGCAGCAGCAGGGCCATCAAGATGCCGATGATGGCGATCACCACCAGCAGCTCAACCAGCGTAAAACCCGTTCTCTTTGAATTAAGCGACATCCCAAGGAGCTCCAAGGATTGGAAGGGGGCAACTCCAATGCGGCAGAGAACCGTTCGTCTGCCGGGAGCGGGCTCGCTTGGGACGCTGGCTGGCTCTTATTGATATTGAGTATCAATGTCGAAAGGCGATTGTAAGAATCCGGCAGCCCCTGTCAAGCAAGCCCACGAAAAATACCCCGCTGGTGTGCCGCTAGCATGCGAGGCTGATTGCAAAACACTCGTCACAAATAATGATGGACAATAGTGTTGCGTTTTCGCATGGAGCGGTTCGAAAAATCCCTTGCATCCGGGGACGACCGCCAACCTAAGGCAGCTTAGACCGTTTCAAGAGTGCCGTGTGGCCGAACGTTCGTAGTAAACGAGACGGCAGAACTACGTATCAATAGACGCGAGGCCTCCCCCGAAGTGGCGTGTTCTTCCGCTCGAAAGAAGGGGCGCCTGGCTGTTAGAAACCCCAGGGAAGGGTAGCGGCGCCAGAGGTAAGAGGGGCAGCCGCTAGTGTGTATTCACGTGCCGCACGTCGTCGGCGGTCAGGCCCGGGAATCGCGGGGGCTGAATCTGGTCGCCCGGGAAGCCGGGCACTTGGGGCTGCGTTTGCAGAATCGTGGCTAGACGGGAGGCGCGAGCCGGCATCAGCTGCACCGTCCAGTTTTGATTCCGCATGTCCCATTGCGTCGGCACCCGTTCGCGGCCGACGTACCACTCTTCTTCGTCGGCGTTGGCAGGCGGCTGTGGGTACTGCCGAGCATCGAACTCAATGATTTCGCCCGGCACGCCGCCGTAGTTCTCCACCGAATCGCCCTGCTGATTCCGATAAATCTTGATCAGCCGAGGCTGCGGAATGAACAGCATGATCTGGGTAAAGCACATGGCGTCGCTTTGTGCGGGGTGGCGGAACAAGCCCGGCAATATCTGCGGCACCTGGTTGGCATAGACCACGCCCACAAACGTGTAGTCACGCTGCAGCCCGGAGTTGCTTAGGAAGCTGTCCTCGTGATCGCGGATCATGTGCAGGAGGTTGGAGTCGGGATACTCTTCGAGCAGAGCATCCAACTGGCCTCGGCTAAACCCGCGCCACAGGTTGGCGAATTGCGACATCTTCGCTTCGCTGTCGAACGCGCGGAGGGTTTCGTTGTTCCAATCGGCCAGGTAGCGATGCGCCAGATCTCGCCGCTGTTCGAGCGACCTGTTTCGGTAGTCCTCCTGTTCCGGGATTGCGTCCAGCACCGGATCGACCACCGGCAGCGTTCGCCGCGCGCCTTCGCCCTCTAGATTGTCCACCGGCACGACCATCGTCCGCCAAAGCACACCGCGATAGATCCGCCGCGAGGCCGACGCCGTAGCGTTGCGGACGCCGTGTTCTTGGGCCACTTCATCCATTGCCACTTGGGCGAGGTGCGGCGTGGTCTGCACGATCGCCCGCTGAAACTCGGGAATCAGTTCTTGTTCGAGAATGGTTTCCAGGATGGGCAGGGTCAGCTCGCTGCTGGCGGCGGCCCATTCGTTGAAGGTGTCGACCATCCGCTGTTCAAGCGGCACCTTCTGGCGAATGGCCGAACCCAAGGCGTCGAGCTTGGCAATGCCCGCCCCGGAAAACATGCTGCTGGCCCTGTTCCACGCGGCCAGGATGTCGGGCACGGGGTTCTTGGCCATCTGGTCGCGGGCTTCACGCATGTAGGCGGTCAACGCGAACACATCGCACAGCAGATGGTTGCAGAACGAAAGCGTGTTCATGCCGCGGGCAATCACAACGCCGCCGGAGTACGTGGCCGCATCGGCCGCGTTCTGCAGGCGAACCTTGTCGTCGACCTGCTTGCCGACGTTGATCACCATGCCCAGCAGCATGGCCAACAGCATCAGCCCAAAGACGGATAGTACGCTGATGGTACCGCTTTCGTTGCAGTGCAAACCGCGCAGACGCGCCATCGCCCAGCGGGCAGCGCGCATGCGGCAAGGTGCCGACAAATCCGGCTGAGAGCAGCGACCGGGCGTTGGGCGAACTGGCTGCATGGTTGTGCGCTCCTGGTTCGTCTATCCGCCGAAATATCTTTCGGAACGCGGGTAAGGCGGGTCAGCCGCCGGCTGCAACTGGTGCTGATATGGTTGGACCGATTTTAGCCCTTCGTTTGCCAGGGTAGCCGTGGCCGACAGTTCGCGAACGTACACGCCGCGGCGGACAAAGATGGAGGAAGCCACCGTATCTTGCCGGCCGCCGTAACTACTCACCGACCGGGCCAGCAGCCGGCCGGGGCCAGGCAGCAGGGCGAACTGGTGCGTGACGGTCACCTGGATCGGGTCCTGCCAGCCAACTTCGTTGGCATAGAACTCTTGCCGATCGTGTGGGACGAACCACTGCTGGAGCGGCGGCTCAATGCCATCGTCCTTGTGCAGAAAGCTCAGCCGAATCTGCGTGGCCTCCAACGAGTAGGCCAGCTTGTTGTCGATCCGGGCAGGCACACGGCTGTTGGATTCATAGCCGGGATCGAGCCCTCGATAGACGCGGTGTAAGGCGTCGCGCTCGGGGCTGTCAGCGGATAGGCCCAGGTTGCGCGAGGGAGCCAGCGGCATACAGGCCAGCACGGCCGCCATCTCAATCTTGCGGTACTTAGGACTGCCGGGGGCGATGGTGTACTGCGGACCGGTGCCAGGGATGCCGGCGTCGTCGCCGCGGTAAGTGCTGATGCGGTTTTCGCCTTCTTCGCCGCCGGTTTCAGCGGGGATCCACACCACGGCGGCCCTGGCCGCGGCAAACGCCGCGTAATGCACGACCATGATCCCGATCATCAATTGGCTGATCTGCACGATCAGCATAAAGATCATGGCGAAGGCCGGCACGGTCAGCACAAAGCTGAGGCTCTGAACCGCCCCGCGCTCGTCGCGGTGAAGCGAAAGCAGCCGGCCCAACCGGACCTGGGCACCACTAAAGCGGACCACCGTCCACAACGCCAGGCAGGCTACAACCAAAGCGGCAAGCCAAGGCAGGCAGGCTTCGACCACGGCGTTGTGCATGGCTGGCCTCGCAATAGGCAGAGGACGCGATGTGCGGTTGAAAAGGTCTTACGGGCCGCCGGCTTAAAACAGCCAGTCCAATACGCCCAGCCGCACGATCAGCACGGCGGGGATCGACGTTGGTGC
>Ga0182738_1006098_pt1 | contig 12619 bp, 11 predicted proteins | sample eDN5th30CBELigMG_FD_128876 | JGI IMG/M metagenome (GOLD analysis project Ga0182738, IMG submission 128876) | Enriched Miracle-Growth compost microbial communities from Emeryville, California, USA - eDNA 5th pass 30_C BE-Lig MG (version 2)... ...
AAGAAATAATAAAAGAGATTTCTTAAAGAAAAAGGGGGAAATCTGAAGACGGAAGAAGATCTAATGAACTTGGTTATGACCTTTTGAATAGAAGGACTAATGAGTTCGAAAGGCTTTGCTATAAATGGAATGCAAAATCAACTCGAATATTCGATTAGGAAATTTTTTGCGGCGCGGTTTAAAAAGGTTAGTTCCTCGATCCCTACATTTATTCGTTGAAATTTTTTATCTGTATCCGAGCGTTTTTTAATTCTGATGTATCTGCAAAGTCTAAATTTTTTCTTTGCGCAAGTCTCAAAAATAGAACTTTGGTGCTGAAGTGCTTCTCTTATTGGACTAGGTTTAAACCCTGCCCCATTATAAATACCTTGCTTCTTCTCTATCTTATAATAAAAATCATTTCAAACTAATATCTCCTCAAACAAACTCAAATGAACAAGAAACTCCTTATTGCTCTTGCTGCTGCTGCTCTCTTCATGACCTCTAATGCTCAAGAAAATACTGAAGAAACCACTGAGGTCGTCGAAAGTACTGAGACTACTACTGAAGAGACTCAAGTCATTTCTGAGGAGACCACCACAGAAGAGACCGTTGTTACTGAAGAGGCTGTCACTACTGAAGAGACTGTTGTTACTGAAGAAACAACCACTACCGAAGAAACCACTACAACTGAAGAGACAACAGTTGTCAGTGAAGAAGGTACTCCTACTGAGGAAACCACTGAAGAGACTGAAACTAGCCCTGGCTTCTTGGGAGGTGAGGCCTTGGCCACTTCAGCTTGTGCTTTGGCTGCTCTTGGTGCCTTGCTTGCTATGTAAGAAGGGAAATTGCATAATTAAAACAAATTGTTGGTAAGATGTTTGATTTTAATTAATTGATAAACTTCATTGTTTTGTTGTTCTATATTCATGTAATAAAATGTCACTAATACTCTCCTTTCGAAAAAAATTGTTGTTTCTCTAAGTGAGCCGGGTATTAAAATTTAGTGTAGTCAAATTGTAGCTATAAGGGTTAATTAATCAAGGGTAAAAAACTTTGTAAGAACCTGGCAAATTTTTTTGCTAAATTTAAATATTTGTCCAAATTTCTGCAATTCAGTGCTTTTTTCTTTTTCAACATGACCAAATATTTTTTATTAAATGTCTCACAATTTTTTTGAATTGCTCTTTCACCTTGAAATAGGCAATCACCTATCATAGTTAACACTCTCCAAAGATACGAAAAATTGAAAATATTTGGTTGAGAGAGAGAGAGTAAATTTTGAAAAGTATTTTTCGACCTCTAATGTTCTTTTTGGCACTTTCCAATAGGGTAATAGAGAAAAGTCAATCGAAATTTCTTTTTGGACTCATAAACTGTTGATCCTACTAAAAAAGGCAACATAGCGTTAACTCGATATTTTCTCCAAAAGGAAAGCTTAATGGAGTTAAAAATCACTAGGGACATGATGTTGAATATAAAAGAAACAAAATTATTAGTCTGTTAAGAGGTTGCGTTCTCTTAAACAAGTTAGAAGTTTTTTGAAGGTATATGCTATTTTGCTGTCATCATGTTGGGCTGAATTTATCAATTCCTCCTTTTGGAAATCTTGGATTACCGGGCTTTTTTATTCCTTTCATTTCAACTCCTTCAAAAGCCAAAAGGTCTAAAAAAATCAAAATTCACTTTGTCTGAATTCGCCCAAATGGATCCCATCCGAGAGGCAAACATTTAGACCGAGTTTTCTCCTATAAATACTCTCCTCTTCTTCTGTACTTTATAAAAAAAAAATCACTTCACTCTTCAATAAACTATCTAAATAATTCTTTCAAATGAACAAGAAGCTTCTTATTGCTCTTGCTGCTGCTGCCCTCTTCATGACCTCTAATGCTCAAGAAAATACTGAAGAAACCACTGAGGTCGTTGAAAGCACTGAGACTACTACTGAAGAGACTCAAGTCATTTCTGAGGAGACCACCACAGAAGAGAACGTTGTTACTGAAGAAACTATCACCACTGAAGAGACCGTTGTTACTGAAGAAACAACCACTACTGAAGAGACTGTTGTCACTGAAGAGACCACCGTTGTGAGTGAAGAAGGTACTCCCGAGGAGGAGGAAGGTTCAGGCACAGTTGATGTGAGCCCTGGATTCTTGGGCGGTGAGACTTTGGCCACATCAGCTTGTGCTTTGGCTGCTCTTGGCGCTTTACTCACTATGTAAGAAAGAGAAATTGAAGAATAGTCATAAAAAATTCTTGTTATGTTCTTTAGATTGAATGTAATTAGCTTTCTTCTTTTTTCCTTCTTTTGTTTGTATGCTTCTGATAACAAATTGTTTTGTGTAAAATGTTAAGAATCAAAAGATTTTGGTTTCACTTATTCTTGAATGGACCCCTAGTTGAGTTTATTTTTCAAAATAGTCAATCAAGAGAGAGTAAGTAAAAGAGAAAAGTTAACTCTAAGTTTATGATTTTCTATCCAAAAACCTTTATTTTGGGAAACTTTGTGATCTTTCAAAGTCTTGAAATTTTTTGTACAAATTTTTATTCTGAGGAAAAATGATTTCTATTCTCAAAGACATCGAAATTATTTCACTTGACTCTAACATGCTGAAGTATTGCTGACCAAGTTTCATCAACCTGGTGGCTTTATTGTCCTGGAGAAATCATTTGGGGGTATTCAAACTGCATTGAAGACTAATATAGAGTAAACTATAAAAAGTAGTAAAGGAGAAGATTTTGAGCGGAAATATGCAATTCAAATGCTATAAAAGTATACTTTTCAACCCTTCCATCTTCCTTTTTGAATTGTTGGTAGGGTAATAGAGAAAAATTTCTAGAAACTTCTTTGTGGATTGGCCAAATGCCTGTTCTACTAAATCAGGCACTCTTTCTATTTTACAATATTGAAATACGATGAAGAGGTTTTCTTGCTTGAATGTTATTTTGGAGGTGGTCGAGATTCAAGTGACCATTGAGTTTACATATTTTGGTTTCATGTAGGAATTTATAAGGAAGCGTTTTAATGCGTTGCATGAGTCTTGGGGCTGATATAATGTATCTGTTGTGGACAGAAATCCCTCAGAGACTTGGCTTGCCGTTTGTAAGGGATATTAATAAGAAAATTGAACTTCATACAGTTTATTCTTAAGAATTTTCAGATCTGACTGAAGGAGAGATCCAAAAATGAAAGGTAAGGCTGAGTCAAAAAGGTTAGGCTCAGAGAAAAGGGTATTTCCGAAGGAAGGTGATGACGAAATGGTGGGCTTAAATTACAACTTTAATGTTCTAGAAATCTTGAATGACCTGGCCCGTTCGGGCGCTAAAATTTCGACTCCCCATTTCGTCAAAAGTCTAAAACTACAAATTTGTCTTGAATAAATTCGCTTTAAATCAATTTCACTCGGCAGAATATGATTTCGACCTAATCTTATTATAAATACCTTGAATGTTCTTTCCTTTATAAAACAAAAAATTCCAAAACTTACTTTCACTACCCTTAAATAATCTTTCCTTTCTTTTAAAATGAACAAGAAGCTTCTTATCGCCCTTGCTGCTGCTGCTCTCTTCATGACCTCTAATGCTCAAGAAAGTAACGAAGAAACCACTGAGGTCGTTGAAAGCACTGAGACTACTACTGAAGAGACTCAAGTCATTTCTGAGGAGACCACCACAGAAGAGACCGTGGTTACTGAAGAAACTATCACTACTGAAGAGACCGTTGTTACTGAAGAAACCACCACTACCGAAGAGACTGTTGTCACTGAAGAGACCACTGTTGTGAGTGAAGAAGGTGCTCCTACTGAGGAAACTACTGAAGAGACTGAAACTAGCCCAGGATTCTTGGGTGGTGAGACCTTGGCCACCTCAGCTTGTGCTTTGGCCGCTCTCGGTGCTTTGCTCGCTATGTAAATGGAGTTTGGTGTTGGCCAAAGACAAGAAAGTTTTGAATAGAAGGAGAAGATTACATTTTTGGTTTTGGATAAAATCTTAATTAGTAAGATCTATTCGCATCATTCTATTCTTTGTGTTTATAAAATTATTATTTTGATAAGTTATTATTGCGATTTTGAATTCCTCTAAACATACTGTTTCCAAAAGAGGGCCTTTGACTCTTCCAATCTTCCTCAGATCATCAGTATCTTATTGGAAGGAATTGAAATTTTAACATTTTGGCTGAGATTTTATCAGCTATCTTGTGTTTCTAAAGTGTTTTCGGAAAGGATATTCAAGTAGATAAGTGCTAGCCAGACCAGGCTATTTTTCGAAAGCACTTTACTTTGAGAACTAATTCCGTCGTTTGCACTATTACCTTTTTTTTTTAATTCAAAAAACTTGTTTGCCTCAATCTTGAAATTTTGGAGGCAAAATTTTTTTAATCAAGTTCAGAATCTCAGTAATCCACTCTTATGTTGAAATTTTACTTTCTCTCAAAGCTTCTTAACGACTGAACATAAGAACTCACTCTTACTTTCCTTTGCTTTCCATTATTCCGAATCAAAAGAATAAGCGGAAGTTTTCACATTGAAGGCGAGGAACCTTGAGGCCTAGGGGATGTATATTAAGAGAAATGGCGGATAAAGAATGGCACGGAGATGAAAAATTCAAAGTTTAGGGAAAGATATATTAAGGTTTAAAAGAGTCTTTTTAATCATAGCGGGAGGTTGAAAAAGAAATCTCGAAAACGTATAGGGTTTTTTACCAATCATTCCTAGTGCTGTCATTTCATTTAATCCTCAAGCTCCCTCCAAGTTCTTTTGCGATATATTCGACCTCCTACATTTTGACAATGGAAAGCATCCGCTGCCGACCCAAATTTCAACCTTCTTTCTCATATAAATACCCTTCTTTTCTCTCTATTTTATAATAAAAATTCACGCTTCAAACTACCTAAATAATTCTTTCCAATGAACAAGAAACTCCTTATCGCCCTTGCCGCTGCTGCCCTCTTCATGACCTCTAATGCTCAAGAAAGTAACGAAGAAACCACTGAGGTTGTCGAAAGTACTGAGACTACTACTGAAGAGACCCAAGTTATTTCTGAGGAGACCACCATAGAAGAGACCGTGGTTACTGAAGAAACTATCACTACTGAAGAGACTGTTGTTACTGAAGAAACCACCACTACCGAAGAGACTGTTGTCACTGAAGAGACAACTGTTGTGAGTGAAGAAGGTGCTCCTACTGAGGAAACTACTGAAGAGACTGAAACTAGCCCAGGATTCTTGGGTGGTGAGACCTTGGCCACCTCAGCCTGTGCTTTGGCTGCTCTTGGTGCTTTGCTCGCTATGTAAGGTTGATGGGACAAAGTGATCATAAAGTCTTTGGATTGAAGAATAAAAAAGACTTGATTTAACAGTAGTACAGTATCATTCTTTTGTCTTTGTTGTGTACCATCAGTAGTAAATTTTCTGAATATGATAATACAAATCTGTATATATTGTTAATTTGTATTTGACTTTAAAACATCAAATAAATTGATCGAAAAATTCTTTCTCTCTCTCTCTCTCTCTCTCTCTCTCTCTCTCTCTCTCGTCTCTCTCGTCTCTCTCGTCTCTCGGAAGGAACCTTGATGTTGAATAAAAAAAATAATTTCTTCACCTTCATCATCTTTCTTAAATCCAGAACCCGTTTTTGGGAAAAATGTTTCGAGCTTCGAAAGATCTAAATTTGATCAACAGCAGACGAAATAACTTTTTCTTGTCAATTTTGTCTTGAAAAAAATCAAAAAGAAATTTTTTGACAAAAGAAAAAAATAAAGAGAAATTTCTTTGAATTCATTGAAAGTCAGAAATTTGTTTTGTTATGTTATTCACGAATAATCTTCAGATTTTTATTTGAATCTCAAAGCGTTCATATATTACAAATAATACAAGAAGATCGGAAAATTTCGAATGATCACATTTACAGTAAAAAATCTCATTTACATAACAAACAAGCCAGCACATAAAACAATAGTACTCAAATACATCTTCAAAGATTCTCCATCTAACATGTCATCTTCCTCCGCACCTCCAAGTTCTGGCAAAGTTGGTGCTAAAGCCTCTGTCGGAATCTCAACCCATATCCCATCATCTTCTGCTGGCTCTTCAACTTGCACCTCATCCTCTTTTTCTTCTTCAACAGGGACAACAATTGGTGTTTCTTCATTATCCTCTTCCTCTTCAATAAATTCTTCTGTGAATTCTTCAGACGTTGTCAACTCCTCTGAAGGGGTTATTGTCTCATTTTCTTGATTTTCTTGTTCAATAATAGTAGGAGTTTCTTCATTTTCTATGACACTAGTTTCTAATTCTCCTGTTTCAAGGTTTGTTTCTTGAGAAGCTGCAAAAGAAAAAAGAGCAAGCAGTAAGAGAAAAATAAGCTTTGTATTCATTATAAAAGAATTTTTTTCTATGAAAATCTGAAGAGAAGAAAAGGAGTTCTGATTCTCTAATTATAAAGAAAATTCAGAATGTTGAGACCGCTTCTCCTAAAAGTTTAGGCCAAGCCAAAGTGAAGACGATTTTGTTGTTGGCGCATTAGAGGATTTTATAAGCTTAGATAACGCTAAATTTATTAATTTCGCTTCATTTCGACTTCATTAAAGATGAAATTTACAGTATAAGTACCGAGCCTTGCCAAGTAGAAAGAGAATAAGCGTTGGAAATAAGCCGTAAAGCGTTGAAGTAACTGCCTAGGGCGGGGTCTTACCCCTTTAATTGAAGAGGAGGGGACTTTGAGTGAAAAACTGATGATCAGAGTCGGAAAAATTTGTTGAAAATGTTGATTTTTGACTAAATTTAGCTTCGAGAAAATTTCACATGATAAGAACAGAATATACTTTAGGCTTATTGACAACATATGTATACGTGGAATAGACTGAAAAATTACCTTGTGGCGGAGCTCCATATGCCAACAAAGGGAAAAATTTATGAGACATAAACATGGGGGAATATCTTTATTTTTTTACAAAATAAGAAACACAAAGAAGAGCTTTTCTGAGTTATCTAGACTTGATTTGAGGTGGTTTATCTGGTCTAGGCCCCTTTAATAAGCAAATACGAGGCCAAATAAAAGACAAGCAGCCCCAGATATGGTTAGAATTTTTGCATTATTCCCTTCATCTTCGTTAATAACAACAACAGTGGCTGTATCAGGATCATCAACAGAAGTCACCTCGACAACAGGCTCTGATGGAACAGAAGTAACAAGCTCATAACCAGGTTCTTCTTCTTCACTCGATTCTTCATTTGATGATCCTTCTTCATCTGGGATAACAATTTCTGGCTCAGCAGTCTCTTCGTTTTCTTCGACTTCTTCTTCCAAAATAGTTTCCTCATTTTCATTCAAACCAAGGTCTCCTTCTAAAAACTCGGACTCAGACTCTGTTGGGATTGTTTCAATTTCTTCATTTGATTCTTCGGGAAATATCACAGTTTCTGAGCTCTCTGTTGCAATCTCCTGCTGCTCTTCAGCTACGTTTTCCACTTCTCCTGTAGAAATCTCCCCTTCTGTTGAGTCTGTAGGGGTTAGAATGGATTCTTCTGGCTCATTTGCACTTTCAATGGTTTCTCCTGTAGTTTCAGATGTTTCTCCAGACTCCAGGGATGTTTCGAGATTTTCAGTGGATTCGGCCAGGGATTCTTGATTTTCTGCCATTTCTGTAGTTTGAGTAAAAGAAGAGGAGAATAAAAGGAGAAAAGTGAGATAAAGGAGGAAGATTTTGTTCATAATTGGAGTATGAGAAGGTAGTGTAGAGAGGAGAAAGATATGAGTATGATGAGGAAAAGTTGAAAAAGGGATTATAATTGGATTGGTTGAAATTTAGAGTGATGAAGAAGAGCTTATTAGGTGATAATGAAATGGAAAATCATCATCAGATGTCAATGCTTTGGGGATTAAAAGTTGAAAGAAAACAAGTCAAATTGCGCGTAGATTAATTTTATGATATGAAGAAGATTAAATAGAATTTTTTAGCTTTGTGATTGGGATACATTTAATTTGTCGAGAAGGAGAAATGATGATGAGAAATTTGAAGGATTTACTAAGAGAAAGTCAGGGAAAAACCTCAAGAAAGAGAGGTTTTAGAAAAGATTTGGGTAGCATGAGTATGGCGCAATTTTTAAAAGGGAAAAACTTTTTGATTTTTTCCAAGTCAGAATTTAGTTTAAGAAAATCTCTTTTGGGAGAATTTGAAGTCAACAAACTGTAAAACTAGATTTGAGTCGAGTTTTTTCTAATTAAAGGAAACTTGGTCTTAATGGACAAAACAAGACTAATTTTACTTCTTGAGGATTCAGGAAAGAGAACAAAATCTATTAAGAAGCTTCTAAGTTGAGTTCACCTTTATATAAATAAATACATCAGCCTATGATGCATAGAATTCTGTTCAATGAAGAGAGATTGGATAAGCTAAGTCTTCGAAATATTCGACAAAGCATTATTTGAAAACAGTAAATATTTCGAATACTTTGTGGTTTTCAAAAAATTGGTATCAATAAGAATTTTTGCTTTTTCTGTCAATGAGAGGAGAGGATTTTAATGGTGATATTGTATAATTTCAACTGAGCACGAGATTACATTAATAAACGTGCATTCTACGTACTATATCGATTATAATAGAACGATAAATTAGACTATGAAAAGTAAGTTATTTCTTATTGTACTTCCTTAAATAAGCAATGTGCCAACCACAGTGACAACAGCTGCCAACGAAAATGCCATAATCTTTCCACCAAGCCCGCCTCCAGTTGTCTCTTCTTCAGCGGCCTCTTCAGCGGCCTCTTCAGCGGCCTCTTCAGCGGCTTCTTCAACAGCCTCAGCAGCTTCTTCAGCGGCCTCTTCAACAGTCTCAGCAGCTTCTTCAGCGGCCTCCTCAACAGCCTCAGCGGCTTCTTCAGCGGCCTCTTCAACAGCCGCAGCGGCTTCTTCAGCAGCTTCCTCAGAGGCCTCTTCAGCAGCCGCAGCGGCCTCTTCAACTGCTGCTTCAGTTGTGGTCTCTTCAGTTGTCGTAGTTTCAGTTGTAGTGGTGGTAGTTTCTTCAACTGTCTCTTCTTGAGTGAAGGCTGAAATCGCAAAGAGAGACAAGAGGAAGAGTAAAATAAGTTTTTTGTTCATGGGGATTCGGATTTTTTGTGAGGTATTTTTGAGATAAATGATAAAGAATTATTCGAATAAGCAGAAAGGAGATAATTATAGGGGACAAAGTTAAAACTTTTTTTCTAGAAAAAAAAGGAGCAAGTAGAAAAAAGGCTTAGTTCTACTATTTTTACGAGGAGCTGAAATTATTGTTTTGGTTATGCTAAACAACCATTTTGAAGTTTTTGAATTAGCGAACTATAATCAAATAATGTGATTTTCTGGTGTGAAATTTTATGCTGATTATTAGTTTTGAAAGGGCTTGAAGGGTGATGATACTTTGGTTTTCTCGGAAAAGGATTTTGAGTAAAGGAGTCAAAGAAGTTTCAAGATAAAAAGAGAAGGAAAAGAAATTTCGAAAGGATTATTAAAAGATGAAATTTTCTGTTAGGTTAATTCCTATAATGAAAGATATAAAATTATCAATTTTCGCATAATTTTTTGTTTCAAAAAGATTTTTCTTGTTAAGGAATTTTGTTATTCAAAACTATTAAGGCTCTTGCTGCGTGTATAGAGAGGCCATTCGATCATTTATATCATACTCTCATGCAGGGGGAGACTTCTCTGTGAATAAAACTGAAGAGAAGGTCTTTGAATAAGGATTGATGAAAAATCTATATTTAGGTTAGGAGAAAATTCTTTCATTTAAATTTTGATGAGTTGGCGATTTCCAAGACCCACACTTGAAAGCTATTCAAGCTTTTTGGCTCGCTTTGCAATTCATTTCAAGCTCTCTTCTTGATCTTTTCTATCTAAAGTAGAGATGTCCATCATTTTATGACTTTAAGGCGCTTATGAATGTTCAAGAAACCATCTTTTTGAAATTCATTTTGAAAGCAGAAAAAGTTCACTTTGTTGCTGCTATATGGAAAAGGAAGAGTTTGGCATCGTTCTTTCTTCATTTCTCTAGAGGTTGAGGGGGAAAATTGGAGTAAATATCATGATCCAAGTGAAATAACGGGGATATTATCTTGGCAGGAAAAATGTCAAAGGAAAAACTGTCAACCGCCTATTTATTAATTTTGTTGAAGCTTGGGGTGGAAGGACAGTTTATAAAGGAGTTAAAAAAGGATGACTGGTAGAAAGCGAGAGATTTCGTGAGTCAAACAAAAAATAAAGTAAAATGATTGATGAATGCTAAATTCGTCAGTCGGTCAGTCAAGTTATATTTCTGTCCTTTATACATTATTATATCACAAAATGAATTTCACATAAATACGAATCATAGTATTTCCATACACAAAATTATACTTCTCATTGCCAGTTAGCTCCCAAAAAACTTTGGTCTTCCTAACTATTTCAGGCTAGATCCACTCTTGGGTGTTGTATTGTCACCTCTATTATTACTATTGATTCTGCTAAGAGACAACGGTATACTGAGTAGATCCTTTTCTGCCTTTTCATACATTTCTGTCGCTTGAGCTCTACTTCCCTGAATTCCCAAAGGACCGCTCATTCCTTTCTTCAACACAGGAGGCGCCAAGAAGTTCGAATCCAACATCTCCTTTGTTGGGATTCTGAGGTTTGTAGAAGGGTTAGAGGGATTACTGCTGCTAGGATTTTCTTGTGGGTCAAATGTTCCAAATTCATCTCTGTTTGTATTGACTGAATATCTTCGAGACATTGGTGAGATATTCGATAATTTTTCAGCAGCGTCCCAGAAGTCAAAGATACTCTTTGTACTTCCTATTCTTCCTGCCTCAGCTTTGAAAGGTGATGCATTAATTCCTCCTGGTGAACCTCCCCAAACAGAATCGACCTGGTCTTCTTCTCTTTCTTTTTTCGGAGGTGAAGCCATGTAAGTTGGTGTCTTTCTTGCTAATTTTGCGATGTGTAAGAATCTCTCAGCGCTTTCTATCTCATCCCCTTGAGTTTCTACAGGATTCTCTTTATGAACCACAAAGGTATAGTCCTGGCTTTTATTCTGAGCCTTGCTTGAGCGGAGATCTGGCTTACTGTGAGAACGTCTTTGGTAGCTTGGTCTTCCATCTTCTGAGCCCAAGTCCTTTGATTCTGCCTCTTCACTGTCTTCTTCAGAAATATGTTCATCGTTTCTTTCTTGTTCTTCTTTGTAAACATCATGGACTTCGTTAACAGAGGACTCTGAAGAAGAAGAGGACTCTGGGGATTCATATTCGTCTTCGTATTCGTTTTCGTCACTGTCAGAGTAAACATATTCAATGCCATTTTCTTGGGCAGCTTTCATCTTTTCTCCAACTCGTTTGGAGTAATTCAACCATGCTTTCATTGTCATTCCCATGAAAAGAACTTGCGCGATTGGATTCACTGATCCTGCTTGATTTAATGATGGAGTGTTGCTTGGTGTTAAGCTTGATCCGCTTCTCTTGAATTGTAACTATGGGGGGTGGGATAAGAGAGGTATTGAGAGGAAAAACGATTACTTTTCGTTTGATTTGATCTAGTTTTCGGCGAACTTTGACTTCTTGTTTGACAAGGTATTTAGGCACACCGACCAAATCTTCATTACCATAAACTCTCTTCATACAAGCATAAAGCACATCATTGTAAAAGACCATTCCTTCAGAGTTCCTAGGGGGTGGAGGTTAAGGGAGAAAGTCCTTTCAAAAATTCATACGTGGTGAGATGCATAGAAGTGATTTCAAGAGCAATTTCAGTTCTGGTCATGTCAAGATTACGGAAGCCAAGAGGAGGACTGAGACTCATAAAGAATGGGGTGAGTTGTTTTTCATGGATTTTGAAGCCACCATGTTTAGCCGAGAGAATTTGCCAGGTAGGATTGAATTCAAGCTTGAGCTTTTCACGGAATTTATTGACTGGATTGTTGGGGTCGAGATGATATTCTTCAAATTGTTGGATGACAATAAGGATGAAAAGGTTCAAGAAAATGAACTGAATCAAGAGAATGTAAATGAGCCAGAATGCAAAGCCACCCTCTAATGATTGAAGAAATTAATATAAGAAAAAGAATGAAAGGATTACTTGTTCCGCAAGAAGAGACGCCATCGACACAGCTGGCAGGATAGATTGTGTCAAACATGACATACCACCAATCTTCACCAGTCGAAGTTCTGAATAAAGCCACAAAGGAGTTGAGGAAATTATGGAAATTGAGCCTATCATCAATAATATCACCTCCTGCGATATCTTTAAAGATGAAAGTAGCAAGGATAGCAAAGATGAAATAAACAAGGAGCAAAAGTCCACCAACATTCAATAAGGAAGGCAAAGAGAAGACAAGGGTATTGATCAATTTTCTCAAGCCAGTGAATCTCTTGATAAGTTTGAAGAGCCGGGAAACTCTAAAAACTCTAAAGATTCTCACAATTTGAGGACCAGCACGTAAGAAAGAGATGACAGAGCTATTGAGAGCTGTGAAGACGATTTCGATGAGAGAAGCGATGACAACAAAGGCGTCAAATTTATTCCAACGGGAGCTCCAGTATTTGTAAAAGCCAAGAGCGAGATGCTTGAGGATCATTTCACCAGTGAAAATAGCCGTGAAGAGATAGTTGGTATAAGTGAGAGCATTGGAGTAGCC
>Ga0182738_1006100_pt1 | contig 12618 bp, 13 predicted proteins | sample eDN5th30CBELigMG_FD_128876 | JGI IMG/M metagenome (GOLD analysis project Ga0182738, IMG submission 128876) | Enriched Miracle-Growth compost microbial communities from Emeryville, California, USA - eDNA 5th pass 30_C BE-Lig MG (version 2)... ...
TAGGAAGATACACTGCAAGTACACAATTTAGTTTAATTATTAAAATAAGATTATCATTTACTCAAAATAGATTATTTACCACTATGTACCCTCCTTTGTTACTTGGTAATTTAACTTGATAAGCTTTTCAAATTACAATTCAATTAGACAAGAACTCTTACAGAAATTATAGACGATATAGGAATATTTAAAGTAGCACCGGGTCCATAAGTGGTTGGACTTTCCTCAACAATAATAAAAGTTGATGTTACACTTTGTAATGTTCCTTCAATAACTGCATTTGGAACAAACACTTCAACAGTTCTCCCTGTAAAACTAGCAAGCATTTCTTGAAATGTCACCATTACTTCCTCCTCTCGAGTTATACTTTGTCCTTTATTGAACAGTAGTAATTTGTGCAAATGGAATGATTACGATATTTCCAGTAGCTTCGCGTATTTGAACTGCATCGGGACCTACTAGAGTAACAACACCAGTAAATGTACCACCTTGAGTTGAAATGGTTACTGTGGACCCCATTCTGTTTTCAAAGAAACTTTGCATTGCTGGATTCGGTATGATTCCATTTTGTAATTGCTCTTGTAATTGATTTATTTGTGTTTGTAATTGAGTAATCTGCGATTGTAATTGAGCATCTTGTGATTCTAATTGATTCACTTGTGTTTGTAATTGAGTAATCTGTGATTGTAATTGAGCATTTTGTGATTCTAATGTAGTAGTCCGCGATTGTAATTGAGTAACTTCTCTTTGTAATTCGTTTAATTGGTGTCTTAACTGTCGAATTTGTTCAGCATCTCCACTAGGAAGCGAGCTGATTTGTCTAGAAATCTCCTCTAAAACTTCCAACTGATCTTTTTCTATAGATTTAATTTTCTTAAGATACTTTAGTATTTCTTTCTCTTTTCCCACTTTTTTCACTCCTTTTTAAAGTCTCTAACAAGCTATGCACATAGGACAAGTTTGGTGTATACAAAGATATACAAAAATAACAATTCCGCATTTTCCCTACCAAAGAAATACTCATGTACTAGACCTCCTAGAGATGTTTCACGAACACCTTTCATATTTCTATGTAGTTTGATGGTGCTTTTTTATCTAACTCATCATCGTTGAATATTTGGAAACTTCCAGTTCCCTTAATAATCAAAGCCCCATAATCACCTTCAGATAATCCTATACCATCTCCCTAAGCGCCCTCTCATTCTCCGTATTTTCAACAATATAAATATCTTCATTCGAATTTATTTAAACAAAGATAAAAAGAGCATTCCATCAATCCTTTTAGGTTGATACGGCATATAAGGAGTGCTTTAGTTAAAGAAGAAAAAAGGGCTTCTGCAGCAAATCTTTGTTCATATGTGCGTTAAAAAAACATGTTTGCTTTAAGGTGTTAATGCCATACATTTCCTAGACTAACTTTCTTGAAAATGTACGAATTTCCTCTATATGTTTGTCCCTATCAAAATGAATGCTTTGGCATTTACTATAGTGTTCAACAGATTTCTTATCGAAGGGGGGCGACTATATGCCGCATAAATCTACTGGGGTGTTCAGGGTACCTGTTTCAGAAAATAATATTGTTCCGACTGCTCTTAACATCATGTTAAACAATGATTCACCCAATAATGTTAGAAATCTAATAGTAATTGTAAAAAGAAGTCCAAATACTTTTCACCCTGCTGTAAGTACTTTAGCTGAAATCTCACGTACCAATGTAACTTTAGCACCAAACCAAACAACTAAGGTTGTTGTGTTTACACCAGCTTTCCAAATTGAAAATTTTCTAAATGTTATCATTATGGGGAACGAAGATGATGTTAAAGATACGCTTGTGTATTCCTTCTTAGCTGACTCAGCAGGACATAATCTTCCATCTACTGTTTTCAGAAATGACGAATTTACCTTTAATAATGAAGATGATGATGATGAAAGCAACGATTAACGCTTGAAAAGAAGTTTTAGGAGACCGTTTCTTATTTTTGAGAGGCGGTCTTTTTTGGTACAAGCTGTCAAACGAGCAACTCTTCAACCACTCATTAAAAATTAGGAAATGTATATGTTAATATTTTAACTACCATTTATTTTACTGTTTCTATGTCCCTACTCATCCGTAATGAGGATTCTTTTGTTTTCCTTCTTGATACAGATAGGTAAGGGTTTGAAGTTATCACTCCTTTTTACACCATACATAAAACTTTCGAATCATGCAGCGTTCCAACTAACCCAATTCGTTCAATTCTATGTATATTCTAGATGGATTGCTTTCCCCCTAAATCAAATTGCTTGATTATGACATTGTGTTCAAAATTCATTAAGTTTTACCATTTTCTTCTCAGATAAATTTAGAACTTTTAATAGTGACTTTATCTTGTCATTGTCTTTCATGTGTACCAGCCTGTGTACTGATTCGTGAAGTATAATTAGATTTGAAAATGAATCATCTTTTGAAATATGGTACGGACTATTTATCCAGTTAATCTAGTTTCAATCAAAGATACACATCCAGACAACTCTAGATTACTAACATAGAATGATAGTAATTAGTGAACAATATAACATGTACGTGAAAACTGTTCGTCAACAGATATCTTTTACCGTAGTTCTACGATAAATATTTATAAAAAATAGGGTCTTTACCAAAACATGTACTTGATGAAATTAACATATGTATTATTCTTAGAAAATTCCTTTGTCTATAACAAATTGGACTACATGTGCTAAGTTGTTTTTTATGTCAAGAACAGACTTTGGTGTTGAGCCAAAAAACTAACGATATTTTTATTAATCCAAAATAATGTAAATAAGATGGAGGAAATTATGTGTAATCAATTTCAAAAGAAAAAAATATTAACTATTTTTGGAACAAGGCCAGAAGCTATTAAAATGGCTCCATTAATTAATGAGTTAAAAAAATACGAGGAGATTGAATCATTTGTGTGTGTTACAGCTCAACATCGCCAAATGCTTGATCAAGTATTAGATGTCTTTAAAATCCAACCAGATTTTGATCTTAATATCATGAAAGATTGTCAAAGTTTAATGGATGTGACGACACTTTCACTTAATGGTTTAGATAAAGTGATAAAAAAGGTTAAACCAGATATGATCCTAGTTCATGGAGATACAACTACAACTTTTGCAGCAAGTTTAGCTGCTCTATATAATCAAGTAGCAATTGGTCACGTTGAAGCTGGTCTTAGAACAAATAATAAATACTCCCCCTACCCTGAGGAAATGAACCGACAACTTACCGGTATAATGGCTGAGCTTCATTTCGCCCCAACCGAAGTTGCTGCTAACAATCTTCGAAAAGAAAATAAAATAGCGGAGACAATCTTTATCACTGGTAATACAGTAATCGATGCTCAAAAGACAACCATTTTTAAGGATTATCACCATCCACTCCTCGATGAATTAGCAGGATCCCGTCTTGTTTTACTTACTGCTCATCGACGTGAAAATCTAGGAGATACGATGCACAGCATGTTTAAAGCAATTCGTAAGTTGGTAGAAAAACATAAAGATATTGCTGTTGTGTACCCAGTTCATTTAAACCCTTCAGTTAGAAAAGCGGCCCAAGACATTCTAGGAAACCACCCCCAAATTCGATTAATTGAACCTTTAAATGCCGTTGATTTCCATAATTTTATGGCTCGTTCTTATTTAATCCTGACAGATTCAGGCGGGATTCAGGAAGAAGCCCCTTCACTAGGCATCCCTGTTTTAGTGCTACGTGACACAACAGAGCGTCCAGAAGGGCTTAGCGCCGGTACTTTGAAATTAGCGGGAACTAACGAACAGACCATCTATCAATTAGCTGACGAATTACTAACGGATGATGCTGCCTATTCTAAGATGTCTAATGCAAAAAACCCTTTTGGGGATGGAGAGGCTTCGCGCCGAATAGCTGAGGCCATTCTATACTACTTTAACCTTCGAGAAGAGAGACCCGAACAATTTAGGGCAACCAAAGAGAATGAGACAAAGAAAAAATACTAGATTCGGCCCCTACTATGGAGTTTAATTGTTAATAAATTACACATTATTAGTATTCGCTATTTTCTCTACATTCGCCCTGCCAAAATTACCATCACAATAAAAAATAAGCACTCACTTCAATGCCCCTACATGCCCGAAAAAGGCTACTGAAAAACTAACGCTTTTAATTTCTTAAAACGAGAAGATGACTTTTCACTCAGCGTTGAATGAAAAGTCACCTTCTCCATGTACCTCTTTACTTGATTTCTTTCATTAGAATCATAATTGTTTAAGATTGACGGTAAATATGGCTATCGCTCCTTGCAAATTTATACCAACTAAATTGAGGAAGGTGCAATATCATTACCTATTCCTATATTTTAACTCATTATTCTGACTTCAATTTTATACCATGCTTTCCTGAAAACTTATTGTTTTTTATCTTCTGTTGATTTGATGGCTATTGAATAAGTTTTAGATTTAACACCTTCTGTATAACAGCTTTCTCTAAAATGATGTCATCGCTTACATTTCTCTATGTCAAAGTAGTATTTAATTATTTTTAGGTACTAGAAATAATTAATCGCTATAACAGGACTAGAATTCCGAAAATTTTTATTGAAAATCATTAAAAATATCACCTATTACCCGTAGAAAATAGCGTTGCCTTCCTCGAGTAAACTGAGGAAGGCAACGCTTATTCAAAACTACCTACACTTTTCCAATAACTTCCGTGTGAGCTATTAGTGCTTGTAAAATATTTTGTTATTGCATCATTTTATTATTAGGCATTTGCGGCATGCCTTGAGCAGTTTCAAACGCATTTAGAAGCTGCTGCATATCTTGCTGTGCAAGCTGCGGTACTTGATAGTAATGATGTTTATTTTGATAAATCGAAAGTTCATAAGCCATTTCGATACAATTTGGAACAGTAGCAGCTATCACTCTGCGCACAACTGGATTTGTTACTTCACAAGCTGCCATCGTCTTCATGGAAGCCATGGACTTCACAGCACTAAGCATTAATCCAGACACACATTCATCCGTAATTTCTGATACAGACTGCATCGGCTTTTTCGGTTGAGTTGGTGTTAAGCCATAGATAAAATCATTATCCTGTGTCATGTTATAGCTTTCTGTTCGCTTAGAAGGATCTTGACCTGTTTTAAAACATTCTACAAGAAGATTATACTCATCTTGAATAAATTGATATTGACGATCCAAGATGCTCATTAATTCTTGGTCTTTTACATATTGGCGCAGTATCATATATTGGCTTAGAGTACCAAGTGATCCCGTTAACACCTCATGTACATCGAATACCTCGTGACCACCGTGATTCATTTGCTGTGGTACAGCTCCTGTGTGCATATTTTGGTGCATTTGTCCTTGTTGGTTTTGCATCATTGTATATTCCTCCTCTGTATTGTTAAAAACATAACGGTTTTATTATGTAACAAGAAAACGGAGATATTCTTAGATGAACCTTCCAATTTTAAATCCCTCTAATTCCCGAAATATTTATCCACTGAACAATGAATACTAAAAACAACAAAGCAAGAAAGGTTCTGTAGAAATGAGAAATTATCTATTGAATATTTGGAATTTAGTTGACCCAATTTATTATCGTCTTTCCCATTTGAATTACCTTCCAGAGAAAAGTGTTTTACGTGTCAAACTTACACGTTATAAAGGAAGAAGTGTAATTTTATCGGATGGAACCGTAATTAACAAAAATGATTTTTTAATTAAAATCCATTTACACAACGCTGTTTTATTAAAAGAATTAAAACAAATCAAAAGCGATTTAAGAAGAGGCCGATTTGTTTTTCAAGCTGTCAAAGAATCATTGCTAAGTCTAGTTTTGTTTATTCAACAGCATCCTCAAGTAAAACAAATCAAAGGAATTATCGGAATCACTACATTGAATAAAGGAGCCAACCATCTTGGCTTTGAAGTGATTCCTATTACAAACTTTTTTTATAAATGGTTTAAATGGGCAAGTTTCTTACCCATCAGCCTCTTATCAGGAACAAACTCTTATAAGCATCCTGCTCCTCCAAGTTATTTATTTATGTCTAAGGATGGTTTAACTAGTAGATATAAGGGAGATTAAACATTACAGTTCGGAATTTTCTTAAATCAAAATTACCCCAACCCATTTATTACCTATAAAGGAGACAAAACAATTATGACCCGATACAAGAGTACGAAGCTTTTTATTTCATTAAAGATGCTAACCCATTTTTCAATACCTTAGATAGCTATCACATTCGGAATCAAGGCTTGGCGGTCGATAACACACAGTACTTTTTTATGATAGTGTACGCTAAATTAGCTAAAGTAAAGCACAACATCTATCCGTAAAGGTCTTACTCTTCATGAATCTACAATAAACATTCAGCCAAAACCCCACTTCTTAATAAAACCTTTATCCACCTAACCGAATCATGATAATTCACCTATTAATCTACCTTTATTATGTTTCTAGAAAAAAAATCTATTTTCAATATCATTTCTTAAGTATCCTTTTTAAGGTTATATGTACATATTTATCCTTTTTAAGTATTTAATTACAAATTATTATACTAATATGTTATAATTTAACAAGGATACTTCTAGAAGTTACCTGAACCAAAAGACCTACATGTTATAAATCAACTGTTTTCTCAATGAAACTATCATAGTTGATTTAAAACGTGCATTACATATATGTTGTTTAGGTCAAGAGAGGATGGATACATATGATTGTTTTTGATGGAGTCAATAAGTTTTATGGTGACTTTCATGTTTTAAAAGATATTAATCTCACCATTAACAAAGGTGAGGTAGTCGTCGTCATTGGCCCCTCTGGATCAGGGAAAAGCACGATGCTTCGATGTATCAATCGCTTAGAAACGATTTCAGATGGATCATTGACCGTTAACGGTATATCTGTAGGAGATAAAAAAACAGATATTAATAAACTACGCCGAAATATTGGGATGGTCTTTCAACACTTTCATTTATACCCTCATAAAACCGTACTTCAAAATATCATGCTTGCTCCAATGAAAGTCCTTGGCCAATCAGAAGCCGAAGCTAAAAAAATCGCTCAAAAATATTTAGAAAAAGTAGGAATTGCCAACAAAGCGAACTCCTATCCCTCTCAACTTTCCGGTGGTCAACAACAACGAGTAGCCATCGCGAGAGGATTAGCTATGAATCCAGAAATTATGCTATTTGATGAACCAACCTCAGCCTTAGATCCAGAAATGATCGGCGAGGTTCTTGATGTTATGAAGGCACTTGCACATGAAGGAATGACAATGGTCGTTGTCACACACGAAATGGGCTTTGCTCGTGAAGTGGCTGACCGCATCGTCTTCATGGATGAAGGCCGCATTTTAGAAGAGGCAATACCGGCTGAGTTTTATGCAAACCCTCGCGAAGAGAGAGCTCGCCTATTTCTTAGCCGTATTTTAAATCATTAAATAGGGGGAAATGGTATGAAGAAAAAATGGTTACAAGGGTTGCTGCTTTCCATACTAGCAGTCATTTTACTAGCTGGTTGCGGAAAAGAGACATCCACAGAAACAGAAAAAAGCGAGAACGAAACAAAAGACGTGCTTGCTCAAATTAAAGAAAAAGACAAAATTGTGTTTGGTGTAAAAAATGATACACGCCTATTTGGATTAAAAAACCCTAGCACAGGCGAAGTGGAAGGTTTTGATATTGATATCGCTAAAGCACTTGCTGGCGAAATCTTAGGTGATGAAACAAAAGTTGAGTTCAAAGAAGTAACGTCCAAAACGAGAATGCCGCTTTTAAATAACGGTGATATCGATGTCATTGTAGCAACGATGACGATTACAGAAGAGCGTAAAAAAGAAGTTGATTTCACAGATGTTTATTTTGATGCAGGACAATCCCTGCTTGTTAAAAAAGGCAGCAGCATCAAAAGAATTGATGATTTAAAAGGAAAAACAGTAATCGCAGTTAAAGGTTCTACTTCTGCCGTTAATATTCGTGAAAAAGCACCTGATGCAAAAGTTCTTGAATTCGAAAACTATGCAGAAGCTTTTAATGCTTTAAAAGCTGGCCAAGGTGATGCTTTAACAACAGATGATTCCATTCTTTATGGTATGGCTGACGAAGATCCATCGTATGAATTAGTCGGTGGAACTTTCACAGAAGAACCATACGGTATCGCTGTTAAAAAAGGCAATACTGCACTTGTAGAGGAGCTAAACAAAGCGCTTAAAGCCCTTAAAGATTCAGGTAAATATGACGAAATCTATAAAAAGTGGATTAAAAAATAATATAGGTTTGATTATCAGGATGAGCATAATGCTCATCCTGATTAATTAGAGGAGTGAATAGCCGTGCTTGATTTTTCCATACTGACAGACCATCTAGACATGTATTTGGAAGGGTTTAAAATTACCATCACGGCAAGTTTGATTGCATTGGTTGCAAGTTTAGTAATTGGTATTTTAATAGCCGTGATACGGATTGTACCATTTAAGCCTTTAAATGCATTAGGAGCGGCTTATGTCGAATTTATTCGTAATATTCCACTTCTAATCATTGTCTTTTTCTTTTTTCTTGGCTTACGTTTAGATGGTTTAATGGCAGGTACGATTGCCTTATCCATTTATACGTCTTCTTTCATTGCCGAGGCGATTCGAGCAGGTATTTTATCCGTGCCAAAGGGGCAAATGGAAGCCGCTCGATCTTCAGGTCTCAGCTATGTCCAAACGATGCGTTTGATTATTTTACCTCAAGCGTTCAAAATCGTTATACCTCCACTTGGAAACCAGTTTATTAATCTTGTCAAAAACTCTTCTATTCTATCAGTCGTTGCGGGTCTTGATCTGATGTACCAAGGGGACTTAATTTCTTCCAGAACATTTGTTGTATTTGATGTATACATATTCGTAGCAATCTTTTACTTACTACTTACCATTCCTCTAAGTCTTGGCGTCGGGTATCTAGAAAAACGCCTAGCTAAGAGTAATTGAGGGGAGGTACTATTATGGATTTTATTAATGCATACTCACCAGACCATCTTACCTTCCTATTAGAAGGATTTTGGGTAACACTTAAAGTCGCGTTCATCTCTATCATTTTAAGCTTCATTATCGGTGGAATTTTTGGTATTCTACGTTATGCAAAAATACCTGTTATTTCGCAAATAGCGGCTGTTATCGTAGAAACAATAAGAAACTTACCTCTACTATTGATTATTTTCTTTACGTACTTTGCATTACCTGAGATTGGTCTCAAACTAGAGATTGTTCCTGCTGCAATTGTTGCCTTAACTGTATTTGAATCGGCGATGATTTCTGAGATAATTCGGAGCGGATTGAATTCAATTGAAAAAGGACAAATGGAGGCTGCTCGTTCATCAGGCTTAAGCTATGTGCAAGCTTTACGATATGTCATTTTGCCACAAGCCTTACGTCGAATGGTTCCTCCTATGGTCAGTCAATTTATTTCTTTATTAAAGGATACTTCACTGGCAGTTGTCATTTCCTTACCAGAACTCATGCACCACGGTCAAATTATCTATGCACAAAATATTAACTATTTCGTCCCAATTCTACTGCTCGTGGCCATTATGTATTTTGTTGTGAACTACACACTGTCTATCCTCGCTCGACGATTAGAATTAAAACAAGGTTAAAAGAAAACGAGGCGTGCTGATCACGCCTCGTTTTCTTTTTGCCCTTCCCCTACTTCAGTGGTCGATAAACCAATATAATGGTAAAATTCACACAAAATATATTATCACTCAAGGAGGATTGCTTTGAACTTTATGGGGTGGATCATTGTTGGCTGCGAAATTGCATTTTGGATTGTCATTATTCTGGGATTAGCTATTGACTTTATTATTTGTTGCAGCTATTTTATTTGGCCAAGGAAGGAAAAAAGTGTGAACTAAAGGAACCTACTATGCTGAATTAAGATTAGACTGCATTTGATTACTAGAATACAAGTCATATAATAAGAAAAAACACCCGAAACACTCCCGCCCCTCTTCCAAATAAGCGTGATTATCCTATTCGCCTATGTCATAATGAACATATAATGGAAGAATAATAGTTCAATATATTATCGAAAGTATATATACCGGAACAAAATAAGGAGTGTGTATGAAGGTTGGAAACGAAACTACAACAATTATTAGATAATGCAGAGATTATTCAAGCCTCCTATCCAGAAGATGCTTGTCTTGTTTTAATTGATACAGAAAAAGTATTATCTTACTTACCAGGAACAAGCATCGATTTAAAAATTCAAGTAGGAGCACCTATCAGTACTCTGCAAGGAACCGTGACACTACAAGCACTTCAGTCTGGTCGATTTGAGCAAGAGGAAAAAGACTCTCACAGGTTTGGAGTTCCCTATATTTCAACTGCTTCTCCTATTAAAGAAAACGGGAAAGTAATCGGCGTTCTCTCTTCCGTCGTTTCTAACAGAAGAATCGATATGTTGCGATCTGAAGCCGAAGAACTTACAGCTATTAGCCAAGAGATGGCAGCAACAACCGAGCATATGGCATCTGTTTCTAACATCATTGCAAAAGATTTGCAAGAACTGGCAGATGAATCTACCCTTTTAAAAAATGAAATTCGAACGATTGAACATGTTTTATCAAAAATTAAAGACACAGCTATTAGATCTCGGATTTTAGGGTTAAATGCCTCGATTGAAGCAGCTCGATCTGGTGAACACGGACGAGGCTTTATGGTCGTAGCGAATGAAATTAAAAAAATGGCAGATAGCAGCAAAGAGGCAGTTGAAGGTTTTGAACCACAGTTAAAAGAAATGGTGAAAAACATAGAAAAAGCCATCAAAACCATTCAGCAGATCTCTGCACACTCAGAAGAACAGTCGGTCATCGTCGAAGAGTTTCATCAATCATTTGACCATATTGTACATACCGCTTCAGAATTAAGTAAGAATGCCAATTTATAATACATGTGATATATAAAAAAATTTCGTCGAACAAACGAGACTTTTCCCTTATAATGTAAAATAATAAGAGATAGAAAGCCCATTACCTTAGGAGAGGATGTTGACAATGTCTCTTAATACATTTGTGATTCCAGAAATTATTTTCGGAAAGGGCTCCATTGAGCAGGTTGGAGATGCCTGCTCCCGCTTAGGTGCTAAAAACGTCTTTATTGTCAGTGATGCTGGAGTAGCTACGGCAGGATGGCTTAATATTGTCATGCAATCATGCAAACGTGCAGGGCTCGCTTTCTCCATCTATATTGATTCGACAACAAATCCGAAAGACCGAGAAATCACAGCTGGCTGCCGCTCTTTTCTTCAAAATGAGTGCGACGCTATTATCGGTGTCGGCGGAGGCAGTGCGCTCGATGCAGCCAAAGCCATCGCCATCTTAGCGACTAATGGAGGAGACATTTGTGACTATGAAGGGATCGATAAAATCCACTCTCCCCTGCCTCCTATGGTAATGGTAATGACAACTGCAGGGTCTGGCTCAGAGGTATCACAATTTTCCGTTATCGTGGACTCTTTTCATCAAAAGAAAATGACCATTATTTCGAAATCGCTTGTCCCTGATATCGCCATTGTTGATCCAAACACATTAACAACGAAAGATGCTGAACTAACCGCAGCAACGGGCATGGATGTGTTAACACATGCGATTGAATCTTATGTGTCAATTGCCGCTACACCGCTTACTGATGTTCAGGCCAAAAATGCTTTATCACTTGTTTCACGCTATTTACGACCATCTGTTGCTTCCAAAAATAATAAAGAAGCAAAAGAGGCAATGGCTATGGCAAGCCTACAGGCTGGACTGGCCTTTTCTAATGCAATTTTAGGAGCAACCCATGCCATCTCCCATGCCATTGGCGGGAAATATTTATTACCTCATGGAGAAATTAACACAATTCTGCTTCCTCATGTGATGGAGTTCAATCGAATTGCTTCCCCACAACGCTTTAGTGAATTAGCAGAAATAATGGGCATTGACACACGCACGCTAACAGAACAGCAAGCAGGTAATGCTGCGATTCAATTCGTCAGAGACTTATCCAATGATATTGGAACCCCAACATGTTTAGGTGATGTCGGGATTACGGAAGAAATGATTGGAACAATTGGCATATCAGCTCTAGAGGATCCCTGTATGATTACGAATCCGCGTGATATGTCCCTTGATCAAATAAAAAGTTTACTCGTCAAAGCCTTATAATCATGAGGTGAAGAATATGAATAAAGACCAATTAATCGATTTACTCACCGGTGTAAAATCTTCAAAAAAAACGTACTATACGGAACTAAAGAAAACAATTGATCAATTAAAACAGAAAAATATGCAGCTTGAAATCCTGAATGATTTAACTAAAAATATTCACATTGATATGAGCATTGAGGAAATCTTACGCAATGTGATGAGTAAGCTAAAGCAGCTTATCACTTTTGATGATTGTCATTTATTTATCTTGCATGAGGAAGAGCCTTCTTTGCTCCACATTCATCCCGAGGAACATTGTGATCTCGAATCGGAGTTTAATACCCATATGCAGCAGCTTTCTCTTTATACGTCTGCCCTTCATGGCAAACAATTAATTCATCTTCAAGTCGATCACTTACCTGCTCTCTATTCTGAGAAAA
>Ga0182738_1006101_pt1 | contig 12616 bp, 9 predicted proteins | sample eDN5th30CBELigMG_FD_128876 | JGI IMG/M metagenome (GOLD analysis project Ga0182738, IMG submission 128876) | Enriched Miracle-Growth compost microbial communities from Emeryville, California, USA - eDNA 5th pass 30_C BE-Lig MG (version 2)... ...
ATGTTCATCGACGCCACCTACGAAGGCGATTTGATGGCCACCGCCGGCATCGATTACACGTATGGGCGTGAATCGAACGACACCTACGACGAAATGTGGAACGGCGTGCAGACGGGCGTCCTGCACCATCGCCACCATTTCGGCGTGCTCAAGCAGAAGATCGATCCCTACGTGGTGCCCGGCGATCCCAGCAGCGGATTACTGCCGCGGATCAGTGCCGAACCGCCTGGCGAGTACGGCAGCGCTGACCGCCGGATTCAGGCGTATTGCTTCCGCATGTGCCTCACCAACAAGCCGGAGAACCGCGTGCCGTTCCCGCGGCCCAAGAGCTATGATCCCAAGCAGTATGAACTGCTGCTGCGGATCTTCGACGCCGGCTGGCGTGAGATGTTTGCCAAGTTCGACCCAATCCCCAATCAAAAGACCGACACCAACAACCACGGGCCGTTCAGCACCGACAACATCGGCTACAACTACGACTACCCCGAGGCATCGTACGAGCGGCGGCGTGAAATCATCGACGAACACCGCACCTACCAGCAGGGCTTGATGTATTTCATGGCCAATGATCCGCGCGTACCTGAGGACGTGCGTAGCAAGATGAGCCAATGGGGCCTGGCCCGCGACGAGTTCACCGACAATGACCACTGGCCGCATCAGATTTACGTCCGCGAAGCCCGGCGAATGATCGGCAAGTACGTCATGACCGAGCACGAACTGCTCAAGCGGCGGCCAACACCCGAGCCGATCGGCATGGGCTCGTACACGATCGACTCGCACAACGTGCAGCGGTACGTCACACCTGAAGGCTACGTACAGAACGAAGGCGATATTGGCGTGCCGACCGGCGGTCCATATTCCATCGCGCTGGGTTCGATCCTGCCCAAGGAGCAGCAATGTGAGAACCTGCTGGTGCCGGTCTGCGTTTCCAGTTCGCATATTGCGTTCGGATCGATCCGCATGGAACCGGTATTCATGATCTTGGGCCAGTCGGCCGCCACCGTGGCAGTGCTGGCGATCGACCGCGAGGAGCCGGTCCAAAAGGTGCCCTATGACGTGCTGCGCGAGCGTCTGCTGAAAGACGGTCAGATACTGCAGTACGACGGCCCGATTGGCGGCGGTACGCGTATCTCCCCGCAAAAGCTCGATGGCGTGGTCGTGGACGACAGCCAGGCCCGCCGTCAGGGCCACTGGCTGCAAAGTGCGGCCGTGGGCAAATATGTGGGCAACGGATACGTCCACAACAACAAGGCCAAGGATCTGACCTCGCTGCGGTTTGAAACGCGGCTACCGGAGGCCGGCCAGTACGAAGTTCGCCTGGCATATCCGGCCCATAACAATCGGGCAGCCAAGGTCGCCGTGGTTGTCGAGCACGCGGGCGGAGCGACCACGGTGGTTATCGACCAGCGCAAGGAACCGGAAGGCGACGGCCTGTTCGCATCGCTGGGCATATTCGCCTTCACCAAGGATCGACCAGCCGCGGTGACGATCAGCAATGAGGGAGCCACTGGCTACGTGGTGGCTGATGCCGTGCAATGGCTTCCCAAGAAAGCGATCCAGGCAGCCCAGCCGGACAAGGATCGCTAAGCCGGTTGTTCCTAATCCGCGTAAAGTAGCGGCTTAGTCCTGGAACCAATCGGCGGCGGGAGGGTGCAAGCCAGGCACAAGGCGTTTGCTCGGCTCAGGCTCCAGGTAGCCGAATAGTTGCTCGTGGCGGTCGATTACTGCTTCGAGCGATTGGACGAGCCGCTTAGCCGCTGCGTAAGACAGGGCCAGCCGCGCAAAGATCGGCGCCGCGGTTGCCTGCTCAGGCACCGTCGCAAAATCCAACAGCACTTCCTCCGGCGTACTCTGCAGGCGGCAGAAATTGGCATAGCAGGGCGGCGGTTCGTGCCGCGGGGCAGATGACAATGGGCCGCGAGCCTGGGTCATGGCGAGCAAGCTAGCAAGAGGCAGTTCCGAAGGCGATTGCCCCGTACTCTACCCCAAGGCTTGCCGCCGGGCGATGTCAGTTTGAAGGGGTACGGCCAGCACCTGCTGCTATGTGCAAGCATGCCGTCAAAGCGATCGCAAGCGCCTGCATTGTTGCCGATTAAGCAAGGCGTTACAGTTGTGCCGCTGGTGCCGGCGGTTCGTCAGTGCGAATCGTAAAACCAGCCGCCGCCGCGGTTACAGCCAGAGGCGGTTGGACGGTTAAAATGGAGAACAGGCCGCTGGCATGGCCTGATGATCCTAATCCTTAGCACACGACGTTGCCCTGGCCGTACGGCATGAATTCCCCATTTCGCACGCACAATCCGCCGCTACTCGCCACGAGCCTCGGCGACCGCTGGCTCGACTTCTGGTTCCGGCTCGATCTGCGCTCGCTGGGGCTGTTTCGCATCCTGCTGTCGGTCGTCCTGTTGTGGCACCTGCTGCTACGGTGGCGTTGGATCGGCGATCTGTTCACCGACCGAGGTCTGCTACCAGCCAGCGAACTGGTGCGAGGCGGCGACTGGGTTGCCCAACTGCTGGATCTGTTTACCTGGTATGCCAACCCGCTGGTGTGGCTGGATCATTGGCCCTGGGCGGTGAAGCTGTACTTTGTGGCCACGGCCGCCAGCTATTTGCTTCTGCTGTTGGGGTACCGCACGCGGCTGGCAACAGTGCTGTCACTTCTGCTGTTTGCCTGGCTATCGACCCGCGACCGGCATCTGATGATCGGTGCCGATTACCTGCTGGGGTCGCTGCTGCTGTGGTCGCTGTTTCTGCCGCTGGGAGCCCGCTTCTCGCTCGATGCGATTATCCGCCGTATGCGGCAGGGTGTGCCGCTTCCCACCGCCGCCAGCGATAACCGTGGGCTGCCGCGACTGCCTGCCCCCGAGCAAACGCCGCGGATGCTGGCGGCCTTCGCCGTGGTGCTCCAGATCGGCCTGATGTACTTCTGCACGGCCTGGCTGAAGCAGGGCCCTACTTGGTGGCGCGACGGCACCGCCATCTACTACACGCTGCACCTGGAACAATCGATCCATGCCCCGGCCGTGTGGGTGCGCGAGTGGCCCATTGAAGTGCTGCAATGGCTGACCTGGGGGGCGCTGGCCATCGAGTTCGCTGCCCTGCCGATGCTGCTGATCCCCGTGTGGCAACCGTTGCTGCGGCGGATATGCATCGTGGCGTTGATCGGCCTGCACATCGGCATCGCCTTGGTAATCGACGCCGGGCTGTTCTCGCACACCATGGTGGCCGCGTTCACCCTACTGCTGCGCGCCCCGGATTGGGAACTGTTGCGGCGGTGGCTGGCTCCGCTGTCGCGCCCCGTGACGATCTATTACGACGATGGTTGCGGCGTGTGTCAGCGCAGTTGCCAGTTGCTGGCAATGGCCGATCGATTCGGCAAGTTGTCCTTCATCGGCAGTTCTGACCACGCCAACTATCGCCACGAAATCCCCGAGGGATTGACCGAGAAAACCGTGGTCGTGTTCGACGACCGTACGGGCCGCCGCTACATCAAAGCCCAAGCCGCCGCGGCCGTGTTCCGTGGTTTGCCGCTGCCGTTTCGACTGTGGTGCTGGATCGGGTGGCCGGGCTTTCGCATCATCGGCAACGCAGCCTACGACACGTTCGCCCGCAACCGGCACAAAGTTTCGCAGTGGCTAGGGCTGACCGCCTGCGGCATTCCGCAGCGGCCGCGCACCGATGCCGGCACATCAACTGTACCTAAAGTTGATGGTAGTGCGGCAGACAACACCGGGGGCCTACACCGGCCCGGGCCGCTGCAAACGGCCGCCGCCGCGATTCTGCTGATAGGCATGCTGGCCGATGCCGCTTACTTCACCTTTGTGGCTGAAACCAAGCCAGCGCTCACCGATCCGCGCAAGGATCCCGTGTGGACGCGGCTAATCACGCTGCCGTATCGCATGACGGGCTGCATGCAGCGTTGGAACATGTTCTCCCCTGACGCCAGTGCCCACGACCTGTGGTGGGTGGTGGAGGTAGAAACGGCCTCAGGCCGTCGGTTCAACGCCTTCAAACCGCGCGAGCCGATCAGCTACCGGCAACCGCGCTACTACGAGCGGCCATACGACAGCGTGATGGGCGAGTATCTCAAGCATGGCCTGTACGTCGAAGGCAGCTATACGGCGCCCGAGTCGGAACTGGTGGCGCGGCTACTGCTCAAGCACGTGGCTCGCCAGCTTCAAGAGAAATGGTCGTCGATCGAGCCCAAGACGGTGCGGGTTTACCGCATGCTCTCGCAGGCTCCCAATCCGCTCGATCCCGACGCCGATCGGATTCGCAGCATCCTCAAGGTAGGCGAGTACGATCTGGCCTCGGGCGAGTTCCAGGGCGCGGAACGAATGGCCTTCGCCGAAATAATTCGTAGCGACGGGACGCTGCTGCGCGAAGGATGGATCGACTGGGAGACGTTGCTCCCACAAGGGCGGTGGCTTTCCTACCGGCCCGACGGAGAAACGCTCGCGGCGATCGTCACCCTGCGCAACGGGTTGGTGGACGGGCCGGCCACCATCTGGGACGACGACAACCTCCGCATGGAAGGCTCGATGCGGGACGACAACTACGACGGCTATTGGCGACTCTATCACCCCGATGGCTGGAAGTACTCGGCTGGCCGCTACCGCAACGGCAAGCGGCAGGGCGTGTGGGAGAAGTACTACCCCGGCGGCGGCAGGCAGCGGCAGGTGACATTTGTCGACGACGTGGAGCACGGCATGTCGATGACCTGGCATCCCAACGGCCAACCCTGGGAACGCGGCGAGTTCCGCGACGGTAAGCGGCACGGCATGTGGACCGCCTGGGACAGCAACGGCGCGCTCGTCAGCCGGGGCGCGTACGTCGACGGCGAGCGGCACGGAACCTGGACCCTCTGGAAGCGGGTCGCCGATGCCACGGCTTCGCCCGGCATGGCGGTCCAGGTTCACTACGAGCACGGCAAGCAGGTCGTAGCGCCGCCCTCGGCCAAGGCGTCCCGCGACAGCCGCGACGGTTGAGCCGCGACTGGAACCAACCACCGCGCCCCGCGCGGATGAGCGGTGCGCGCTCAATCGGCGCCGCTTTAGCGAAGTGTCCGCGATGCTTCCGCAAACCGTATATCTTGCGCCGGTAGGACCTTGTTTCGAGAGGCGGCGTTTGAAATCTGTTTGACAGGTCGAGGGGGGTGGATAGAATAGCTTTGATTGAGGAGCGCGAATGTGTACGCGCTTCAGTGGGCGGGTTGATCCCCTACGAGGCCCTGCCAACCACCTCAGCGGTAGCGCCCGCCTGCTCGGTCCCACCTAGTGCTCTTTGCCGCGTCGGCTGAGGAAGGATGCTGTTTCCTTCCTCCTTGCGAGTATGCCCACGGCAAACGCGCGACAGATCTTCGCTTTCGAGGCGTCCGATGCCCACCTTATTCGCCTTTGGCTTAGGCCCTACAGAGCTGATCATCTTCGCGTTTGTCGTCCTGCTGTTGTTCGGCAACCGTCTGCCCAGCGTCATGCGTTCGCTGGGTAAGGGGGTAGTCGAGTTCAAGAAGGGCGTCTCGGGGGTCGACGACGACGAAGCACCGACGGAACCGTCACGTGAGCAAGCCGTAAAGGGGGATCATCAGAACTCGACCACGTAACTGCTTGCGGCGTCAATCGCGCGCGGCGGCTTGGGTTCTGATCATCCAGGGCTGATTTTCTCCCATACCGGGCGAAGGTCTGCCAGATTCCATGCCTACCTACTGAGTTGGCCCCAGTCCGCACACCGGGCCGGTTTCTTTCAACGCCTTGAAAGGACCGCCGACTATGCAGAGTCTCCCCGTTCTGGCCATCTTCGGCATTGGGCCGTGGCAATTGGCCATCGTAGCACTTGTAGTATTGTTACTGTTTGGGCATCGGCTGCCCTCGGCCATGCGCGGCCTGGGCCGCAGCGCCAAGGAATTTCGCGAAGGCTTGAACAGCACCGACGAACCGGAGAACCAGGAGGCCGTCTCATGATGACCGACCTCTCTCTCTACGGTTTCATTGGTGGCGTTGGCCCCATGGAAATGTTGGTTGTAGGCGTGATTGCCGTGCTATTGTTCGGCCACCGGCTCCCGTCGGTGATGCGGAACCTGGGCCGCGGCGCCAGGGAATTCCGCGAAGGCTTGAATAGTGCGGACGAACCGCAGAACCAGGAGGCCATTTCGTGATGACGGCTGTTACTCCTTTGTATGCATTCATCGGCGGCGTGGGCCCCATGGAAATGATGATCGTGGGCATCATCGCCGTGCTGCTGTTCGGTAAGCGGTTGCCGGAAGTCGGCCGCTCGCTGGGCAAGGGCCTCACGGAATTCAAGAAGGGCATCCGGGGCATCGAGGACGAGATCAACTCGGCCGCCACCGCCCCCACGCGCACCTACAGCAGCCCCAGCAGCCGCTACGACGAGCGCGACGAAGCCACGGCTCCCAAGTTTGAGCCGCCCCCGTCGCCGGACGAACCTCAAACGACGTAGCCGGCAGCGCGCAGTCAAAAGTCAACGTAATCGCTTCACAGGGCGGTTCCTGATCGGGGAGCCGCCCTGTTTTTGTTGGGTCCGGACATGCCGGCGGTATCACTTGCGCCTAGCCAATCTTTGGCCGTCCACCTCCCGCCAACCGGAAAGCAGCCCGATTTTGCGACAACTTGCAGCCCACACCGCGCAGGGGGCCAGTTAAGTCGTTAAACTTGCAGCGTAGTCGTTTCTTGCTTCCTCACCCGCAGTGAGTCAGGTCGCGATGCAATTTCACGCCGCCTTCTTGTCGAAGTCGTGGTTGTTCGGTGCCGCTTTGGGTTTGCTGGCGGCGGCCTCACCGGTTGTCGCTCAAAACGCTTTGGCACCGGCCGATGGTCTGCGTGACGGAACGCCGCGCGTGTACGCGTTGCAGGGCGCACGCGTGGTCGTTTCGCCCGAGAAGGAAATCCCCAAAGCTACCGTCGTGATTCGCGATGGCGTGATCATTGCCGTGGGCGCTGATATCGAGATCCCGCCCGATGCCGTGGTGCGCGACTACACCGGCAAGACGCTTTATGCAGGCTTCATCGACGCCTACAGCGAGATCGAGGTGCCGCAGCCCAAGGGTGGCGGATATTGGAACCCTGAAGTGCGCTCTCACGCCTCGGCGGCTACGGCGTACTCAGCAGCGGAAAGCACCAACGCCTCGTATCGCGGCCAGGGGGTGACCGTGCGACTGGTCGCTCCCAAAGACGGCATCATCCGCGGCACCAGTGCCCTGGTCACCACCGGCAAAGCGAACCCCGTGGTCCGCGATCGGGCAGCTCTGCACGTCACCCTGATTCCGTCCCGCCGTGGCCGCGACCAGTACCCCGGTTCGCCCATGGGTGCGGTGGCCCTGGTGCGACAGGCGATGATCGACGCCGACTGGCATCACCGCGCCTGGCAAGCCTACCAGTCGAGCAAAGAACCCGTCGCCCGGCCCGACCGCAGTGCGGCGCTGACCGCGCTGGAACCATACGCCGGCGGACGTGAATTGACGATCATCGAGGCCCAGGACGAACTGTACGCGCTGCGTGCCGACAACATCGCGCAGGAGTTTCAACTGAAGATCGCCCTTCGTGGCTCAGGCTACGAGTACCGCCGCCTGGACGCCATTGCCGCGACCGGCTGGCCGGTGATCGTGCCGCTGAACTTCCCCAAGGCGCCGTACGTGAAAACGCCCGAGGCAGCCATGGCAGCCTCGCTCGAACGGCTGATGCATTGGGACCATGCCCCGGAGAACCCGGCTCGCCTGGCAGCGGCCGGCGTAACGATCGCCTTCACCGGCCATAACCTGCCTAAAGACGGCAAGTTCCTCGACCGCGTACGCATGGCCGTCGGGCGAGGGCTGCCGGCCAAGGATGCCCTGGCGGCACTGACCGTCAACGCGGCTCAACTGTTCGGCATGGAGCGTGAACTGGGGACGATCGAGCCCGGCAAGGCCGCGCACCTGGTTGTGACCGATGGCGACATCTTCGCCAAGAAGGCCAAGGTGCTGGAAACCTGGGTCGATGGCGAACCGTTTGTCGTGGAGTCCAGTCCTGAGGTAGACGTCCGCGGCAGTTGGAAGTTCACCTGGAGCGATGAGGCCGGCAAAGCTCACGATGCCACGCTTGAGATTGAAGGCACCATCGCCAAACTCAAAGGCAAACTCAAAGTCGGCAAGGAAGAAGCCGAGTTGGCCGATGTGCAACTGGAAAACCTGATCCTCTCCGCCCGGCTGCCTGGCAAACTGCTCGGCGCCAAGGGGCAAGCACAGCTCACCGGTGCCGTGGCCGCGGGTGACAAGAAACTGGACTGGGTTGGTTCGCTCTTCCTGGCCGACGGCAAGCGGCTTACCGCGACCGCTCACCGCACGACTGACAACGCCATCGCCGCCAAAAAGCCCGGCGAAGCCGACGACGCGCCGGTGGAAGCTCCGCCGGTCAACGATAAGCCCGCCAAGGCAACGCGGGCGTTATTCGCGGTGAATTACCCGCTGGGAGCGTTCGGCCGTGCGTCGCAACCGGAAGTGCCCGAGTGGGTCGTGTTCCAAGGCGGCACGATCTGGACCAGCGGCCCGCAAGGCATCATCGAGAACGGGGTATTGGTGGTTCACCGGGACCGTATCCATGCCGTGGGCAAGGCGGGCGAAGTCGATGTACCCCAGGACGCCGTGGTGGTTGATTGCCGCGGCAAGTACCTCAGCCCCGGCTTGATCGATTGCCACTCGCACATTGCGTCCGACGGCGGCATCAACGAGCCCACGCAGTCGGTTACGGCCGAGGTCCGCATCGGCGATTTCATCGATTCCGACGATCTCAACATTTACCGGCAACTGGCCGGTGGGCTGACCACGTCGAACATTCTGCACGGTTCGGCCAACACCATTGGCGGCCAGAACCAGGTGATCAAGCTCCGCTGGGGCAGCCTGCCCGAGGAGTTGAAGTTCGAGGAAGCCCCGCCGGGCATCAAGTTCGCTCTGGGCGAGAATGTCAAGCAAAGCAACTGGGGCGAGCGGTACACGCGGCGCTACCCCCAAACGCGGATGGGCGTCGAGCAGTTGGTGCGCGACGCCTTCGAGGCCACCATCGCGTACCGTCGCCAATGGCAAGCCTGGGAAGCCAAGCCGCAGGGCCTGCCGCCGCGGCGCGACCTGGAACTGGAAGCCCTGGCCGAGGTGCTTTCCGGCGAGCGGCTGATCCATTGCCACAGCTACCGCCAGGACGAGATTCTGGCACTGCTGCGGACGTGCGAAGCGTACAACGTCCGCATCGGCACGCTGCAACACATTCTGGAAGGCTACAAGCTGGCCGATCAGATTGCCAAGCATGGCGCCGGCGCGTCATCGTTCTCAGACTGGTGGGCCTACAAGTTCGAGGTGTGGGACGCCATTCCCTACAACGGCGCGATTATGCATCAGCAGGGCGTGGTGGTGTCGTTCAACTCCGACGACGCTGAACTGGCCCGGCGGCTCAACGGCGAGGCTGCCAAGGCGGTCAAGTATGGCGATGTGCCGCCGCAAGAAGCACTCAAGTTTGTCACGCTCAACCCGGCTCGCCAGCTAGGCATCGATCGCTGGGTGGGTTCGCTGGAGCAGGGCAAACACGCCGATATCGTGGTCTGGAACGGGCCGCCGCTGTCCCCGCTGTCGGTGTGCCAGCAGACCTGGATCGACGGCCGCAAGTTCTTCGACCGCCAGGAAGATCAGACTGCCCAGGAACGCGTGCAGTCGATGCGGGCGGCACTGGTCCAGCGGATTCTGGCCACCAAGGCCCCCATGGCCGGGCTCGATGAAGAACAGACCGACGATACCCTCTGGCCGCGTGAAGACATCTACTGCCACCATCACGACGGGCACGGGCATGGTCACGGCCATGGCCACGATCACGGCGGGCACGACCATTAAGAGGTGGGCTGCTTCCGCCGCGGAGCATTAACGCCCTGCGGCGGTGGCCGCCAGAGCTAAGGCACCGTGCAGTACGACTTCCTCGCCCAAGGCCGCCGGTAAGATTCGGTAGCTGTCGGCCAGGGGCGGGAAGACATAGCGCGCCACAGCTTCGCGAAGCGGCCCCAAGAACAGGGTTTCGCCGGCCAGCGAAACACCGCCGCCGACAACCACGACTTCCGGCGAAAGCAGCGTGATAACCTGGGCAATGGCCCAGCCGAGCGCCGTTGTCGCCCGATGCAGCACTCCCAGGGCAATCTCATTGCCTTCGGCGGCAGCCTGAGCGACCATTTTCGCCGATAACTGATCGACCACGCCATCGCAGCGTTCCAGCAGATCGGCCGCGTGCTCCTCGGCGGCTTCTTCGGCTTCAATCAGCTTTTGCCGCAGAACCTCAGGATCGCTGGGGCGCGGCTCGCCGAACCAGGGTCCCAGCCGATGCGCCACGGGCTCGCTCAGCCGTTCCTGAGCCGCTACAGCAATGCCCCAGCCACTAGCCAGCAGTTCCACCGTGTGGTCAGGCTCATCGGCGTTCAGGCCGGGCCGCAAGTGCCCGATCTCGGCTGCTGCCTGTCCAAAACCGTGGTAGATCTGCCCCCGGTGAACCAGGCCGCCTCCAACGCCTGATCCCACAGTGACATAGAACACCGGGTTCGCGCCGCGGCCGGCACCACAGGTGGCCTCGGCCAGTGCGGCCGTATCGGCATCGTTAGCAATGGAGACCGGTAAGGCCAACAACCGCTGAAACCACTGGCCCAGGCGAAAGTCGTCCCAGCCTTCGATCTGGTGGCTGCAAATGACCCGCTGGCCGGCCAGATCGACCGGCCCGCCGAATCCAACTCCGATCGCCTTTACGTTATGCCGCTGGCACAGCACGGGTGCCATGCGCTCGATCGTGCGCAGAATACCGACCGCACCTTCCGCAGGCTGAACGTCGAAACGTTCCAGGTCGACTAGCGGCGATCCCGGCGCTTCGCCCACAGCCAATTGGAGCTTCGTTCCGCCGATTTCGATGGCAAGGAACATGCAGCAAGTGCCGTGCTAGGGACGCCGTGATGGAAACGCAAGCGGCAGACAGCCGCGGCTTGCTTAATCGGTCCAGCCCACACGCGGGGCGGGGTACTAACCGGCCTGCCGGTGCAATAGTGCGGCCGCGTGCAGACCGCTGGTCTGGTAACGGCCCTCGCCGTTGATGCGGGCAAACACGTCGTTGAGCACCCAGTGGAACAGGGCCAAGTGGATGCTTTCGACCATTCCCATGTCGTGCAGGGGCACGTGCAGCCCAGCGGCGGCTAGCCGGCGGAGCTTGCCGCCTTCAAAGCCGGTCATACCGTAGGTCTTGAGTCCGTGGCGGTTCGCCCAGTCGATGGCGTGCAGCACGTTGGGGCTGTTGCCCGAACCGCTGATGCCGATGGCCACGTCGCCTTCGCGGCCGTAGTTCATCAACTGCTGGACAAAAATCTGGTCGTAGCCACAGTCGTTGCCGACGGCGAGAATCCAGCCCAGGTTATCAGTCAGGCTCATCACCTTGAGCCGGCGGCGGTTCTCGTCACCCAGGTCTTCCTGCTTGAGCGAGCTTTTGCCCAGGTCCTCGCTCATGTGCGTGGCGGTGGTGCCGGAGCCGCCATTGCCGAAGATGTACACAAAGCGGTCCTGTTCCCAGGCTTCGAACAGCAGGTCGGACAACTGCTGAATTTCGCCCTGGTCGACCCGCTGAAGTTCTTCCTGCAGCCGGCGAATGTAGGCGTCGATCGTCAAGCTGGCTCCGAGCATCTTCCTCTCCCTGGCAAATCGGCAAGCATCCATGGCTCAAGCGGTTAGTTTAACGGGCGGCGACGTGGGAGGCTAGGCGAGATGCACCGCCGACTAATCCTGGGAGTCGGCTGACCAACAGCCAGCAGTGACAGCACTGCCAGCGGCTATTGTGCCGCGCGGCGCAACGGTTCCAGATCGCCGTAATGCTGCAGCGGCTGCTCGGCGACGTAGTGATGGACCGTCATCCAGCCGAATTCCCGCTGCTGCCGATTGGCCGGGTCGGGCTCGGGCAGCGGTTCGCCATCGGCCTCCGCATAGATCGTCCGCACCACGGCCACCGGCCGCGACGCCTTGGGCGCTAGCTCGTAGTTGGTGCCGCGCGTGACCAGCAGCCAACTGTTCTCGCGATACCCGCGTTGGAGCCGCTGCCAGGCAGCTTCGGCCAGCGTTTTCTTTTCGGTATCGCTCAGGTTTCCGGCTGCTTGGATCTTTTCGACCAGTTTCTGCGTTTCCGACAGATCAAAGCTTACCCAGCCGTACGGCGGCAAAAACGCCTCCAGCTTGCAATGCGACGGCGAGTTCTTGGGGAACAGCGACAAGCCGTACGTTACCCGCGTGGGGAAGCCCAGGCTGCGACCCAGTGTCGCACACAGGCCGTGGTAATCGCTACAGTGGCCGCGGCGAAAAGCCAGGGCGTGATCGGGATCAGCCCGCAACGAAGCTTGGTCGTGATCGTACTCCAGGTTGTCATTCACCCATCGCATGGCAGCCACCAAGACGCCCGGCCCTCGCTTGGGTTGCTGCGTAATCTCGGCCAGCGTTTTTTCAAGTTCCCGCTGCTGCTCAAGTTGCGGCGATTGCAGGTATGGTTTGAACGACTCGGGCCAGTCGGCCACGTCGGTCACCTTGGCCAGGTCGACATTCCAGTTCAGGTTCGACACCGTCGCCTGGAAGCGGTGG
>Ga0182738_1006102_pt1 | contig 12616 bp, 5 predicted proteins | sample eDN5th30CBELigMG_FD_128876 | JGI IMG/M metagenome (GOLD analysis project Ga0182738, IMG submission 128876) | Enriched Miracle-Growth compost microbial communities from Emeryville, California, USA - eDNA 5th pass 30_C BE-Lig MG (version 2)... ...
TGGGAAAAAAATTGGCCTTTTTTCTGGGGCTCCTAGATTAAAAAAAATCTGGTCTGAAAATTTCTTTGTCATCAGAAGAAAGAACAAAGAAAAAACAAGAAATTTGCCGCTTTTTCTCTGAAAATTAACTTATTCGATAAATTTTAAACAAGCTCTTCAGACCCAGTCTGTGATATTTATCTAATCTTTTCTCTAGAATTTAGTAAGCATTTATATTTCTTTGTTTCAAATATAAAGAGCCGAGTCTGAGGACTGACCAACAAAAAACAAAAAAAAAATAGCTTATTTTCTATAGGAATTCTTAATACATGGCCTAGACTTTTTTTTCTGGGATTTGACCCCGAAAATCTGGGATCCCAGATTTTTTTGACATTTTTTCCACCCCTGGGATTTAGATTGAAATTTGGATGAAAAATCGATTTTTACTTTTTTCTCCACAAATTTTTTCCTTGAAATTTTCTCATTTCAATTCACGAAGAAATTCATAAAAAAGAACAAAATTTTTGGAGAAAAAAGCAAATTTTTTTTGAATCTTCATAGAAGAATCATTGGAATGGAAAATGTCAGCTTTGCTTTGTTAAAATTTTTTTGGATAATTTCGTTTAGTTTTTGACTAAAATCTCCAGGAAAAATCTTTTTCATCTCAGAATATCAATTTCCTCGAAAATAATCTCTTGAAAATTGCTTTAAAACGAAAAATAGAGTGAGACATTTGGTCGGCTCTTTTCTTTAAATGAATTTTCTATGATAAAGGATTGTCTTCAAGCCTAGAAACCTTGGACTTTGAAAAGGATATATTCAATATAAAATTCAACAATAAAATCTTTCTAATGAATTTAGAACATTAAATCAGTTCTGATTCCTTGTTTAGCATGAATTTCCACCACAATATCATCCAATGTTGCTTGACTTGATGTAAACTCACCCGCACTATCATAAAACTCAAAGTCAATCTCTTTAATATTTTTCAGTTCTCTCATCGCAGCAATAATCTTTCCTTCTTCATTCTTCACTGCTCCATCCTCAAAGGCCATTATTTTTATCGTTTTTAGCCTTTCTAGACTTGGTAATGCTTTCATGACCTCTCCAAACCACTTCGCTGAAAACCTTTCCCTTGGATTTAGAACCCCAAAATGTAGGGTAAAGTTCTCTAATTTTTGGAATTTCTTGAGATATTTAGCGAGATTCGGATTCCATTTTTCATATGAAGGAAGCTTTTTATGAAAAGTTACCCATGTTTGGAATGTCTCTTCAAAATAAGGAATCAAAACCTGTTTCACATATCCTGAAGAAGAATTTATTTTTATTTGAAGGTCCGTCAGCTCAGTCAATTTCGAAGCAGCTTCTGCTACATGCGTGACTAACTTATCATCTAAAGCAAGCGGAAGGTTTATTTCAAGCTTTCTTAGGGACTCTTTTTGATTCTTCATGAATTTACAAAGGCCCTCAACACGTTTCCATAATTTTTCATCAGAGGTTATCGCCTCATCGCTTCCTTCAAACTTAAGCGTGTGGAGCTGATTCGTCATTGTCAGGTGAGAGAAGCCTTTAGATAAAGCCTCCAAGGACCAGAAACGGGATCGAAGATCAAGCGATTTCAGCTTGGGTTTATTCTCAAGATCTTTGATGATTTTTTCAAGATATCGATTTTGGCTTAAATAATCAGATGTAATGGGAAGCTCCCGTGTGACATGAAGGCTGAGGAGATCCAGATTATTTTGTTTTTGAAGGAATTTCTCAAGTTTTGACCAGTTTGTTGGCTGAATAAAATTGATATATAAAGAGAATTTCTTCAATAATGGGAGGTGCAAAAATCCTTTGAAGAAGTATTTGGTGCCTTCTGGCCTTTGCAAAATCTGAATCTCGAGGCTTTCAAGATTTTTTAGCTGTTTAAAGCCTTCGACCACAAACCTGCCAAGAGGAGAAATATGACACGTTTGTATTATTTTTAGGGATCTGAGGTTCGGAAACAACTCGAATCGATAAAACGGCCTCATTTCTTCCAGCATCATACACCGAGCTACAAACTCCTCTCCTGTTCCAAAATGACCATCTAACGTATTCTCAGTAGCGATTGTATCGATATCACTCTCAACCTCTTTATTATCTGAAGCATTTTCTGAAAGGAAAAAATCTTCATCATTATTGAGGACTTTTACAGGGCCTGGAAAGTCATCCTTTTTCTCTTTGTCTTCCCTTTTGATGTCATTCTGAACTCTTTTATAGACCCTCTTCTGAGCTGTTGTCATATTCTTCACATCAAATGAAAAGTCCTGAGACAGATCTGCATCCTCTTGCTCAAAGAAAGGCCATATTTGGTGTAAATGAGCGAATCCGAACCGTTCAATGTCTATTCTCAGTCCAGTGATTCCTGGGTAAACAAAACCTCTTCTCATAGTTCTCTGGAAGCCGGCCTGCTCATTATTACTCACATTATAACACATTTGTTTCAGGTCTTTCAGCCTTGATGCTGACTGGCTGTAAATATAAAGCTCTTTTGACACGGAGCTTTTGTTTCTATCGGAATGGTAATAATGAGAGCGAGTAAATTGTTGTAGTTTGCGAGACCTGCGAAGAGCTTTGGCGATATTATAGAGATCTATGGGAGGGATGGGGCTAAACCGGAATATTTCAAGGTGAATGATTTGGATAAGGGGCGGAAGTCTTTTGAGATAAAAGACGATTCTCTCAGTTGTTTCATCATCAGAATCGAAAGAAAAGGAGAAGTTCGTGAGGTTTCTGGACATTTTCAATTTATCATGAACATAAGGTTGGATAAAAGAGGATGTCTGAGAACTTTTGAGGGTTTTGAGGTATTTGCTGTTTTTGTAGAGACGAGAAATGAGGCGGTAGTCGGTGTTGTAATGGTCTTCGGCTTCTCTGGTATCGATGAGCTTTCTGAAATAGAATCTTTTGACATAGCAGATTCGATAGGCAGATTCGTCTCTGTTTCCAACTTTAAGAACTCGTCTGAGGAACTTGTAGTGAGGAGGAGGGTGTTTGGGTTCAGGAGGAGCGGACTTTTTTGTATTTTGCTTTGAGACTGTTTTCTTAGAGTTCATGATTGTGGAAATGAAAATTAGAAATTCTTTTGAGAGAATTAACTTTTTGAAAAGATTTTGAGCTCGTTTATTGCAACGAAAAAGGGAAAGAATTAATTTTGAACCGAAAAAGCAGAACATTAATAATTTTTTTATTGAAAGGAAATTCTCTGAGTGTGTGTTGGTTTTGGAACTAACAAAAACTATCAAAAAATTTTGGCCTCAATAAAGTGATCTCTGAAAAAATTCATATCAATTTCTTCAGATTTCTTCTAAAAAAGTCTTCTCATACAAATTCTCCAATCAACTTATTTTAAAACATAAGATCAGTCCTTCGTGCTTGTTTCGCCTGAACTTCAATAACAACTCTGTCCAGTTTCGATTGACTTGATGTAAATTGGCCAAAATCATTATAAAACTCCAAGTTCATCTGCTTAATATTTTTGAGCTCTCTCAACGCAGTACTAATAGTTTTTTCTTCATTCTTCAAAGCTTCATTTTCAAAAGCCACAATTTTTATCGTTCCAAGTCTTTCCAAACTTGGCAATGCTTTGAGGACCTCTCCAAACCATTTGGCAGAATCCTTTTTGGTTGGGTTCAGGATGCCACAATTCAAAGTAAAATTCTCTAAATTCTCAAGTCTCTTTAGATATTTCCCAATGCTTGGATTCCATTTTTCATAGGAAGGAAGTTTTTTCCAGTCAGCATGCGATCTCCACCCTTGCAAAGTCTCTTCATAATAAGGAATCAAGATTCTTGTGGCAAAAGCAGAGGTATAATGTAAATCTAGAACAAGATCTGTAAGCTGAGTTAGCTTTGAAAAAGCCTCTGCGAGATGAATGACCATTTTATCATCCAAGGCTAATGCAAAATTTACATGAAGTTCCTTCAAAGATCCCTTTTGATTTTTGATGAATTTAGAGAGGCCTTCCACTCGCTTCGTTAACTTCTGATCTGAAGTTATCGTCTCATCACTTCCTTCGAACTTAAACGTATGAAGCTGGTTCATCATTGTCAGGTGAGAAAATCCTTTAGAAAGGGCTTCCAATGACCAGAAAGGGGACCTGAGATCGAGAGATTTCAGCATAGGTTTCTCGTTAAGGCCCTTGATAACTTTCTCAAGATAGTCATTTTGCACAGAATAGTGCATATATGTGGGTAGCCCAGCTCTGGTGCGGAGACTGAGACCTTTGAGATGATTTTGGTCTTTGAGGAATTTTTCGAGCTGAATCCAGTCTGAAGTCTGAAGAAAATGGACAAATAAAGAGAACTTCTTCAGCAAAGGAAGATGTAAAAATGCTTTAAATAAATATTTGGTTCCCTCAGGTCTTTCCCAAAAACTAATTTCAAGGCTTTCGAGATTCTTCAGTTTCTTAAATCCTTCAACCACAAAATTACCAAGAGGACCTATATGTTTATTTTGCATAAGAGTCAACTCTTTCAAATTAGGGAAAAGCTCAAAGCGGTAAAAAGGCTTCATTTCTTCCATCATTGTGCATCTAGCCACAAATGCTTCATCGTCTAATAATATCTTAGGATCTGCCACTGAGTTGGCATCGCTCTCAGGGTTTTCTTCATTGACAATTTCCAAAATGCCTCCTCCAAAAGCATCGTTTTTTTCTTCATCTTCCCTTCTAATATCGTCTTGTATTCTTCGATAAACACGTTTCTGACCCCCAGTCATATTCTTCAAATCAAACGAAAATGAAAAATCAATATCCTGTTCTGGTTCTTCTGGCTCAAAGAAAAGCTCCGTCTGATGAAAGTGGGGGAGTGCATGAGGATTAAGAGATATTTTGAGTCCAGTAATCCCTGGATATACAAACCCTCTCCTCATTGCTCTTTGAAAACCAGGTTGGTCATCAGCATTTACATTGTAAGACATTTGGTTCAGATCTTTAAGCCTGGAAACTGACTGACTGTAAATTCGAAGCTCTCTTGGGACCATGTTTTCATGGTTGTCTGAATCAATATAATGAGAACGACTGAATGTCTGAAGTTTGTGAGATCTTCGAAGAGATTTTGCAATGTTGTAGAAATCAGCATCAGGAATGGAGGCGGACCTGAAGATTTCTAAGTGAATAGTTTGAATAGGAGAGGGAAGTCTTTTGAGATAAAATACGATTCTCTCAGTTATATCAGCCTCAGATTCAAAAGAAAAGGAATAGTGTATTAGATTTTGGGACATCTTGAGTTTATCGAGGAGGGATGGCTGGAGAAAAGAGGATATCTGAGAACTTCTGAGTGTTTTGAGATATTTGCTGTTTTTGGAAAGACGAGAAATGAGTCGATAATCAGTTCGATAAAGATCTTCATCTCTGGAATCTCGTAGCCTCTTGAAGAAGAACCTTTTAACATAGCAGATTCGATAGGCAGCCTCATCTTGATTTCCTATTTTGAGAGATCGTGGTAAGAATTTGTAAGCAGCAGAAGAAGATTTTTGAGGTTTTGTTTTATTGGAATTCATGATTGTTTTGAATGGAAAATGGAGGGGTTTTTATAGAATTATGATACATTTGATTTTTTGAAAAGAGAAGTTTGGATTTTGGTTTGATTAAATAAATAACGAATTAAGTTGGACAACGAAGAGAAATTTTTTCCGTAAAGATTTAAAATAATTTTTTTCCTTTACATTTTAAAACAAAAGATGACTTTTTGTGGCTTGTCTCTGATGAACTTCTTCGATTGTTCGATGGACTTTTCTCGTAATTGGAAGATTTTGGTGCACATTGGTTAATATATCAAAAATAATCTCTTGAATATTTTCAAGTCCGAGCAGAGCATTCACAATATTCTTCTCGTCATTCTTCAAGGAATCACCCCCAGAGATAGCAACTAGGAGAAACTTCAGCCTCTCTAAACTTGGAAGCACTTTCACTATCTCCACAAACCACTTCAATAGATCCTTTTTCTCTGGGTTAAAAGGCACAATCCAAAAGGTCAAGCTTTCAAGATTATGAAGCCTCTTGAAATATTTCGCTACATTAATCTTCCATTTATCAGGAATCACTAACTGTTTCCTCTGCTCTAATGGAATCTCTGCCTGAAGAGTATTTTGAAAGTATGTAATCATGTCTCTTCTTCCATAGTCAAAAAGAAAATTCATCTCAATCTCCAGCTCCCTAAGGTTCCCCAGCTTAGAAATCGCTTTAGAAATATGGGTTAATAACTCTCCATCTAAAGCCATTGGCAGCAAGACATGAAGCTCTTCCAAAGACTCCTTTTGGTTCTTAATAAACTTGCACAGTCCTTCAATACGTTTCCATAGCTTTCTCTCAGAAGTTATCGTCTCATCACTTGCTTCAAGGCTAAGCATTTTCAGCTGATTGTCCATTTTCAGGTGAGAAAGGCCTTTAGATAAGACTTCCAATGACCAGTAACGTGACTCGAGTTCAAGGGATGTGAGGAGGGGTTTATTGTTGAGACACTGGATTGTTTCTTCGAGGAATGCATTCTGCTTGAGATAATGGGTTCTAGTTGGAGGTGAGAAGCTGATAATAAGACCAAAGCTTTGGAGATTATCCTGAGCTTTAAGGAATTCTTGAAGCAAAGCCCAGTCCGAATCTTTGAGAAAGCTGATATATAAGGAGAATTTCTTGAGTAAAGGGAGTTCGAGCAATCCCCTGAAGATGTAATTAGTGCCCATAGATCTCCTGGAGATATTGATATCCAGGGTTTCAAGGTTCTGGAGGGCTTTAAAGCCATCGATTACAAAAGGACCGAGAGGGTAAAGGAAGGAATGTTGTGAGAAATTTAGTTTTTTCAAATTAGGGAACAGTTCAAAGCGATAGAAAGGCCGGATATCTTCTCTCATCGTACATTTGGAGACGAAGTCTGGTGTGAGATTGGATAGTATCTGTTCCTCTAGAGAGAAACTTTCGCCTTCTTCTTCTTTGAGCTCATTTAGAATCTCATTTCTGATGTTTTCTTCGTTGATTGCCTTGAAAAATCTTCCAATATCATCATCTATTCCTTGATCCTTCTTTTTCATACATAGCTGTGTTATTTTATACACAAGCTGTTCCTCCGTCGTCATATTACCCCTATCGAGGACTTCGAGGGATTCTCCGTGAGTATTCGCATCGTGAATGCTCTCTCCTCTGAAGAAATTGGCCATTAACTCATAATTCGGAAAGGTAGTTGATCTCAAATCTACAGTAATTCCAGTAATTCCTGGGTATATAACTCCTCTTCTCATTGCTCTTTGCAGTCCGGCTTGCTCATAAAGTTGGAGATAACATGTCACTGTATTGATTTTCTTGAGTCTCGAGGCTGACTTGCTGTACAACATGAGCTCTTTTGGAACAAAAGTATAGTTGCCGTTGTCAAGATCCCAAGTTCGGTAGAAATTTTCAAGTTTTCTAAACCTACGAACACATTTTGCGACATCATAGAGATCATTATTATGGTCAATAGGTGTTACTCGAAAGATCTTGAGGCGGATATTTCGAACTTGGCTAGAAATCCTCTTGAGATAGGTGGAGATTTGGCTGGTTTCTTCATAATCATGGTCAAAAAGGAAATCATAATTTTTGAGATTCTTTGAATGTTTGAGGTTATTGTGAAAGCCTGGTTTAAAATGAGAAGAGATCTGAGCGTGTTTGAGAGGTTTGTGAGGAAGTGGTGTGTTGGAGTTCATGGGATTTGAAAGTGGAGGAGTTTTTGATTGAAAAGATATTTTTAAATGGGATTTTGGTTTCGCGAAGTAATTACATGCATGTATATCTTTTGAAGCTAAATTAAGAATTTCATACGAGATAATTTGGAAAAATATCAATCTATAGATAAAAACCGACTACTCAATCAAGAAATCGCTTTTAAAAGCTTGTCTTTGATTAATTTCTTTGACTACATCTAAAGCTTGGGAGCCATAAATTGCGAGTTCTTTTTGGACATAACCCTTGTGTTTGGCATCGTGCAATTTGGGTTTCTTTGGATATTTTTTTTGGCGAACTAACGAATTAAATTGGATGTTTGTTTTGCTGATGAAAGAAGAGAACGAACAGATTTTGTGACTCAAAAATAGATACAATTTTTTCTTAAATTTCAACAACATAAGTTAAAAAAAATTCTCTCAAAATTTGAGGTGATCTTCTGTCTTATTCAAACAACAGAAAATCTTTCTTGTAAACATCCAAAATTGAACTAGACATTAATTATATGAAGACTAAACATACGAGATTTTTATAAATATAATCTAAGTACAACTAAATTAATTCTCAATTTTAGCATTTTCAGTTTCAATAGATTTCAATGCAATAAGATCAATCACTCTAATCGTATCATTTCCAGTCTCCAATCCACCAGTCTCAGTCGTCAAATTTCTTTTTGACTTCAGTCTCAGGCTTCTTGCTATTGGTCTGAAAATTTTTTTCTTTCTCTTTTTCGTTGGCATCAATTTATACAAAGAAATTCTAAAACTTCTCCATAATTTCTGGCGGTTTCTCACTTGGTTTAACAAGGAAAAACCTGTCTGGAGGACTTGAGTAAACACTCCGGGAAGAATTATCAGCCATCCAATCAGAATCATGGTCGAATCTGGGGCAGAACCTTTCTTTAAAATCGAAACCCAGATCAAGACTTTCATGAACAGCATTAGAATCTCTTCAATAAGAGTAATAATATTCAAGGCAGAATCTTCAAAGACATGCCGGATTTTCAATGGGAAAAGCTTCTTCTTTGAACATTCAAAGAATAACACAATCATTCCGCATTGATAAACCACCAAAGTTCCAATTTGTAATTGCGGGAAAACGTCAAAGAAAACCGTCACATAAGCAAGCAAAATATTTCTTAAAGACCCGAACCAGAAATAGTATTTCCCAACGGAAGTCAAATGAAGACTTTCCCATAGCGTGCCAAATGATTTGGTATATATAGCCTTTTCATATCTTCCACCAGGGACATTCCTGATTATATTCCACATTTTTGCAAGGAACCAGACGATAATGACCAAGGAAACAGGAGCCAAAATCATAGAAAGAAGCTTGGGCTTATCTATTCCGAATACTGCGTGATAGATCTGTACAAAAATTGCTGTGGACAAAGGAAGAATATACGTCATTAGCTGCCTGATTAGTCCGTTCCATTTGACGATTCTCATGAAATATCCAAAGAATTTCTGGATAAAAGAAATATCTTTAGGGTATCTTAGGAACTTCAGAGAGAGACTTCCGACGATAAACCCAGCAACCATCAACATTAACTGAATAAAAATCGTGTCAGAATTATCAATGAAATCTGGCGAATAATCCAAGTCAAAAAATCTATCTGGAAGACTCCCTTTCAATTTTATATCCAACCCTGGCCCATTGTTAGATCCGACCAATAGATCATAGTTGGCCAAGCTTTGGAAATACAATGTGGTATGGTGTAAATAGTCCACATTCAGATAAAGCAAATAATACATATACTGGCAATCTGGCACTGAGGTCCATAAACTAGCAATTCCTCCGCCAAAAACCATCCCAAAAATACCGATCAAAAACAGAATAAAAGTAATCTGAGACGTCGCGTCGATCGTACTCGCAGCTTGCTTGACTTCCTCTGAAATGAAAATGATATGTGGGAACTTGAAATCTTGTTCTAATGCCAAAGTTGCTGGCGAATAAGAGAGTGTCCCATGATATTTTGTTTCATCAAATTCCGTAAGGATATTGTAGGTAATCGCAAATGATCCTGTCTCAACCTTCTCTATTGACACAGTATAATCTGTTCCTTTTGTCAAGCCTGGGATCTCAGACCCCAGGACATCATCATTAAACTCTCCAATCCCCATCATCGGTGACACTTTCACCGAGAAAGTGAGTCCATTCGTCACAGATCTCAGATCCTGCACCTTAAGCGAATAAGTGTACTCAAATAAGCACCAACTTCCCAAAAACACGTTACACACATAATAATCCGGACAAGTATAACTCGAAGAGCACATATTGCATTGATTTGGGCCACATCTAGGTGGATCACATATCAAAATCCCAGCGAGGTTCTTTGAAACTAGCGGAGCGGGGCAATCTGTATGACAGGTGTCATTATTATACCTGTAAAGACCATATGTACACACTGATCCACAAGCATTCCAGCTGTGATAGCCTGTATATGTATGCATAACAAGCGGATAAACACATAAAGCTGGGTTTTGGCAAGAGCCATCTGCATAAAGAAGCAATCCAGTTGGGCAGGGATACTCACAGATCTCATAGGATCCGTAGCGGATCATTTGTAGAGGGTAAGGACATGCGAGATTCACGCAAACACCATCATAATAGCGAATGCTCGTCCCTGTACAAGGAAAATTACAGAGAGCTCTGGAATAGAAGATATATGCGGTAAACCTTGGATCACATGTGGTATAGCAGGAGCCATCCGCATAAAGATATTCGCCAGAAAGACATGGATAAAGGCATTGTCCAAATACCTGAGAGCTTCTAATAAAAGGAGCAGGGCATGTTACGCAGGCATTATCAATAAGATAATAAGGAGGTTTGCAATATTTGCAAGTGTTGGGAGCAGAGGTAATACAAATAGCGCAATTAGAGCCGGCATCGCATGGCACACAGTTATATCCATCATAATTATATCCGTCAATGCATCGATAACATTGTGAAGCATATGGTCCATAGCAAAATGCGCAGCCATAAGCACAAGGCTGACACCCCCACCAAAAGTCATGATAGTATGTTTTCCACGGGCAGCCTGGATACAAGCCTCCAGCAATCGCAGTGACATAATATATTGAGTATATGGCATAGAAAGGCCCGCCAAATCCTCCCTGGTTGATTAAAATCTGTACGTCTCGAACTCCAAGGGTCCCTGTGCCAGCAGCTTGTACTCTTCTATGGACTAGTTTGAGGGTGAGCTGATTAGAAGTATGGGGCAATCCGCCATATACGATTAATTCAGAGTCTTTTATAGCGCTGTTTCCGCAGAAATAATCACCCCACCAGTTGACTCCATTGACCGGGTTGCCAAAGGGAAAGTTGGTGGAATCGAAATAAATGTCAATATAGTCGCCAGCATCCCATTGGTCAATGAGTTTAATTTGCAAGTAAAACGTTATTGAGTTATGGGAAGGCAAAGTTTCCCAAGTCCTTTGCATTGAATCCCCATAATTATAAAAAACATCGTATCCTCCAAAATATACTGCTCCACAGGTCACAATCTTTGTAGCTGCTGTTCTAGATGTCTCCCATCTAAGTGATTGAGACACCATATCTATGCCATAAAATGAGTTTATATCGAAGATTTGGTTGCCTAAAAGGTGAGTTTTTAAGTTTTCTCGTGGGTCATACCGTTGGAAAGATAAGCAAGGGAAAGCTGGAGATTGACAAGAAGGATGAAAGAGAACAGGAAAGTGAGAGAATTTTGTTTGTTGACATTGGTAAAAAGCATATATCGGGTCATGATTGAGCCCTTTTTGAAAACAACTCAAAGAATTTTAATTAATTATTATTGAGTTTTAAACCATGAAACTTTTTGTTGTTAGCTTTGCCAACCCTCTTTTTTAATTAATGTTTCCCCACGAAATTAAAAATTACCTCTTGATCAAACCTTTTCCTCCTTTCTCAAACGTTTGTTCGGACAATTTCAATAAGACAAGTATGGTAGGATTCCTTGAAGGCTTCTAATCTGGCCAGTTTTCTTGAAGTTGTTAGCCACTTTGATTGTATTTTCAAACATTAAATGCAGGAATCTTTAATCAAAAAACAGTTAGAAACCTGTATCACCTTATGAAGTTTTACTGCACTCAGCAATCCTCCCTGAAGGATATTGGCCTTTTGGGGGATAATAAAGGAGTTCAACCTCTAAGAAGATGAGGTTTTGAGCTTCAAAAGAGTGATTTAGAATAAAGATGGTGCGAGTTTTTAATTGTGAGGGGTCAAAAGTTTTTTTCTTCAATAAAATTAAATCGCAACTACTTGGCTGTGATGATCTTAATTAACACATTTTAATTAACTGCCTTGATTAAAATTTCGAGTGATTTTCGATCACTAAAACGTTAATTCTTTCAAAAGACATACGCCTTCAATATTCTCTTGGCAAGTCTTCAAGGAAACAGACCTTGCCTCTTCCCCCTTCAATCTTCTTCAATGTGAGGCGAAAAGCTTTAAAACAGATGAATTGAGATCATTTGGGCTTTCAGAAGATAAGACTGGGAAGATCACTAATGAAAAGCAAATCTTTCATTTAAATCAAGGGGGAGGCGAAAGATCATGAGGGAATAAGAGGAAATCGCTGGGGACCTGATGAAATCTTGTTAGAATCAGTGATATGTAATAACAGAAAATGGTTGGTGTATTGATGTGTGTGGATAATTTGTTGACTTTTTTGTTGAATATTTCCATTTATGTGAGTGTCTTTAGGTTCTCACATTAACTCAAAAAAAAAGCAGAAAGACTTGAATTGAACTTTTGTTAACAAAAAATAGGATGAGGCAAGGCCAAGACCCTTCGTAGCCTGGCAAATGCTCTGAAATTTGCTTTAAAGGAATCAGGAGATATTGAAGAAGAGATTTTGGCCTTGAAATGATTTCGATGTGAACTGGAAAAATTTCAAGAGACTGAATAAAATCGCAA
>Ga0182738_1006103_pt1 | contig 12615 bp, 7 predicted proteins | sample eDN5th30CBELigMG_FD_128876 | JGI IMG/M metagenome (GOLD analysis project Ga0182738, IMG submission 128876) | Enriched Miracle-Growth compost microbial communities from Emeryville, California, USA - eDNA 5th pass 30_C BE-Lig MG (version 2)... ...
CTCACCAGGAAGAGACATACCTTCGCCTTCATTCATTTCTCTCCAGTCGGTCTCCGTGAACTCGGCGAGTCTGGATTGCTTGTAACCATAATCAATCAGCTCATAATACTCAGGAGTCTCATAATTAGTAGCAATAACAGCCCACACTCTAAAGAGAGTCCCTGATTGATCAGAAATTCTCACATTGAATCTGTAGAGCATATCATCATGGTCAGGGTACTCTGGCATATCCATAATATCAGAGTATTCAACATCATAGGCATTGAAAATGCTGTAAGTATTTTGAGGAAAGATATTTTTGGCGATCATTCTGCCAACAGCTTGGTTAACTGATTTGCTTCTCAAATCTTCAACTTCAGGAGGGTAAGGAACTTGACTTTCTTCAACAGGAGGGAGGAGTTTGAATTCAGTGTGAGTGAATTCACCAATTCTGTTCTCCTTGTAACCAGTATCAACCAAAGAAAAGATTGAATGATCAACAGAAGGATCAAAAGCAACGAACCAGACTCTATATTCGACTCCAGATTGATCCCTGATTTGGACATTAAATCTGTAAACGTTCTCATAATTGGTAGCGAATTCTGTAGTAAAAACCCTCTCCGTAGTGTATTGACCTTGAGGAAGAATGCCCGTTGAGACAAGTTTCTCAATAGCCTTCAAGCCTGCCTTATGTCTCAGTTCAACAAGCTCATAAGGGAGAGTCGAACCATCACCTTCGTTCATTTCTTGGAAAACAGCATCACTGAAATCATAATTTGCTAGCTCCTCTTCTTCAAAGTGTCCACCAAGTTCTTCCCCGGATTCTTGAGCAGCAGCCCCTTGTAAGAAGCAGTATAAAGCGAGTCCTAGAAGGACAATAGAAAGGAATTTCAGGCCTCTCAGGTGTTTGATAAACTAGAGATTTTAGGATAATTATATTAGATAAGAGGGGAAAGGTATAAATAAAGCAAGAGTTGGCAAAACTACGGAAAAGAGAGAACTATCACGAACTACTATTTTTGTTGGTAAGGTTGAAAATGTCGAAATCATTTCTCCCGCTAGAAATTTTTTGCCCCCTCAAAGAGATCAGCTACACTGAAGCAATGCTCTTCAGAGCCTCAGGAGAGCCACAGAAAGGGGAAAATTGATCTTTTTGTGGAGGTATGGAGGGTTTGAGAAGAGCTCTGTCGTGTGAGTGTTCATCCGAATTCTCCTTTAGAATAATGCAAATTAATCAACTAACCCGCCAGTCAAGCCTTTACGAATATCATTAAAAGGCTGAAAATATCTCTGAATTGATATGTCATTATTTCACTCTTTCAGTTTTTGTTTCCGCTCAAGAAATGAGTTATTTTTAAGTATGGTTTTGGCGTGGCGTTATTTGATCGAGGGAAAAGGAGTTGCTCAGTCTTTGGATCTGATTCAAAGCACTCGTAACCTCTGAATTTTTTGGGTGGGGCTTGGCAGTTCCAAATTGAATTTCTTCAAAGGAGACCTTCACAATAGCCCAAGTCATAATCAGCTTGCTTTTCTTTCTGAAATTGGGATGAAAGCAAGAGAATTTTTTGCTTTGGTATCATCTAGTGGTAAAAAAACGAGCCTTTTATTTTTATTAAAAGTCCTCGCAATAAAATTCTTTTTAGAAACAATCAATTTTAATCAACGACAATATAAAATTTTTGCTCACTCAGTTTGTAGTAAACCCTAGAAAATCCCCTTATTCCCTTCAAACAGCCCCTTATTCTTTCATAAAACTTGGATTTCTAAAGAAAACTATCTTTATTATGAGAGGAAATTCAGTTTGGATGGGGGGAAAACATTTTGCCGGCTCTTTTCAGTTTTGATACGATTGAGATCCCTAAACCGTACCAAATTGAAGTTAAGCGTATGAGAATGGACATAGAGTAGAAGAATATGCTGATCAATGTGACCCAATTGGAGTTTGTCTCTTGGAAGTATTAATACCATGTGAAAAAACGAATATTCTTTCTCTGAAACCAGACATTCCTATTTGTAGTTTAGATGGTTATTTCCTTGAAATGAGTCTTTTGGGAATAGAAAAAGATAAAACCCAAGCTCGGCTTGAAAGCTGAAGAATTAGAACCAAAAGGGCACTTTTGTTTCATGACTTTTTTGTTGAAATAATTGAGAGTTGGATCCGTTCTGAATTGGGCTTCGAGTCAACTTTTGAATTTTCAAAGAGAGCAGCAGAAAAGCTTGAGGCTTAAGGAGTCTTATGGTGAGAAGCTTTTTGAGAGACTTGAACTTACAAAAATTTTCCTCCTTCTTCAAGTTTTCCCTTACAGATTTTCAAAAGAGCAGTTTTGAATCAAAGAATGCATGTTTTGAAGAATCAACTCAAAGTAGTGCATTTTAAACAAGGTTAGCTATCTTGTTCCTTAAAATTGTGATCCTTTTTCCTTTCAGAGTGAGAAATATGAGTAAATATTTGAAGATTTTAATCTTCTCAGGGCCAACAAAAATCTCAACTGGAAAGAGGATAGGATAAAAGAATAGGCCATTCTTCTTTGAAGAGTGTTTGAGATGAGAATTTCTACAAGATGATTGCTTTTCGGTGCGTAGGAAATCATGAAATTTTGAATTTCTTTTTTTGAAAAAGCACACTTGTGATGAGGAAGGCCATGCAAAGTTCAAAGTGACCAAGTGTTTTTGAAGGGACTCCTTAAAGTTTGGCTCTTTGGCCGAGCCAATGTCTCAAAAAAAAAAGGAAGTTTTCGGCCATATTTTTTTCCCTGGCGGATGTAATTGAATTCATTCTTGAGAAATTAAAAAAAAAACCAGAAAAATTTCTGACTGATGGCTCTTCAGCAGTGGTGGAAAAAATTGGTTTTTTTGCGGTCAATGGCAGTTTTTGACCAAATGTGGCCGCTTTTTATCGTGTGTAGGGAAACTTTCCTTAAGGAACAAAAATTCGAACCTTTTTATTCGAGAAAAATCTGTCCCTCGAAAAATTACTTCGAAAATTTTTGTGTTAATTTTTCATAAAAGTCTCTTTCGATCAGTCTTCTATATATCTTCAACAAATTTAAACGATTATCAAAACCAACTGAGGAGTCGTTTCCTCAACCCTTAAGTTTGGAAAACTATTTTTTTTTCGCAAGCATTTTTCCCTTAGCCTTTTGAAATGAATATCCATAATTGTAGAGAAATCCTAGAATAGGAAGATTGAGGGAATATGGCCACAAAATGCATTATTTTTTTACTCCCTTTTCCCAATATTGCTCTTCAGAAAAAGGGTAATTCTTCAAAAAAAAATTTTTGAAACTAGGCCATGACCTGTTTTTTTTTTAAGAGGTTCAAATTCTCTGAATAAAAAACTTTTTTGAAATTTTATCCAAGGAGTCAAAAATGCAATATTCTTTGAATTCCTTTGATCCCTAACTTGAAGAAATCAAGGGAAGACCCAAATTGATTTGGAATTATCATAAATTTGGCCAACCTAGTTCAGAGCTTTTTGGCTCAACTTGCTGCCAAAATAGCATTTACTAGAATGTCTTCCAAAAACATTTAATAATTTAGCTCAATCGGAAATTATTCATTTTGAAAACATTTTTCCTCCTTCACAAATAGGTCTTTTCCTCTTGCAAAATGAGAAACTGGGCACTAGATTTGAAATTGAGGATTTGGAGTTTAGAAGAGCAGCTTTCAAGTTTCAAAAAAATTTCTTTTTATTCACAAAATGAACTAAGAATCTTCTTTATTCATCTTCAATAAATACCCACCTTTCACTTCATAAATCAGCCCCTTATTTTGTCATAAAATATTTCTTTCAAATATTGACCTCTCTCTTTCACATTTTGGAAGCATTTTTAAGATTTAAATTTCGTCTTTATTTGTTTGTACATTATGCAAAATTCTAATTTTTAAAGAGTGTTTTCTTCAAATGAATGATCAATATCGGATAAAAATCATTAGGTATTAAGTTTAAACTATATAAAAACATATTGTCAATTCAATTTAATTTCTGAACAACATAACAGTCTTCACACACACAGTTATCATCAAAGTCCGCTGATCTTACCATAATCAACGAGCTCATAATCTGTCGAGTCATCATAATCAGTAATAACCACTGCATAGATCTTCCATACAGCTCTATAGACATTGGTCACTTGAACAGTAAAGTTGTAGAGGACATATTCGTCATCAGAATAGTCTGGATTCTCAAACTTGGAAGAGAATTGGGTGGGATAAGTATTGGAGATTGTGAATTGACCTTCTGGAATAATATCCTTGGCGACCATTCGGTCAATGGCTTCATTGACTGACTTCTCCCTAAGGTCATCTTCATTCAAACTAATCCACTTGGTATTGGTGAAGTCAGCAAAGCTATCTTCAATGTAGCCATAATCAATCAACTCGTAATATTCAGGAGTCTCATAATTTGTCGCAATAATCGCCCATACTTTCCACAGAAGCCCTGATGCATCAGAGAGGGTCACATTAAATCTGAAGAGCATATCTTCATGATCAGGATACTCTGGCATGCCAGTAATAGCAGAATATTCAGCACCACTAGTCTTGGAAATGCTGTAGTTACCTTGACGAAGAATGTCCTTAGCAATCATTCTGCCGATAGCTTGATTCATTGATTTACTTCTCAGGTCGATAACTTCACTGGGGAGACCATTTTCTACCACTCCTTTCCAGTTAAGCTCAGAGAATTCATTAATTCGGTTTTCCTTGTAACCAACATTCACCAATTGATAGCCGCCACGGTAATAAATGATAGTAATAAACCAGATTCTATATTCGACTCCAGACTCATCCCTGACTTGAACATTAAATCTGTAAGTATTTTTGGAACCGACAGGGAATTCGGTCGCATAAATCTTATCGACGGTGTATTGGCCTTGGGGAAGAATGCCATTGGCGACAAGTCTATCAATAGCAGGTTGAGTCGCCGTCTGTCTCAGATCAACTAATTGAAAAGAGAGGGTTGAACCATCACCTTCGTTCAATTCTTGGAAAACAGCATCATCGAATTCACTAGGGTAAGCCTCTTGTTCTTCAATTTCTCCAACTTCTTCTTCTTCTTCCTCTTCCTCTTCCTCTTCCTCTTCACGCTCTTCTTGTGGTTCCAATTCTTCTATCCATTCTTCCTCTTGAAGAAGTCTCATTGTTTCGATTTGTGGGAAACATTCAAGCTTGTATGACTGAGCATCGAAAGACCAGGTAACTTGAGAATTATTTCCAGCTCTTGCTCTAAAGTCAACCACATGGCTGGTTCCATTGAAGCTTCTTCCTTCAAAGACTGCCAAAGTACAATAATCGCAAGAAGGGGAGACAGACTCAACAGCTTTTAGAGACTTCAAACTGTTAAAAGGCTGAGTGTAAATCCCTTCTCCCTGTCGGTATTCAAATAAAGAGGGGGCAGCTGGATCAGACCAGAATTTCAAGAGGCAGGAGTCTTCTTGAGCAGCAGTAGCTTGCAAGAAACAGCAGAAAGCGAGTCCAAAGAGGACAATGGAAAGGGATTTCGAACCCATAGTTGAAATAAAATGCTAGGTTTTTGATGATAATTATTATTCTCAAAGATCATAGGGTATAAATAGGCAAAGAGTGAGGGAAAAAATGCGGATTCGAACAAGGTTTGACTGCTAAAAGCTACTATTTTTATATGAGTTTGAAAATATCAAAAGCGTTTCTCCCGCTAGAAATTTACTCTTCCCTCTCAGAAGGCACGAATATATCATCATTACTTGTTTTCCCAAGGCTAGCAAGACGTTTTATAACAAGATGTCAATGTCGCTAATCCTGCAGGTCTGAACATGATGAAAATGTGAGTCTCAGTCAGAATTCTCTTTTAGGCCTTCATTTGAATTAAAATTCAAATTAATCGGCTTGTTGTCTGTTCAAGTCTTGAAAAATAGATCTTGATCGATTCCTATCACCTAATTTTGAGTTAATTTTTGTTTCCGCCTATGAAAGGAGTTATTTTCTAATCTACAATGCGATAGATTTTGGCGCAACACTATCAAATAGGGGCAAAAGGAGTTGCCTTAGATCTCAATTTCTCCAAAATTTTTGAGATGGGGCCTGATAATTTTATAACTGAATTCTTCAAAGGAGGCCCAATAAAGACAAAAACTTCTTCATGAGAAGCTCAAGCCAAAATCAAGCCCACTTCTTGAAGAAACTCCGGCTAATACAAGAAAACTTTTGTTTTAACATCATCTATCATTAAAAAAATGTGCCTCTCATTTTGATTAAAACTCCTCACAGAAAAAGTTCTTATTGAAAAATACAAAATCAAATTGATTTTTAATCAGAGCAGAAAAGTTTTTCATTTACTTCATAACAAGCCTTCAAAGACTCTTCTTTCTCTTTCAAAGTCTTTCTGAGCCTCTCATGAAACTTGATCTTCGAGAAGGAGCAGTTATCTTTCTGAAAGAGAAATTTATTTGAATCTTGGAAACCTCTCTTACCGGTTCTTTTCGGTTTCGATTCTATTCAGTTTGCTAAAATACTGAGGACTGAAATTGACGACAAAAATGCGGGGATCAACAAATTTGTCGCAAAACTGAAGGGGTAAATTTCAAATTTTAGACCTCTAAAAATAGAAAACTCATTTAAAGAATGAATATCTTTTCTTCAAAATCATACACCCCTATTTATCATTATTATGCCTATTTCTTCGATGAATTGATCCATGGAGATTGGGAAAAAAGGCTTCATCCAAAGCGAGACTTTAAAGAAGAGGAAAAGGAACATTTTTCAAGCTTGAATAATTTCGGATTGGAAATAAAACTTTATTTCGATATTTTTGAGTTTGAATAATTTAAAGCTGAACCCTAAATTGGGCGGGACCGGTTTTTTAATTTTCAAAAAGAGCAGGAGAGCTCGTGATTTGAGAACTTTCACTTTCAAGTATTCTTATTAGCAGTCTTTTTGTTTCATTTCTCTAATTCTCTTACAAATTCTTCTGTTCCTTCGAGTTTCCATCTCGAGATTTAACAAAGAGGAATTTCTTAGACAAAAAAATTATATGATATTTGAAGAAAAGTAATGGCTATTTTGAAGAATTCTAACTCAAACTGATGCCGCAAAATTTCAAGTGACAAACCTTTTTTGAATAAAAGGTATCAAAAGGAAAATTTCAGGCATCTGAGATTTTTTAATTTCTCAAGAGAAGAGATGAAGGAATCAAAGAAGCATCAGTCTGTTTTTCATTATGATTCCTTTGGCCTAGCTAATTTAAAGCCTTTTTTGAAGAGCTCTTGAGTTGAACTTGCTCTCAAGATGAGTCTGTTGAAATATTTTCAGGGATTTCATAATTTAGGTCTATTACGAGTCTTTTCCTTTGAAAGAATAACCTAGAATCTTGGAAAGAGTATGAGATATCCCCGAATCTGATCATCAAGGAGTTTTGAACGTGATTGTGAGGCTATTCAGTCCAAAAACCTGGATAAAAGAATGTATTCTCGTGAATCCTTTCATAATTCCTCAATTGTCCAAAAGCCTATCAGCTTTTTCCCCTTATTGTTTTGTCCTCGATCATAGATACTTGCTTTTGAAGCTTACTTCACAGAAAATAAGATAGCTTTTCCCAGAACAAAAGAATCTTCTAAAAAAAAAGAGGCATAATTCGAATAAATTAAAATGCCTTTTTTTTAATATCACATTCCCAGTATTAGATCTTTTACGTTTTTTTCAGAAGCCAGTCTGCTTCCCATAAGCTTCAAAATACCTCAAGGTCTATATCCGTTTCCCTGAACGGGTTTCTAAGAACTCTTTCGAAGAGACCTGGTGATGATTTTCCCACTTGAAGATACTCATGTTCATTATCCTTGGCAGAATTTGTTTGAATTCTTTTTATGGCAAGACTAATTAATTTGAGATCTAAACGCTTCTGAAGACAACTTGAAGCTGAGTTTCTGCCCCATCTGCCCCATAAAACTGAAACTCAACACTAACTCGAGAAGAATTTCGAGTTTCCCTGCTGCTACTTGCTTGGAGGGAAGAAAGAAGGTGATAAAATATTGATAAGCAAAATTTAATTGGCGGAAAAGCACGAGAATGATTAAAAAGAGCGCCAAAAGGAGTTTTGGGAAATAAAAAGTGAGTAAAGTTTTTGAGAATATGTACAAAGCACCCCAACTGTTTTTAATAAAAATTTCTTGTTATTTCATCGTTTCCCGCAAAACCTGATTTGGAGCATAGTCAACTTAACAACAATATCAATCTTAGTGAGGCATATTTCTCAAAATTGTAATGATATTGATTCTTGAAATCATTCCAATTTTCTTTTTAAAAAGATCGCAGAACACCTTTTTCAGAAAATCTTAGTTGATTATTTTGCAAATCTTGAAAAAAACTTGGAGAAAACACAATTTCAACCAATTCAAATACTGTCTGAAATAGGGGAAAAAAATTTTCATCGATGATTTCTTGTCCATAAATCTCTCTCTAATCTTTTTGGGATCACTGAAAATTTCAAGATAATATCTTGGGCTCTGTGAAAAATTCAAGTTGCGAAATTTGATTGGAAAATAAGTTTTGGACAAAGAGAAATGATGATGATTTTTCACAACAAAACTGGCCTCAACACTCGCTCCATGATCACAAAAATACTAATCCCTAAGATTAATAGTAGAGTAAATATTCTCATAACTTTATGATCAATGCTTGATTCTACAATTTCTATAAACCCTATACTATATCCATTTATATTAGATATAATATAACGACCTTAAAAGACTGATAAAGAAAAAAAAATAATCGAGATTTTGTGTTTTCTCATTGAAAAAGAGGACTTGAGATCTGAGAGGAAGAAAACGAATTTTATTTTCCCAAAAAGCCTCGGGATGATTTGTTTTCAACTAAAAGTTTAAGTCTCTTCTACAGATGTAATCATATAAAGGCAGCTCATAATCCAATGAATCAAAGTAGCAATATAAAATTTCAACAATAACAACAAAGATCATCACAAAATCACAAAATCTCAGTATGAACTATCAATGGAAGACTTTGAAGAAGGCTCTTTTTTAAAGACATCTTTTTCTCCAATGTTACCCCGCGAATGTTATTCAATAAATTTCCCAAAAGTTTCATTCAATTTACTAGTCCAAGTCCACAACGACATGTATTAATGAGTTCAGTCCCTGCAAGGCTTTTTCAAATGATCCACGCCAGCATCTGTTAGTTTCTTACAGCTAATGAAATGAACGAGCTTCTTGGCACCTTCGTTTGCTTACTTGTAAAAGCGCAGATAAATATTCTGTAAAGAAGTGAGACCCCTAAAACCTTCTTTCAAATGACCTAGTCCATCATTTGCGATCATGGAGCTACGAAATGAATTCTGTGAGATCTTTATTTTCTTACGAGCCAATATTCAGAGAAAGGTGCTGTAGGGTATTGAGAGCTTTGACACTTTCTTTCAAATGAATCGCCATAGCTTCTGTCATGTTTTCACAGCTATTCAATAAATTCCTCGAAACTTTCGTTAATTACCTGTAAAAATTCAGATAAAGATGTTTCAGTGAAGTGAGGGTTTTGAGAGCTTCTTTCAAATGGCGAACTCCTGCATCTGTTATTCCCTCACAACTATCAAGCAAACTTCTGGAAAAAGAAGAAATTGCCCTCTTACTAAGAAAAATCAAGAGATAGCTGGCGTAATAAACTCATCTTTCTCAAACATTTCTTGAAATCTCTCAACCAAGCATCTGTTATTTCCTTGCTCCTATCCAATTAATATGTCTTTTGATCAATTTCCATACTCACCAAAGTCCATAGAAAGACCTTACAATACCCCATGCTTCTTCATAACCCTTATAAACCTCTGCTTCTCGGGCCTTTTTCTCTCAATTTATATTGAAAAAACTTAATTTTCACCATCTTAAGAACACTTTTTGTGCTTGCTTTTGAGCCTCTAAATCCAAAGCGGCCTTTTTCAAGCCTTTATATTCATAGTCCCTATTAGTATTACATTTCAGCAAGTCTACAAACTTACTTCATTTATTCAACTGTCCAAATCGTCCCTTGGGGTCTCTTGATCGCTTGTGAACCAAGGTTTCTTTTATTCAGTTGAACGACATAGCTGTTGTGTTTAAGAAACTTTATTCAAATTATGAGAGATACTTTTTAACCGGACTGATTCTTTTCATGTTGTGAGGATTGTTATCAACAGAGTATCTAGGTTTTTTCTGTTTGCTTTTGGTACAATTTCTTTATGAAAATTTCTTCCTAATTAAAAAAAGCTCGCCTTATTTTGAAATAAAAAAATCCTTTTTCAACAAAATTTATACCAAATTAATTTAATTTACAATGAGTGAAATGCACTACAAAAACCCTTTTAATCTGAAATCATCACCAATAAAACCTTTTATCACCAAATAAAAAAGTTATTTTTATGACGTGCTTGGTTTCAAAAGCGTCTTTTTGATTGATGACTGGCGATTTCCCCTTTGAGAGATAAACTTCAATTAGACATCTCAAAGGCTTTGCCCGAAAACAGGTCAACAGAGAGCTTTCTTCATAAAAATGAGGATTTTTCAAAGAAGCCAGGCATAATTTAAAAGGTATTAAACTCTCCCGAGGAAGAGATTTATAGACAACTCCAATTTAAGAATGATGATCGAAATCTCGACTTTTCTCTCTAGAGAATCTAGGTCACTTTCCGTAAACTTGAGGATGGCTAGAGATCGAGAGGTATGTTCTGAAAGGAATCTTCAGTCAAGGTCTCAAAAAGACTCTGGGCGAACTCTTGGTGAATTTTCCCCTTCAAAACAGCCTTCAGAACTTGTCAGGATTTACCAGGAATAATGAATTTGGTATCTAAAAGCAGATAAAAACATGCTTGTTGGGAACCTGAAAGTGAGCCTTCTACCACGCAAAAATCGAATTTAAAAGTTGTTCGAGGAGAATTTTTAAGTTAAAAAGAAAATTGAAGAAAATCCTTTTTATTTAATGATCTCCAGGAGTGAGCCAAAAAACATTTTCTAAGAAAAATCTCTGAATAAATCTTTACAGATCATCACTCCAAAAATCTCCCTTTTTCATCAAGAATTCTTTGCTGTTCCCTTGTTTCCCTCAAAAATAGACTTCTGAAGCTTAAGAAATCTGGATCCTTCGTGAAATGGATATTTTTCCTCTGCGTCATGAGTGAATATCAGATAAAGATTTCTTCTTCTCTCGTTTAGGAATCACTGAAGTTTGAACAGCTTTGCCAAAAGTTGAGAGTTGCAATTTTTATTTTTGAAATCAATCCAAATTATTCTCTTCAAAAATTCCAAGGGTTTGAGGGAAAAATCCCCAGAAACACACAAAGAGGACCAGCAATTTTCCTCAGGGCAAAACACTAGGAAGTCTTGCCCAAAATTTGGGCAAATCAAGGATTTTTGTGAAACTTTGGGCAAATTGGAAATGAAAAAAGAAGACTTTTTTGAAAATTTCATTTTGGTCCCAAAAAAATCACAAATTTTTCAAATTTTTTTTTCAGAAAACTTTTTGAACAAAAAGAAGAAAAAATTTTTTCTGAAGATTTAAAGCATCAGAAGCTCGATTGAGGAATTTGTCATTTATTATAAATCATATTCAGAGAAAAATATGAGAAGTAATTCGTTGGGAAATTTCTTGGGTTAAAATTTTTTCAATAAGAGAACCATTAAAGTATTCTTTTTAAAGCTCATTCACGACTGAACACCACAATCATTAGTTCATCCGGCATCTCTGGAAGGAACTAATTCTTTATCTGAGTTTTGATTCGATTCGTTGCTGAAAAACCTCCCTTATCCTAGGCATATGAGGATGGGAATGACTGTTGACCCTGAGGTGTTTGGAGTTCCTCCTTTCAAGAAAGTAACTGGTCAATAGTTTTCTAGGACATGATTCAACAATTGGGAATCCCTTAAGTTGGGGGAAAATGAAATTTTGGGCAAACCGAAAATGAAAAAACAAAGAGGCCGAAATTTCAGGCAAATCTGGAAAAAATTAGGAAAATCACTGACGAGTACATTTTATGATCTCCCATATAAATTCTGAGGAAAAAATTTTGGAAAGTTTTTTTTTCTCCAAGCAATTCTTTATAAAATTTTTCCAAAAAAAATTGAGATAAAAAAATTTGTTTCCCCTTGCCCCTGTTCCTTGTTTTTCCAAACACCAAAGCTTCACTTCACTGAGGATTTTTTTTTAAATGAGGAGATCGGTCTCCAAATTCTATCGAGTTTTACCTAAAAAATACACTTCGTGATAAAAAACTGAAATGTCAAAATTACTCTAAACTAATAACAATGTTGAAAGGGTCGGAGGAATTCTAAATTTTAAAGGGCTTCCTAAGTTTTTTCCACCCTGAAAAATTCTCCATTCAAAAAAAAAAGTTTTTTCTCTTGCCTTCATGTTTAAGATTGCAATGGGATTCTGAATCAATCTTGGAGATAAAAACTTTTTCAAGATATTCTCGAATTTTTAAAGGCTTGCCAAAAAAAAAAGTTTAAAGGAAAATCCTTTCAGAAAATTTCTGAAGCCTCTCGCGTCAAAGACCCTAGGACTAGAACCTGTTGTGACCATTTCTCAAAAAGTATGCAGTGATTCAAAAATCAAAGTTCAAGTTATCAACAAAAAATACAAACAATGAAGTAAAAATTCATAACTGCTTGAATTCTCAAAACTTCATTC
>Ga0182738_1006104_pt1 | contig 12615 bp, 1 predicted proteins | sample eDN5th30CBELigMG_FD_128876 | JGI IMG/M metagenome (GOLD analysis project Ga0182738, IMG submission 128876) | Enriched Miracle-Growth compost microbial communities from Emeryville, California, USA - eDNA 5th pass 30_C BE-Lig MG (version 2)... ...
AATGATTTGAGATTTATGTGCTTGAGTTATATTGTTTTGCCTGATAAATTCGCTATAGAAAATACCATAAGCCAGCCAAAACCAAAAGATGAATGCCATTAATGTAAGCACGCCGATCCAAGAGTCTTTATTGATGGACTTCAAACTTGCCTTTTTCTTTTTATTGAGAAAATTTTGTTGGTTTCTCAAAGTAGTGTTCATTTCATCTTCTGTTGATAAGCTTTTAATTGCATTCAATTCTAACGATTCAACTTCAGAAAGGACGTCTTCTTCATTGTAATTACTATCTCTTAGTGCTTCATAAAAATGGGTCGATTTGCGAATTATTGATCGAACATTTCCTTCACCAATTCGCAGAAAATGGTCCAAGAAAAGCATTTTCTTCTTTATAAATCTCACCTCACTGCGGATCAAAACAACAATGACCACTATCCCTGTCCCAACCATAACTCCAAGTAAAGTCAGGACAAAATTCGCCATTGCATTGACAATACGCTTGTCCTCCTCTTGTAAGAGACTGAAAATCTCTCGATCATGAATCAGTAAGTCATTTATTGTATTGTTAAAGATAAAATTCAAGTCAGGATTATCATTCGCAGGAATCTTTGGCAAAGCATTGTAAAGTCTGATTGCAGAGCTCGCCAGCTGCGTATGTATATCAAACGCATTCTCTTTCGGATTAAGATTCAATGTATCTTGCTGAATGACAGGAATCAGCTCATAGAATTTATTCCTTTGTTCTTCGCTGAAATATGACATTGAGTCCATCAGGTTATTATTTGCTTGGGTTAGATTTGGCACAATATAGCCAAAATTGTGGATCAGCCACCAGTCAAACACTCCTCCGCCATTTCGATTTTGAGGAATATAGCCCAAGTCAATCAGTTTCACAGGCGTCACACTTCTTGTACATTCATTCGTGTAGTACAATATTGCCAAGGAATATTCCAAGATATTCATATTATTCACAAGAAGATCAAACTTGACATTGCCTTCAATCTGAAAATAAGCAAATAGCACGATGCTCAGAATAATAAAGCCAATCACTGACATCTTTACTAGCGTATACGAAACTGGAATCTTGTTTTGATGGATGGCTCTTTCCATTTTCATTAAAAAGTTTGCCTCGCGAGCATTCATTCGACTTATGTTCGAACTTCCTTCAGATACAGACTGAATATTCTCGACCAATTTCCTTCTCTCTGTCTTTAGATTGTCCTCATGTTCTACCTTGCGTGTTGTAGCTCTTCTTACAAAGGACTTTCTTCTGTCTGTTATTGGATTTTCAGATTCAGCGCTCAAAAGCCTTTCTTGGCTGAGTAAAATCTGAGGCACACCGACCTCAAGAAAACTGACCCCTGGTGATGGAGGTGGTAATCTTACATGATTTCGCTCACTTTCATTTGGGATTGTTGCCATTTCAACTTCTGAATTAGAAGGAGTATCATTTTTTTCTTCATCCCAACGTGAGGAATTCAACGCCTTCTTCTTTTTGGGTGAATTTTTGACTGAGTCTTTGATTTCTGTGAGTCGAATGATGTACAGGACCTGATCATCATACATTCTTGTTGAAACATAGGCCATGTAATTCCAATGTGAAATTATGGCTTCTTGGGGCTCTCGATTCTTCTGGTAAGAGAAAAATTTCAACTTTACTCCTGGTCTTTCTGTATGATCACCTTCTTTGATGAAGCCTTTCTCCTTTAAGGATCTGGCGATATCCGAGAGATTTTTAGGACTGTTGTTAAACTTTTGAAATTTTGAAAGCCTCAGATTTCTTGGTGAATTACTGCATTTGCTCCTTGGAGTATTGTCATCTGCTCTAACCCTCTCTAAAGCTGACCTAAAAGGGTCTTTTGGGGTTGCTTCTTGGCTTTCCATCTCTTCTTTGTACCCAAAAAGCTGGTTTCCGGAAAGGCAAATATCAGAAATTGTAACATTGCCATCATCCAGCTTTAATTTCTCTGAGATGTCTCTGGTGCCGCCTTCAATCTTTCCATTTGCTAGCATTAGAAGGTAATTATCTAAATTATTCTTCTTCTTCTTCTCAAGTCTTATTCTCGCTAAGCAATAGAAGCCCTGCTTCAAGTATGGAAACACTGTAAGATAAAGCATTGCTAGTCTCACATTCCCTTTTTTATCTCGGATAAACACCGAAATCTCCTTATTCAAATGTCTATAGAAGCAGTTTTGAGTAATCTCTTTCAGTAAAAATTTATTATACTTCCTTGCAAAGAACAATGGCATCAGCATCCCTACAGTATGGTCCTTCAATTCATCAACACCATAGCCAAGTCTTTTCACGTTCTGTGAAGCAAATACAACACGAGCAAACTTTTCTTGATTCAAAGAAATACAAAGAAATATATCTTTGTAATGATTAAAAATTTCTTTTTCTGACTTTGAATGTGTAAGTTCACTTTGATATGAATAATACCGACTAAAAAGAGTTTCTGCTGTATAAGGTGCGTTTCTTATCATCTGCATATACAGTGCGTTGATGAGATAATCTTGATGGCAGAAACGGGAATGATTTACTGATAAATTGTCCCATGATACCTTTAGCTTCTCAGCTTTTTGATTGATTTTAATATTTTGCTTCAGAAGGTCTTGAATGACGGGGTTAGGATTGCTGTAAGAGGCCCAAAAATCTATGTAGAGTTTTGTGTTTTCAGCAACCTCCCTCCGGAATTTGCTTTTTTGAATGTAGTAATCCACAAATTGCTTTGTTTGTAAGCCTGACCTTTGACTTTTAAACGTATTCTCAATTTGGTTCTCGATTTTACTCAGAGTAATATTCTTTAGTGTTGTAATCTCCAAGTCAAATAGACTACTCCTTGACTTTGCGCTATTAACAAGGTAGATCGCATTGGTGATACTCTTTTCATCATTGCTGATCAGGAAATTTGCAAATTGCAGCTTGATAAGAGAGTTTTGACTCACATCCTTTATTCCTTCTTCATAAAGTCCTTTAATCAGCTCATAATTCAAGGAATCTAAATCCATGTTTATTTTGTCATTCTCTTTAAATAATTCACGCTCCAGAGATCTCTGAAATAATACATACTTGCATCCACAATCTTTAGTGGCACAATGCTTCGCATGTCTTTCGACTAAATAACGAAATAAAACTCCATATTCATTTCTCTGGCTTTGATTAAGCGAAGCTCTTGTTTCAATTATTTTTTCCCAGCTAAACATCTTTTTAAAGAACTCTTTCTCTGACTTAACAGTCTGCTTTATGGCATCCCTGCGAATAGTCCAATACACATAACTATGACCCACATGGATTAATATAGCTCCAAAAACAATATACGAGCTGAATATTATCGTCAGAGATACCTTTCTCTTCTGACTTACCAGCCACCAAAACAGGTTTAATCCAACCTGAGCCTGCTGACAAACAGCAATTGCAAGAAAGGTTTTGAAGACCTTGCAGTTATAAAAGGGAAACTCGGTCATGTATTGATACAATCTGCATGAGAGAAAAACTACTCCCATCAAAAAGCAGCAGCAATGTTTAATTGTGTCATTTGTGATGAGAAAAACGCATAAGCTCATTGCAAGTTTGTAAAGAAGCCCAAGTACTGAAAACCAAGCTGTCCTTGTTGCCATCGGATCATTATCTTTGATAAGATCAATCTTAAACCAAGAACTTATCAACCCAAAGAGAATACCGAGACTCATATAAGCTGCTGCTATGCCAATTGCTGCGTTCTTATCTTTCAATTTCTCCTCTTGCACTAAATCCTTCAGTAATGATGATGCAAAAAACTGAATAAAGAGGAAAGTAGTAGTCGAGTGGAGACTGCCAAGGGCACTCCAGATTCTCGGCAAAAGGGTGCCTGAGGATCGACAAAGAACGTAGAGAACTGCTAGCACCAGGGCTACAATCAAAATAAACAAGAAATAGACTCCAATGATGATCGTAATAGCATTTGTAAAATCGTCTTCTCCAGAAAAATCATAGCTGAATTGAAATGTGAGGGCTGAAGCCAAGTTCTTGGCTCCTAAAACTCCAGAGTCTTGTTTTATGCTGGCAAAGTGCTCAGTCATTTGTAACGTGAGTAAAGCACTGATTTGGATCTCAGAAATGAGGTTGAGAATTAGGTTTACATAGCCTGGAAGGTAATGTACAGAGAGCAAGAGGGATAGCAGATATGAATGGACGTTAGATTTGGTCTGGCTAGAGGCAAAGGTCTTGGTAGAAACAGCAATCTCATCCATAATTAGCAAAATTTTTCCACACCAAAACCTAAATAAATCTTGAATCAAAGCCAAAAGCAAAAGCGAGCCTAGACTATCATTTTTATTCAGTTTGATACCCAATTAATCAACTAGCAAATATTTCTCCATTAGAAAATCAAAATTAAATTTTCGTGCAGGATAAATCTTAACTGCTCATTATTAAGTGGGAAATATCAACGAAACTGCCTCATCTGCAACTTCAAACAAAAACAGACATTTTATTTTGAGTAAAAGATGAAAGAAAAACTACTCTCTAAGATATTTTTCGAAATCCAGTAACTCACAATAAACTCTTATGACCTGCTCAAAAGAGAGAAAGCCCTTTCAAAGTCATCCAAGCAAACATTTTGAGGGAAAAACCTTAAAGTTCTTGAGACAATCAAAATGAATCAAAAGAAAGACCCAGACAAATTTTGCCTTGGCAAACCATTTGACAGTTATGAATGCTCCCTAAAGGTTCATTTTTTGTGAAGAAATCCTTATTAGAAAAAAAAAGTAACGTCCTGAATTTTCTGTAATGTAAAACCTTTGTTTCTAGCATTATAGCGCATCTTGAGGTCAGCTTAATGATTTTCCCTTGACGGGTTTTGCTTCAGGATGTTGAAGACCTCTTGTCTTAATCAAAAAAAAATTTGAGACTTTTGTTCAATCAAAAACCAGACATCATTTGATAAATGTTCATAAATTTGTTGGCTTAATTAAAAATTAAAACTTGCAAAATGTCTTCGAAACCCACTAAATTAATCCATATCTGAATTATCTCCTTCAGATCTTTTTTCAAATGTCATGTTGTTGGATTTAGGTTTCTCTTTGATAATGAACTTGTAGGAGTTAAAATGAGAAGTTTCTAAAAAAATCTTGAGAAGTTTCTGTTAGCTTTTAATGATCGTTACTGGTTTCTAATTAATTTTTTTATTTGACATGAATTATTCGCTCTCGTTTCAATAAATTCGTTAAAAAAATTCTGAGGCTGATGTTCACGATCAAAAAGTTTTTTGGGAAAGCTTCTTGTTGGTCTTAAAGAGAAAAATAAGGTCTTGAAGAACTTTTGACTCTGTGGCTATCGATTGTTTGAAGGCTAGCAAAAATTGTCAACATGGAAATAATCGAATTCAAAACAAAGACCCAATAGTTCAATCCATCAAATTTGAACAATTTCCATCACTCAAGTTGTTTTAAGACGTCAATCTACCGAATTGAGAGAGAGAATATGTTTAAAAATATTAGAAATTTCGGAATGAGAAAATCAGGTTTTTCTTACGGAAAAACCTTTTAAAGGTTGAGGCTTCTTTGTGGAAAAGTCCACAAAATACAAGAATAAGAGACAATCGAGACTCAGTCTGAAAAGGTTTTTCCGATTTTATCAGTATGAGAGACTGATTTGAGTGAAAATTATGAATTAGAAGAAATGTGGATTTCGATAATTCTTCAATCGAAATTCAAAGATGAAACTTTTTTTTGGTTAAGGAAAAAAAATCTTAAAAAAAACTTTTTTTGGAAAATTATTATGAGAATAAGGTTAAGCTGAGCTCCCCTATTGTCAAAACTCATCATTTTTCTCTGAAATTTTTTATATATCTCTATGTCATCTCTCGTGAAGGAGAATGTTGAGAAAGTTCTCGTCCTAACTGAAAATCATCCTTCTGTCCCGAATTGAAAGCTCTGAATTAAACTCAAATACTGCTTTTCAGCCAGCCTATTTCTTGAAATCCTTCGCCAATTTCAAGCTCTGGGAAACCAAAATACATGATTAAACTAAATTTTCATCCATGGGTCTCCAAAGAGTTATGAGAGAGAAAGGAAAATATTAATGGGGTTTCCACTCATCTAGGAATCTCATCGAACGAAGATTCACTGAGTGTTATTGATGGAAAAAATTGATTGAGGTCGAAAGATATTCAAGCTTGTTTCCAAAGAAAAGAAAAAGAGGATGTATAAATTTTGGATAATGCCAGGAGGTTGATATGAAAATAAGAAATTTCGAATTAAATCGAAGAAATTAACAGTAATAAAACTGATTTTTTCCTTCACTGTTTCTGAAAGAATTTAAACATTTTGTGGAGCTTTCGAGAAAAGAGTGACATTTTGATTCTAAAGATATTGACAAATCACATCAACGAACCAAAAGCAGAAGTTAGATAATCTCATCAAAGTGTTATGGCCGTATTTGCGCAATTCTAAAGTCAGCTAATTTTTTTAATAAATTAACTTTGTGGAGGTTAATTCAAAAATCATCATTTTCAGACAAGGGAATAAACGAGAAAAACTGACCATAAATTGTTTGGAGAATCTGGCTCAAAAAGAAATTCATGTTGATAATTCAATTCTCTTCTTCAGTCTATGAAAATAAACCACACATTTCCTTATGGAAAATCCGTAAATTCTTCGCTAAATGAAGAAAATCTGTTTGAGAATAAATAAGGAATCTCAGTTTTTTTCATCTTCTGAAAAAATCCCCTTGACCATTCTTCTCAATAAAAGTGCGGAGAGAAAGAGAGGCTCTTAAAGTTTAATTATGATTTGGCGATTTCAGTCCTTCTAATTAATTTTCCAGCTGATTTATTCATGTAGCTATTTTCCTTTTCATTTTTTTTGGTTCTGTCTCTCTTGAAACAAAAACTTCCTTTATATTCGTCGGTCTATGAAACTTTTATCCCTGAAAATCTTATGCTCAAAGAAGTTTCAACCATAAAATTAATTCAAAAAATTGGGTTTTGACTGGAAATAATCCAACGCGAGAAATAAATTCATTTAAATTTTAAGACGTTTGATCTCTTTAATGGATGAAATTCAGGTCTCCAACAAGACTTCTAACTCAAACAAAAGCAATCTTTTCTCCCATCTGCTCTCCCTTCTCTTATCTGTCCATCCCCTACCAACCTATGTAAATCTAGTACTCCACATCTTTTCTGAAGTCCAAATCATCGCTCTCCTCATCTTCCACATATTCGATCATTTTGGAAGTCAAGAAGATCAAGACGCAGTGGTTAGAGGAACAAGAAACCTGACCTCAGCCTTCACATTCCAATTCAACTACGATTTTTCTGGCAAAGATCATTTTACAAATGCCGTAGCTATTGTGATCGGAATCTACTTCTTGCTTGTTTTTCTAATTGCACTCGCCTTGATAACTCTCAATCTCCTGAGACAGTCTTATGGGATAAACCTTTTGGCTCAAATCTGGAGCTACATTTCGAGTCTCCACTTGACTGCTTGTTTCTTATTTATCCAGTTTTTCGCATTATCATTATTGAAGAACCTCACACAAGAAAATTCAAGCTTAACTAATAAATTTGCAAGCAAACATGGAGCGATTGGGATGATAGCTGCTTACATGACGCTAAATATCCTCTTTGGCTTGATAACTGCACGATTCAAGAGCAACAAGATTAGAGGCCAAGATCTGATGGCAACAAGAACAGCTTGGTTTGCTATTCTGGGCTTGATCTATAAGCTTGCGATAAGTATTTGTCTTTCGCAGATTACAAATGACAAAGTCCAGCATTGGTGTGATTTCTTGATTGGAGTCGTTTTCTTGACAAGCAGATTTTACCAATATGTCACAGAAATCCCATTTTATAACTACAGAATTTTCAAGGCCTTTCTTGCTATTGCTGCATTTCAGCAGATCGAACTTGTGCTTGGGATTTTCTGGCTGCTGATCAGCATCAAAAGAGAGGTCTCTTTGACGATGATACTTTATTCTTTTGGCATATTTGGAGCTCTATTTATTCACATTAGCTTCAGTTATCTTCACTATGTCATTCGCAAAATATCTCTCAAGAGCTTGGAATCAGAGAATGAGTTCTTTGTCAAACTGTTTGCTTGGGAAAGACTGATTAAAGTGCATTCTTCGCAAAAGCAAGATGAGTATACGGTATTATTTAACCACTTGGTTGAAAAGCATGGGGCAAATTGTCTTCTCCCGGACTGTGGATGCAAATATATTTTATTTCAAAAATCTCTTGAGCTTGGACTTTTCAAGAATAGTCAAACAACCATTAATTTGAATCCCCATAAACTCTATTATGAACTTATAAAGGATTTATACGAAGAAGGCATAAAATCTATTGAGAGAAACTCCCTCATTAAGCTTCAGTTTGCGAATTTTCTCATCAAAAATGATGAAAACGGTTTTACAAATGCGATTTACTTGGTAAACACGAGTGCAAATTCCAAATATATTCTCCAGACATTTGAACTTGAGACGATGAGGAGCATCACACTGAGCAAAATTGAAAATCAAATTGAGAACACCTTCAAAAGCCAGACATCTGGCTTACAAATAAAGCAATTTGTGGATTATTATATTCAAAAAAGCATCTTCCGCAAAGAAATAGCTGAGAATACGAAACTATACATTGACTTCTGGACTGCTTATAACAAGCCCAATCCTGTTATTCGCCATCTGCTCCTGAAGAATATCGAAATTAATCGCAAGGCGGATAAACTAAAGGTTTTCTGGGAGAATTTGATTACGAACCACGCTCGTTTCTGCCATAAAGAATATCTCCTCAATGCCCTGTATATGCAGTTGATAAGAAATGCGCCTTATACAGCAGACCTTTTATTTAGCAGGTATGAAGCGTTGTATGAAAGTGAGTTGGGACATGCTAAATCAGGAAAACATGATAAAGAGACGTTTAATAATCAGAGAGATGTGTTTATTTGTGTATCGCTAAACCAAGAGAATTTCACTCGAATTGTTTTTGCCTCACAGAATGTGATAAAAATGGGATATCGGGCTGATGAATTGAAGAATAACAGTGCAGCAATTTTGATGCCGTTATTTTTCGCAAAGAAACACAGTAAATTCTTATTGAAAGAAATTACTGAAAATCGTTTTTACAACCATCTCAACAAAGAAATTTTGGTGTTTGTCAGAGAAAAGGAAGGGTATATAAGGCCAGCAATGCTTTATTTAACTGTGTTTCCTTATTTGAAAAAAGGATTTTACTGCTTAGCGAGAATTCGACTCCAAAGCGCCTCAGAGAACTACTTGTTTATGCTGCCCAATGGAAAGATTGAAGGTGGTACTCGAGAAATATCAAGAAAATTAAATCTACACTTTAACCAAGAAGATCAGATCGGAATTTTTGATATTTGTCATGCTGGACATAGATTTTTTGAGCAGCCCGACAAGAAGATGAAAGAAGATGTCCCTGCAAACTCTACATCAACAGTCACAAAAATTTCGAATTTTACTGAGCTTATGGAGCAAAATGAAGAGAAGAAGATGACTGGAGAAGATGATAATCAGTCAATCAGATATTATAGCAGCTTCCATAGAAATGTCAAATCTCCTTCTAGATTTCAAAAGCAACATCAGCAGCATGAAAACAGTCCGAGGAGTCCAAGTGCACGAAATTTAAGAAGAAAATATTCAACAGATGAAGACGATGAAGAAAGACCAGGGACGATGAAAATCATGTTTTTTCCTTATAGAAATACACCGGATCCTCAGGGGCGAATGCGTTCATGTGCAACCTATTTGACTAATATCTCTGTATTTACTCACGAAAACCAAAATTTATTCATCATCCAGCTCACAGAGCAGAACCCATCTTCAAAACAAAAAGCTCTTAGAGAAGAAGGAGCTTCTCCTTCCGGTTGGGTTAAAGAAAGATTTAATGCTGTTTCTCACTTTGCAAATCTTGCCAAAAACAACTTTGAAGATGAAGAGCTTATCGTCTCCATTCCCAATGAAGTTGAAAGAAATCAAGAAATAGCAGGAGCAATGAGTTCACCGAGGATGGGCTTGCTCGCATTGGAATCTCCGAGGGCCCTCCCAACTCAAGAAAGAACTCTTCAGACTCAAGAAAGGTTTTTAAACACGGAATCCGACATGCTATTTACAAAAAGAGAATTGACAAGTGTTATACAGAAGGGAGAATATGAGGATAATCTCAAGACAGAAAGGAGAAAATTGGTCGAAAATATTGAGCCAATGTCTGAAGAGACTTCGAATTTGAGCAGAATGAATGCTCGGATGATGAGAATTTTGATGAGAGTGGAAAAGGCAATTCATCAAAACCATATGCCAGTGTCATATAAGCTTGTCAAAATTTCGGTCATTGGCTTCATTCTTTTGAGCATTTTCTTGTTTGCTTATTATCAGATCGAAGGCAATCGCAAATTTGACCTTCTTGTGAGTAATATGGATATTCTCGGATATTCATTGACGATTCTGTACTATGTGAATGAGTGTACGAGAAGCGTTACTCTCACGAAACTTATTGATGTGGGCTATGTTCCAAGAAATAGAAACGGTGGAGGAGTTTTTGATTGGTGGCTTATTAATAATTTCGGTTATATTGTACCAAACCTCACAAATGCCAATAATAAATTGAGAGAATCAGTCTCATACTTTAATGAAGACCAGCGCAACAAATTTTATGAGCTTATTCCAGTCATTCAGCAAGACAAATTAGATCTGAATCCGAAACAGAACGCATTTGACATACATACGCAGCTGATCAGTTCTGGACTTAAACTTTATAAAGCTTTGCCAACAATTCCTTCAAACGATAATCCTGACTTGAATTTCATTTTTAACAACACAATAAATGATTTACTGATTCACGATCAAGAAATCTTTTCTCTTTTGCAAGAGGAAGATAAGCGTATTGTCAATGCAATGGCGAATTTTGTCCTGAGTCTACTTGGAATTATGGTTGGTACCGGGATCGTTGTTATTGTTGTTTTGATCAGAAATGAAGTGAATTTCATCAAGAAGAAGATGCTCTTCTTTGATCATTTCTTGAGGATAAAGGAAAAGTCAGTAAGATCGACAATCTTCAAGTCAACTCGCTTCTACGAAGCCTTGAAAAATAGCAACTATAGTGAAGTAGGTATTTTAGCTGAAGTTCAAGGTCTTAATGTTGACAAAACAAAGAGCATAGCCGCAGACGATGACAACCAAGCCGCCAATAATCAGCATCAATTTATTATCAAAAGGAAGAAAGCCAGTTTGAGGTCAATTAACAAGGACTCTTGGATTGGTGTGTTGACCTTAATGACCTTTATCTTTTGGTTTTGGCTTGCTTATAGCATATTATATCTACAATTTAAAAGCCAAGGAAAAGCCACACAGGAATACAAAACTCAGATCATCGGGGTCAGCCTTTACTTGTCTCATTTTAGCCAAGCACTTCTCTACCTCTACGTCTATGTAGGCGGCTTGGGCGACATAAAAGTTTTGGGAAAGCCAACTTCAACTGCATGGGAAGAAAATTACAAAGAGCTCATTCAGTTTAATGGAAATTGGACTGACATGATGAATACAGAATATGATGCTAAATATGATAAAACAATCAAGACCTTGCTGAATGGAGATATTTGTGCCTTGGTAGTCAATACTGCAGCTTGTTATAACGACGGAAAAGGCACCAAATTACAAGGGATAATTGGTATGAACAACTATGACTTAAATAGTATGGTAAATCTCAAAGAGAAGTATGACCTTTCTGACAAATCAGAAGCTTCAATAAAAGCTATTTACGCAGATACAACTTATCCTGAGCTTGAAAGGATCTATTATAGCTCGATGATGCCATCATATCAAAAGCTTCAGATTGCTCTAAAAGAAGTGTTTTTATTGGCTGTTAGTGATTTTAGGCATATTATTTTCACGCTGAATGCTGTTTGGCTCGTTACATTTCTTGCAATGGGAGTTGTGTATTGGAATTTGGGGTTGAAAAGAATGGAAAGAGAAAAGATTTATTTCAGAGCGATTTTAAGAGCAATTCCTGTACAGGTGATCATGTCAAATAAATTCCTCCAACATTATATGATGAACGATTCTAAACAAAATTTTTATTTTTAATTGTTTTTTTTTTGTTGTGAAAAATTAACTTTACGAGACATACATCTTTTATATTTATCTGTCTCGTAAATTGATACAGTTTGAGTCGTTTGAAAAGTGAAAAATCATTTGAACTCAGGTACAAATGGGTGAAAAGGGATTAAAACAATTTAGGAGAGAAAATTGTGTTGTCTTTGTCAGTATGCATCATTCAGATTGAGCTGAGATGAACAAAGTTGATATTCACGTCTTTCTCATCCGAACCACATGTTTTTCATGTTTCGAATTTCAAGTTTATTTCTTCAACATAAAGGGAGATTTTATGAATCTTTTTAAAAAGATATCTTTTTCAAAATTCCTCTTCTTTTTTGTTTCAGGATCCGAAAGCAATCGATTTTAGAGCTAAATACACTCTGAGGTGATTTTCTGAGGTTTTTTTTTGATAAAGTAATGTTTTTCAAAAACACCTCAGATCCTCAAAAAAAAAACCTCATTCAAGCTTTTTCGAATTTTTTCTCTCAATCAGCAAAAAGAGCTTCTATCCTTTGTTAGTTTCGCCATCT
>Ga0182738_1006105_pt1 | contig 12611 bp, 10 predicted proteins | sample eDN5th30CBELigMG_FD_128876 | JGI IMG/M metagenome (GOLD analysis project Ga0182738, IMG submission 128876) | Enriched Miracle-Growth compost microbial communities from Emeryville, California, USA - eDNA 5th pass 30_C BE-Lig MG (version 2)... ...
GGCGATGGCGCGCGACGGCCTGCCCAACTACTTCGACGACCAGCGGTTCGGCTCGGTGGGCTTCTCCGGCGAGTTCATCGCCCACGCCTGGCTCAAGGAGGACCACGAGCGCGCCTTGAAGCTCGTCCTGGCCGAGCCGAACCCGTTTGACCGCTCGCAAACCAAGGCGCTGAAGGCCGTCATCCGCGAGCATTGGGGAGACTGGGCCGCCGCCAAGGCGAAGCTCGACCGCTCGTCCGAGCGAAGCATCGTCACCTACCTGGTCGATCATCCTACTGATTTCAAAGGGGCCTTCGCCCGCCTGAAGCGCGAGCTGCGGAGCCTCTATTTCTCGGCCTTCCAAAGCCATCTTTGGAACCTGGCGCTGGGCGCCTGGATCGACCGGAACACCCGACCCGAACAGCGCGCGATGGTGGAGCTGAAGCTCGGCGCCTTGCCGTTCCCCGTGAATCTCGACGAAGACCAGCGAGCCGCGATCGCCTCGGTCGAGCTGCCGCTTCCCTCGTCCCGATCGGTCGTCGAACCCGGTCCCGTGGCCGAGATCCTCGACGACGTTCTCGGGGCCTTCAACCTGACCCTGGCCGACATGCGCGTCAAGCGGTTGAAGGACGTTTTCTTCTCCAAGGGAACCCGCAAGCCGCTGCTCGTGCCCGAGAAGGTCCAAACCGAGGTCTTCGACGACTCGCTTCACCGGAACAAAAAGGCGATCCGGCTGGAATTCGAGCTGCCCAAAGGCGCCTACGCCACGATCCTCGTCAAACGGATCACCGAGGCGGCGGGAGGCCGGGCGTGACTCCCGAGATCCTTTACGAGGACAACCATTGCCTCGTCCTCAACAAGCCGGCCGGAATGCTCTCGCAAGGGGACGAGACGGGTGACCCCAGCCTCGTCTCGTGGACGACGGAGTACTGGCGGGCCCGCTACAACAAGCCGGGAAACGTCTACGTGGGCTTGGTCCACCGGCTCGACCGGCCAACGTCGGGCGCGGTTTTGCTGGCCCGGACAAGCAAGGCGGCCGGCAGACTGGCCGACCAGTTTCGCGAGGGGACGATTTCCAAGCTCTACTGGGCGATCGTCGAGGGAACGATCGACGAGCCCAAGGGGGAGTGGGTCGATTGGCTCGAAAAGGACCGTCGCGAGAATCGGGTTCGCGTCGTCGCCGAGGATGGCGAAGGCAAGATCGCGAGGGTGGCCTACCGGGTCTTATGGACGAACGCGGGGCTGAGCAAGCTCGGCTTGCGGCCGGCGACGGGACGAAGCCATCAGTTGCGAATCCAGCTTGCGGAGCGGGGGCTGCCGATCTTGGGCGATCGGAAATACGGCGCCAAGCGGTTGTTGCGGGCTCTGGACGGCGAGCGTCGCATCGCGCTTCACGCGCGCGAACTCGAATTCAGGCATCCGACGCGGGGGGAAGCGATTTCGGTTGTGGCCCCGGTCCAGGCAGACTGGCCCGAGACTTCGCCAGAATGACGGGGATCACCGAGCGACCAAAGTAGGCGAGCGGAAAGGACAGACTGGTCAAGAACAGCGCCGCGGCCGGGCGCCAGGCGTCGGGAAGGCTTTGGGTCGAGGTCCTGATCATCCCAACGGCCGACGAGACGCGCTCGGCGGCGTCGACGCTCGCCGTCGGCTTGGGCGGAGCGGGTGAAGCGGAGGGAGCGGGCTGGGCCGGTTTGTCGACCTGGATCTCGGCGGGGGCGTCGATGTTCCGGGGCGGGGCGGGCGCCGCGTGGGCGAGCTGCCGTTCGGCGGCGTCGCGGGCGTCTTGCCAGGCTTCGGCGCTCAAGAGACCGATCTCCTCGGCCTCGCGGCGGGCGACGTCCCATCCCACCTTGTCGACCGAGACCCGACGGATGAACCACAACGCGCCGGCTCGGCTCCCGTCGTCGTCGAAGAAATAGAGGGGGCGGGCGTCGTTGAGCGCCAGCTCGGCCGAGAAGCGGTCGATGTGCTCGCGGTCGAGTTTTTCCAGGTTGGTCGGGAACGAGACGTACCGGAGCCCTCGCTTGGCCGCCTCGCCGATGAACGAGGCGTCGAACTCCGAGGTGTCGCGGAGGTCGAGCAGGGTCTTGTATCCCCGCTCCGACAGCCAGCCGAGGCCAACGGTCGACGGGGCGCTTCCGCCGGCGAGCTTCAGGTCCACGGCCACGAATCGGGTGATGCCCAGAGGCTCCCCGGGGACCGGCTCGATGACGGGCGCGGGGGGAGGATTGATGTCCGGGGTTGAGACGGCCTCCCGGCCCAAACGACCACCGGGGGAGTGGTCGCGGGCCGGGGCCTGGTTGGAAACCGCGGCCGAGTCGAGGGAGGCCGACTCGGGCGCGGGCTTGGGATTGGTCTTGGGTTTGACGGCGGCGGGAGCGATGGGCGGGCTGTCGCTCCGCTCCGTCACCTCCGAGGGAAGGTCCAGCGGCGGCAGGTGGTCCAGGACGCCGTCGAGATCGGTCGTCGCCGCCGTTCGGCTGAGCGATTTGGCCGACTCGCGCGCCGGGCGGACCTCCGGGTCGGGGGTCGAGACCAGCGTGTGGGCAAGATTCTCGCCGCGGGCGGGGCTCGCGGCGGGTCGTTGGGCGTCGTAGCCCGAGGGTTTTCGGACGCCCGATCCCCGAGTCGTCGGACCCGGGCCGGGCTCGGCGCTCGGGAGCGGCTCAAGGCTCGTGGGCGCGTCGGGGCTGGCCGGGGCGACCGTCGAGGGAACCGGAGTGCCCTCAATCACCGGCGCCGTCGTGCCGAAGGGAACCACCGGCGCGACCACTCCCATCGGCTCCGCGTACTCGATGGGCGCGTCGGAGACGTACTCCGAGCCGCCGCCGCAGCAGCCCAGCGCCGAGACGGCGCGGCGCATCGGTTGGACGATCTTGGTCGTGGCGCGGGCCGCGAAGCCGCAGGGGCCAAACACCTTCGAACCGCAAGGGCCCGATCGGCAGCCCGTCTGAAGCAGGCAGCCGGCGATCAGCGCCCCCGACGCGATCAAACGGGCGGCTCGCTTCGCCGCCGGACGGCCCCTGGTGACGCCGCGCTCGCGCAACCAGCTCAAGCTGAACATCTTATTCTTCTCCCATATTGGTGTGCCCCGATGCGAAGAGGCCCGCCGGCGGGAAATCCCCGCGTCGCGAGCGCGTCGGAATCGGACGCTTCGCCGGTTCCGCGAACCTCGGCCCGGACTTTGGGGAGTGTTGGGCGCATCGGGATTGCTCAAGGATGCCGGTTCGGATGGTCGAAAAGCAGTCGGACGCGACAAGGGTTCGCCGCCGCGCCGGCGCTTGGGAACACTCGTCGACCGCCCTCGTCCCAAAGACTAGGCGAAAGCCTCAAGCGCCCGCGACGCGGCCCATTCACCCCGGAGAAGCCGAGGCCGAAACCGCCTCGACGACCAAGATCTCTCCAGGCCGTCGATGAAACTTAGCCGACAATCCCGGCGTTGCCAAAGAAACCCGACCGCTTCTACAATGAGCGCGTAAGTCCATCTCGTTAAGTCGTTAAAGTTTCTCGGGATTGACATGACCGCTGGGCCGAATCCGCCTTTCCAACCCGTTTCGTCGGACAGGTCGACCCTGTCGTTAAAGTCTCGGCTCGGCGTCCCCGCGCTGGTCGGCGCGGTCGCCCTGGTCGTTCTGGGTTTCGGGATCTTCGACAAGCCCTTCGTCGACGAATACGCCTACATCTCGCAGAGCTACTTCGCCGACCTGCTGATCAAGGGAAGGACGCACGACCGGGCCTGGCTCGATTTCCCCGCCTACGACCTGGTTCCGCTGCCCAAGTACGGAATCGGCCTGGCGCTCGCGGCGGCGGGCCGCCCCCGCCCGGGGCCCGACGCGGCTCGGAGGTGGTATCTCGACACGTCGAGCCAATTCGGAACGCCCTTGGATCTGACGGTCGCGCGGGTTCCGTCGATCGCGATGGGGGCGCTCGGCTGCATGGCGCTGGCGGCGCTGGGCGCATTGGCGTTCGGCTGGCGCGTCGGCGTGGTGGCCGCCGGGCTTTTCATGGCCAATCCGCTGTATCGGCTTCACGCTCATCGCGCGATGTCGGAAGCCTATTGCGAGGCCTTTTTGCTGGTCGCGATGGCGGTGGCGCTGGGATGCTGGCGGAGGGCCGTTTGCGGCGAGGGCGGACCGAGGGGCCAAGCCTGGACGTTTCTGGGGTGGCTCGGCGCGGGGATCGCGGCGGGGCTCTCCGTGCTGGCCAAGTTCAATGGCCTCTTGGCGCTTATGACGATGGCCGCGTGGGTCGCCTTGGCCTGGCTCTTGCCGAAGCGCCCCTGGAGCGCCAAAGTTCGCCTCGCGGTTGGCGCGCCGCTCGCGCCGCTCGCGGCCTGGTTTTGCTTCGTGGCGCTGAACCCGTACATGACGGCCCGTCCCGACGAACCCCTGACGATCGAGGCGAAGCGAATCGCCGAACTGAACGCCTGGGAGCGGTTCCGGTTCCTGATCGACCATCGCCGAGAGATGTCGCGGTCGCAGCAGTTGGGGTTCGCCCACAACGCCCTGACGACGTTCCCCGAGCGGGCCAAGGTGGTCGCCGTTCAGGGGTTCGGCCGCTTCGGCCCGCTGGGGCCATCTTCGTCCGAGTCGACCCGCCGCTACGACTTCGGGCAGGATTGGGGGGCGGTTGTTTGGCTCCCCTTGTGCCTGTTGGGACTGGCTCGCGCGGGCGTTTTGGGATATCGGCAACAACGGGCCGGCGAACCGCCCGCGGCGTGGGCCTGCGCCGTTTGGGCGCTGGTGTCGCTGGTCGTGGTGACGCTCTATCTGCCGATGGCCTGGGATCGGTATCAACTGCCGATTCAAGCGCCGTTCGCCTTGCTGTCGGCGTCGGCCTTGGTCGCCGGGGGAGAGTTCCTTGTCCGCTTGTTTCGAGCAAGTTCTCTTTGAGTGAATTGATTGACTCTCAGGGTGCCCCGGGTTCGTCTCGAACCCGGGTGGAATTGCCAGGGCCAGCGAACCCGGGTTCGGGGCGAACCCGGGGCGCCCCCCGCAATAAGCGGTACAGCGAATGGAAAATCGTTCCCACTTGTTTCGGACATCAAAGACGAGGGCCGGCGCGTGATGGATCGATCTTGGTTTCGCGCTTGGTTTGGCGTGTTCGTGATCCTGATGGGGAGCTACGCCTACTTCTGGCACTCGCGAGACTGGAACACGGCCAGCCGGCTCATGCTCACTTATGCGATCGTCGACCAAGGGCGGCTCTCGATCGACGGGCTCGAAAACCAGACCGGAGACCGCGCGCGTTACCAGGGGCATTACTATAGCGACAAGCTGCCGGGCTATCCGTTCCTGGCGGTCGTCCCCGACCTGGTTTGTCGGAAGGTCTTCGGGATGGCCCCTCACCCCTTGAACGGCCCCGCGCTGGCGCATTGGCCGACCGACTACTGGGTGACGCTGGCGACCTCGGGGCTTTTCACGGCGCTCTCGGCGCTCGTTCTGATGGAAGTCGCGCGCGACCTGGGCTGCTCCGCGCGCCGGGCGGTTCTGGTCGCCCTGGCTTATGGTTTGGCGACCCCGGCCTATGTCTACGCGACGCTCGCCTACGGCCATCAGGCGTCGGCCTTCGCGCTCCTGGCCTCGTTCGCGCTTCTGGCTCGGCCGTCAGCCAGGCGCGACGCCCCCCGCGTGTTCGCGGCCGGCTTTTTGGCGGCTTTCGCGGCGGTGATCGAGCTTCAGGTGGGGCCGGTTTCGGCGATCCTCGGGTTTTATCTCATCGGCCAATGCCTGGCGCGAACGCGCAGGTTCGACGCGGTCGTTTTCTTTGGCCTGGGGGCCTTGATTCCGTCGCTCGCGCTGTTGCTGTACAACGCCCTGGCGTTCGGCGGGCCGCTGGACATGGGGTATTTCCACCACGCGACCGCCCAGTTCGCGAGGGTGCATAGTCGAGACAATCCCCTGGGGTTGAGAAGCCCCGACTGGGGCTTGGTTATCCCCTTGCTTTGGGGCCGTTATCGCGGGCTCTTGTTTTACGCGCCGATCGTCGCGCTGGCCCTTCCGGGCTGGATCGAACTGGCTCGCCAAAAGCGGTTCGGGGTCGCCGCCGTCTCGCTGCTGGCGGCGCTGGCGGTCTTCGCGGTGAATTTGAGCTATCCCGAGTGGACCGGGGGATGGTCGACGGGCCCTCGTCTGCTGGTTCCGCTCTTGCCGTTCGCCATGATCCCCGTCGCCGCGTTGCTGGCGATCGGCGGCCGATCGGGGATGTGGATCGGCGGCCTCGCGTTGCTTTTGACTTTGGCGGGCGCGCTCCTCATGCTGCTTTTTCAAGGAGTGGGCGCGCGGCTGCCGCAAGACGTGGCCGATCCGCTCATCGACGTCGTCGTTCCGCTTTGGAGGGGCCGGGCCGAGCTTCCGGGCTGGTGGACCGGCGAGCGATTCGCGCGCAACCCGGCGCGCCTGCTCGCCGGTGATTGGCTGCGCGGCCTTCCCGTTGCCTGGCGATGGATTCAGTTCCTCCCGTTGGTCATCTTCCAGGCGGTCGGCGTCGTCTGGCTGATGTGGGAGGAAGATCCGGGCTCAGACTTGCGTGTTGATTAGAAGCAGAATCGCCCGGGTGCCGATCAGGATCGCGAGGATCCAGAGGCAAAGCCGGAGCGACCGCGACCAGATCCGGGGCCACGCCTCATGCCGCGAGGCCGAGTAAACAAGGCTGATCGCGACGACCAGCGGCAAGACCAGCCAGTAGACGTTGGAGAAGGATCCCATCAGACGGCGCCCTCCACCTTCGCGCCGTTCGAGGCCGCCCGCGCCGCTTCCGCTTCGGACTCGGCTTCGGCTTCCGCCTCGTCCAAATCGATGTAGGCTGGCCCTTCGTAGGCGTCGTAGATGGCCAGGATGTTGAGCAGGCCGGCGACGGTGGTGTAAATAACGCCGATCTCCAGGATCTTGTTGAGCCGGAGGATCATGCCGTTGAGGACGTTCTGTGGCGGCTCGGCCATAAATCCCCAGAGGAAGTTGGAGTCCGGGGAGAAGTGCCGAATCGTCCCCTGGATCAGGGCCGGCAGCGCGGCAAGCCCGACGAAGAACTGGCCGATGTAATGGGGCGCGAACTTCTCGGGGTTGTTCAGCGGATTAACCCACCGCCAGTAGACAATCTTGCCCTCGCCCAGAGCGAATCCGACGAGGTAAAGCCCCAGGATGCAGATCGCGTACAAGAGGGCCTTGCCCTTGCGACCCTGATAATAATGCCCGAGGCCGGGGACGAGCCAGGCGAGGAACGCGGCCTTCACCGGGTCTCGAAGTGATATCCGCTGCTGGCTCATGGTGGGACAAAATGATCCTAAAGTCGATTTGGCGCGCAAGACCCGTCTCGACACGACTCTAACATAAACTCCGCGGACGCATCCACCCCGGCCGACTTCGATCAAACCGTCACCGAGCCGGCGTTCAAACCCAGGGGACGCCGCATCCCCGGGCCGCGCCGTCGACGACTTTCGGACGAGTCGCTCGACCGCCTCTATAAAATGAGGAGGAGACAACCTTGTCCAATCGGTTCTACCATCCCGATCTTCCCACCGAAGGGCGGTTCCGGCTCGATCCCGACGAGTCGAAGCACCTGCTTCGGGTCTCCCGGCGCGAGGTTGGCGATCGGGTTGAGGTCTTCAACGGTCGGGGGCTCTCGGTCGTCGCCCGGGTTGTGGCGGGCGGGAAGAACTCGGCCGAGCTTGAGGTCGAAGGGCCGCCGATCCTCGAAGCGCCGCCCGACTGCCTGATCGAAATCGGCGCGGCCGCGCCGAAGGGGGATCGCTTCGATTGGCTCGTGGAAAAGGCGGTCGAGCTTGGGGTCGCTCGCCTCGTCCCGCTGACCACGGAGCGCTCGGTCGTTGACCCGAGAGGCTCGAAGCTCGACCGGCTCCGCCGAGCGATCATCGAAGCCTCGAAGCAGTCGGGGCGAAGCCGACTCATGGAGTTGAGCCCTCCCGCGGCTTTGCGGTCGTTCCTGGTGGCGGCCGACGGCGTTCGGCTCGTCGCCGATCCCCGGGGCGCTGCGCCGCAAAGCTGGCCCCGGATTGACCGGGGCGCGACGGCGCGGCTTGTCGTGGGCCCCGAAGGAGGATTGACCGACGCCGAGACCGCGCTGGCCGAGGGCCTGGGATGGACGCCGGTTCGGCTCGGCCCTCACATCCTTCGCGTCGAGACCGCCGTTCTGGCCGGGGCCGCCGCGATCCTCGCGCGCCTCGAAGCGCCGTCGGCTCTTTTGTAGCCGGCCTCTGTGAGGCCGGGATCGGCGCGGGTCGTCGGCTCACGCGCCGGGGTCACAGACCCCGGCTACAACGGGCCGGTCTCGCGCAAACCGGCGGAGCGGGCTTGACCGGTGTCAGCCCGTCCACTGGCCGCCCGACTTGTCTTGATAGATCGACCAGACGAAGCCGTCGGGGTCGCGGAGGGCGAACTCGCGCCAGCCCCAATCCTGGTCGGTGGGCTCGCCCGAGACGCTGAGCATCGCGCCCTGGTCGAGGCAGTTCTGATAAAAGGCGTCCACGTCCTCGACCTGGAGTTGAAGATGGATGCCGACGCCCAGCCGGGTGTCGGCGAACTCGTCGGCGTGGGGCTCCTGGGGATGGAGCATCAGCGTGAAGTGGCCGATTCGGACGATCGCCAGGGTGTAGGGACCGTTCTCCTCCTCGGCGTGAACCTGGACGACCTCAGCGCCGACAACCTCGTTGTAGAATTCGAGCGACCGGCGGACATCCTTGACATACAGAAACGCGCTCGTGACGACGGCCGCCATAAGATCCCCTCTCGACTACAAAAAGCGCCTCGGTTCGGCTCAACAATCGCGGCAGAATACACCCGGACCCGCTTTCTGACAATCGAACCCGCGCGGGCCTTCGGGATCCGGGAGGCGCGACCGTTCAACGGGCGGCCGGCGGATCCTCTCCTCCCAGAAAATCGACGATCCGACGGATGCCGGGCAGAAGGTAGCCGATGGCCGAGTAATGCCCGCAATCGCACCAGATGATCGGCGGCTTGCCGCCGGCCTCCCAGAGCGCTCGGGCCGATTCGGGGGGGACGACCTCGTCGACGTTGCCGGCGATCATGAGGACGCGCTTGCCGACCATCCCGGAGGCGTAAGTCACCGGGTCGTAGGGGTCGGTCAGCCGCTTCAGGTCGTCAACGGTCTTGCCCTGCTCGATCCAAATTTTGCGGAAGGGGGCGGCTTCGGGCATTCCCCAGAGGACTTTCGACAGGTCTCCGCCGGCCAGGAGAAGCGCTCCGTTTTGGATTTGAGGGTCGACCGAAACGGCCAGCGAGGAAATGATTCCCCCGAGGCTGATTCCCGTCACCCCAAGCCGCGCGGGGTCCACGTCGTCTCGCGAGGCCAGCCAGGCCGAGGCGCGCCGGACATCGCAAACGCCCTGCCTCACCGAGTTCATCGACCGCTCGATGTCGGCGGTCAGGAACCTTTTGGGAGTCTGGCCCGGAACTTCCGGGGGCCGGCGCTCGCCATAGTAGGGGAGCTTGACGAACAGCGCCGCCACCCCCCGATCCGCCAGTCGGGCGGCCAGATACCGCGAGAGCGGAAAGTCGGCCCCCAGGATGTGAAGGACCACCACCGCCGGCCGCTTGCCGGGAAAGCCGACGGGATCGAAAAACTCCGCGTGAACCACGTTGTTGACCGGGTCGGGCGACTCGATCGGCGAGGGGAACGTCAGCTTTGAAACGGTGTAACGGGGCGTCGACGTGATCGGGGTCAGCTCGTAGTCGAACCGCGCGGGCTCAAGCCGAAACGGGGTCGGGACCTCGGCCTCTTGCGGCAAAGGCTGGAACGCGACCTCGCCGCGCTCGGGGGGCGCCGCGGCGACGCTCGAACAAAGCAAGAGGAAAGTCGCGATCATCGACGGTCGATCCTTATAAGCAGAAGAGAGGCGAGGTTGATCGCCGGGTTGTGCTCCGTTGACGTTCCGGCTAGGCTACGCCGACGAGAGGATTTGGGGAAAGGGAGTTCCCGACATGCGAGCGTTGGCGGAAGCCGTCGAGCGACTGGACCCGAAACGGGTTCTCATCATCAAGCCCAGTTCGCTGGGCGACGTCATTCACGCCTCGCCGATCCTGCCGGCCCTCCGCGCGCTCTTGCCGGACGCTCATATCTCCTGGGTCGTGAACTCCTCGCTCCGGTCGCTTCTGGAGGGTCGGCCCGACCTGGACCGGGTCATCACCTACGATAAGGGCGCGTCGGGACTTACGGCAAGGGGCCTCGTCGGCCTCTCGAAGCTCTGCGCGTCCCTGGCGAAAAGCCGGTTCGACCTGACGATCGACTTGCAGGGCCTTTTGCGGTCGGGCCTCATGACGGCCGCCGCGGGCTCGCCGGTTCGAGTCGGCCTGGAGGACGCCCGCGAGGGCGCCCGCTTCTTTTATACGCACCGGGTATCAGCCTCGCGAACCTCCGTCCACGCCGTCGATCGGGTGATGCTGGTGGCCGAGGCGCTCGGCGTCGAGTCTCCCCGGCCCGAGTTCAACTTGCCGATCCGCGAGCAAGACGACGAATGGGCCCGCCGGGCGCTTGAGGGGGTACCCGGTCCCCGCCTGATCCTCAACATGGGGGCGAGATGGGAGACGAAGCGGTGGCCGGTCGAGCATTTCGCCGAGGTGGCGCGCCGGGCGGCCTCGGTGTTCGGAGCCGGGATCATCGCCGCCGGCGCGACCGAAGACCGCCACCTGGCCGAAGCCCTTCAGCGCCACCTGGGCGCGATCCCGGCGCTGGATCTCTGCGGCCGGACCAACCTGCTTCAACTCGCCGCGCTGGCCCGCCGCGCCGACCTTTTCCTGTCCAACGACACGGGGCCGATCCACCTGGCCGCGGCCGTCGGCGCCTCGGTCGTGGGCGTCTACACCAGCACCGACCCGCGGCTGACGGGCCCCTATGGCTCCAACGCCGCCGCGGTGCAAAGCCGCGTCCAGCGCTCGGCCAGTCATTACAAAAAGCGCGATCGGTTTGACGACCGAAGCGAAATTACCCCCGATCGCGTCTGGTATATCGTGAAGCCGCGATTGGGCCGGGCGATGGAGTCGGCCGCGTAGCCGGCGATCGTTCGGGTGGTCACTAGAATATGGAACATTCGCGGCATCGGGGCAATTATCTCCGGGGGGCGGACATTCCTGTCCGCCCGAAAACCAATATCATGATTAGGGCAATTTTCCGTTGACTGTATCGCTTGGCTTCCGGCATGGGACTTTGTGGCGCGGGCGGCCCGCCCGCGGATCGGTGGCGGATCGGGGGCGAACGCCGCGTTCGAGCGGGTTGGCCCGCGGGCGGGCCGCCCGCGCCACGGGGGATCTCGGTTCTCGAAAAAACCCGTCCCACGGCAAGCGGTACACTAACCGCCCGGATACGATGGACCGGACGAGAGATTGACGCGGTGAGGCGGGGTTTGGAATCGGTCGGGGCTGCCGAGGGTCGCGGATGGCGCGTTCACGCTATATCGTCGGGATCGATCTGGGAACGACCAACTGCGCGGTCGCGTATGTTGACACCAAGGGACGAGAACGGCCGACGGCCGACATCCGGGCGTTCGCGGTCCCGCAACTCGTCGCCCCGGGCGAGACCGCGCCTCGGCCGACCCTGCCGGCGTTCCTCTATTTGGCCGGTGGCCCCGAGCTTCCGCCGGGGGCGTCTCACTTGCCCTGGGGCGAGGGGGGAGATCGGTTCGTCGGCGAGTTCGCCCAGCTTCAAGGCGCCAAGGTGCCCAGCCGGCTCGTCTCCAGCGCCAAGAGTTGGCTTTGCCACGGGGGCGTTGATCGCGAGGCCCCGATCTTGCCCTGGGGAGGACCGGCGGAGGTCAAGAAGGTCTCCCCGGTCGAGGCGTCGGCGGCCTATCTGGCCCACATCCGCGATTCCTGGAATCACGCGATGGCCGGCGAGGACGAGGACCGGCGGTTGGAGCGCCAGGAGATCGTTTTGACGGTCCCCGCGTCGTTCGACGAGGCGGCGCGCGAGTTGACGCTTGAGGCCGCCAAGCGCGCGGGGTTCGCCTCGATCACGCTGCTTGAAGAGCCCCAGGCGGCCTTTTATTGCTGGATCGTCACCCATCAAGACCGCTGGCAGCGCGAGGTCCGCGCCGGGGAGCTGATCCTGGTTTGCGACGTCGGCGGCGGAACGACCGACTTTAGCCTCATCACCGTGACCGAGACCCCGACCGGCCCCGGCTTCCGTCGGGTGGCCGTCGGCGACCACCTGATGCTCGGGGGCGACAACATCGACCTGGCCTTGGCGCACCTGGTCGAACGAAAGCTCGGGGGACCGAGGCTCGACGGCGAGCAGTGGAGCGCCCTCCGCTTCGCCTGCCGCGCGGCCAAGGAGAAGCTTCTGGTCGACCAGCGCCCCCGGCTCGACCGCTGGCCGGTGACGATCGCGGGCCGAGGGTCGCGGATCATCGGCGGAAGCATTCAGTCTGAGCTGACGCGCGACGAGGTCCGCGAGATCGCCCTCGACGGCTTCTTTCCGAGCACGCCCCTAGCCGCCGAGCCCGGCCGGGGCGCGAAGCTCGGCCTTCAGGAGTTCGGCCTGCCGTTCGTCGCCGATCCCGCCGTTCCCAAGCACCTCGCGGCGTTTCTGCGGAGCCATCGAACCGACGACCGCCCGGCGCGTCCCGACGCGATCCTCTTCAACGGCGGCGCGCTGACGCC
>Ga0182738_1006108_pt1 | contig 12608 bp, 14 predicted proteins | sample eDN5th30CBELigMG_FD_128876 | JGI IMG/M metagenome (GOLD analysis project Ga0182738, IMG submission 128876) | Enriched Miracle-Growth compost microbial communities from Emeryville, California, USA - eDNA 5th pass 30_C BE-Lig MG (version 2)... ...
CCACCCGTGACAAATTTAGTTCTTTCCCGATCTCCACATAGGACAGCCTGCCATTTGCTGTAAGTAATTCTAATATCTTTTTATCTGTTTCATCCAATTTCATTTAACCACCACGCATCTTCTGTTTTAAATTATGTCTCATTATAGCCTTTCCTTTAAAAATAGGGAAGTATTTTTAAGAATTTTCAAACTTTCAAATGTGGATTACAAATTAGCTGTAGGAATTTGGAGAGTTTGTCTATTGACATATATGATGTACAAAAAGGGAGGCTTATTTTTTGAATGATTATATTGATATTTTATATTTCACTATATCTTTTCTCCGTCTTACTTTATGAATAAAACCTGCAGCTTTTCGCTGCAGGTTTGTTTTTTATTGTGCTTCTATTAATCCGTATTTTCCATCTTTTCGTTTGTAGACGATATTCGTGTTATTTGTTTCAGCATCTGTATAGACGAAGAAGTTATGGCCTAATAAATCCATTTGAAGGATTGCTTCTTCGCTGTCCATTGGTTTTAGGTTGAAGCGTTTTTGGCGAACGATTTCTAGCTCTTGTTCTTCTTCCTCACCACTTGGCACACTTTCATAAGAACCGAATAGTTCATTTAAATTGCCTTTTTCTCTATGCTTACGATTTACTTTTGTTTTATGTTTTCTTATTTGTCTTTCTAATTTATCTGAGATTAAATCGATTGCTGCATACATGTCCATATGGTCTTCTTCTGCACGCAACAGCAGCTGGGACATTGGAATCGTAACCTCGACCTTAGACGTTTTGTCATTATACGTTTTAAGGTTGACGTTTACTTTTGCATCTGGTGTTTCAGAAAAATATCTTTCTAATTTGGATATTTTCTTCTCGACATACTCTCTAATTGCTGGAGTTACCTCAATGTTTTCTCCTCTAATGTTGAAATTCATAAGTTACTCCTCCTTTATAATTTCCAGTGCAAGTCTTATTTTTTCCTAATGGTAAATAGAAATATACCTAGAAGGAATCATTTTGACTATACTATATATTTCTAGCCTACCCTACTAAAATCCTGCTAAAACGATATGAAATTTCGACAAACTTGTGAACATTTTTATGAGGAAATTTATTAGTATAATAATTCCAGCAAATTTTTATGTCAGAAAATGTTTCAATTTTATTTGGACAGGATATATATACAGCATAAATAAAACGTCACGTTCCTTGGATATAAAGCAACTTATTCCTGCTAAAAGAATTAGTTATTTTAAGAATTTAGATAGGCAAAAGGCCGTCAATACTAGTATTTTTCCTATTAAAGGTTAATTCTATTGTTGTTAAATATCTAGACAACCAATTGCTCTATTTAAAAACATTTCGACATAATCTATGAGGAGAAGCCTATATTCCTAACAAAAGATGTAATTGTGAGTATCATCACCTAGGTTTGTGTCGAGATTTATCGAAATTAATCAAAATATTTTTACAATTCATTGTTTTATATTTGCTACAATGAACACATTAAGAAATTAACTTGGAGGTAAAATGAATGAGTGAAAAAATTTTACAAAATCAGCATGAAGCAGAATTAAAAGAAATGGAAGAGGAAGAGTACTTTTATAAACTTTGGGAAGATGATCGTTTATAACGAAATAGATCTACTTACTTGATAGAAACGTGAGGAACATTTGCTTTTTAAGAGATGTTCTTAAAATTTGAAAAAATTCTGGAAAAATAAGGAGTATCTTACTTTCTCTTGAAATTCTAACAATGGAAGATTTGACAACGCATACTGGAGGGATCTATTTTGAATAAAAAATGTATCGCAATGCTTTTAGCTGGAGGAAGAGGGACAAGACTAAAAAAACTAACAGAAGAATTAGCGAAACCAGCAGTACCATTTGGAGGAAAATATCGTATCGTTGATTTCACTTTAAGCAATTGCCGTAATTCAGGAATAGATACCGTTGGTGTATTAACACAATACCAGCCACATGTACTGCAAGATTACATTAAAGACGGAAAAGATTGGGATTTGGACAGCAGAGATGGCGGACTTAGCATCCTTCCTCCATACCAATGTGGTACAGAAGAACGCTGGTATGATGGTACAGCACATGCTATCTATCAAAATATATCCTATATTGACCAGTATAACCCAGAATATGTTCTCGTTATTTCTGGCGACCATATTTATAAGATGGATTACAACCTAATGTTACAACAGCATATAAAAACAGGCGCAGATGCAACGATTTCTGTGACGGAAGTTCCATGGGAAGAAGCAAACCGCTTCGGAATCATGAATACAGACAGCAAAAGCAACCGCATCGTTGATTTCGAGGAAAAACCTGCTAACCCACAGTCAAATCTTGCTTCAATGGGTGTCTATATCTTTAAATGGAAAACACTTAAAAACTATTTACAAAAAGAAGAAAAAAATGAATTATCATCAAAGGATTTTGGGAAAGATATTATTCCTGCCATGCTTACAGATAACCGCAAATTACACGCCTATACGTTTAAAGGCTACTGGAAAGACGTTGGGACAATCGACAGCTTCTGGGAAGCAAATATGGACTTATTATCAAAAGAAAGCAATATCTTTCTAAATGACAAAGACTGGACCGTATTTACCCACGAACAGTGCTTTGCCCCATCCTATATCGAATCTTCCGCTACCGTAAAACGCTCCATTATTAGTGAAGGCTGCGAAATTTATGGAACAGTAGAAAACTCTGTCATCTTCCATGATGTCATTATCGGAAAAGGATCAATCGTTAAAGACTCCGTACTCCTTCCTGGAACCGTTATCGGTGAAAATGTAGTCATCGAAAAAAGTGTCACTGCTTGTAAAGTAAAAGTGGAGGATCATAGCATTATTGCACCAGAAGACGCAGATTCGGAGATTGTGTTGATTGGTGAGAATGTGGAGAATAAGCAGACTCGTGTTGGGTTGTCTCGGGTGATTTAAATAACTGGGACAGAGTCAGGTTCTATATCTCATCAAGATTGTCATTACATCGATGATGACAATCTTGATGTTATTCATGCTAAAAAGTTCCCTATTTGTAATTTACGAACGCGATAAATCTATCTTTTCCGCGAGAATGTTTAACAAGTTGGGTTATTTTTCACTACTTCTTACCCACCTTGTGTCATTCCAACTATCCCTTTTTAGAGATTGATGATGACTAAGGTATTATTTTTAATCAATGTTTAGTTAAGTTCATATATTTTCTCCTTTTATACAAGATCATTCACTTCGAATATAAAATATCATGAAAATTATATGTTTAATGGGAAAATAAAGAGGACAGGAATCCTGTCCTCTTTCTCTAACTATTTTCTTTTATCATAAAACATCCCGTCTATCTGTAAGGACTGATATGGGTTTACGTATTTTTGATTGGATGCTTTTTTAAATTTTAAGTCTCTTAATTCCTTTTGAACAGATATCTTTGCTTTTTGCAGCATAGTGAGCAGTTCCTTGTCTTGCTGTAAAAGTGCTTGACCTACCTTTTTTTCACTTTCGGTAGTAGGCGGAGTAAGAATAGTTAAACAAGCTTGTCTTTGCTCAAGAAGCTGATCAACCTTTGCCATATCTACTTCTTTCTCTTTTTTTAGCAACTCTATTAATTCTGTTGTAATAGCATAGCATTGCTTTAATGCTTCCATTACACTTGACTACCTTGTCCATATTGTTTTTGACGATTAAGAACAATTGCTTCTTTCCACGTATCACGGAATTCTGTAATAAGTCCCTCTACCTCTTCAATAAGGGCTATATTATTTTCAATATTAGCCTTCATTAACTGACGGTTCATATAATCATATAAAGCCATTAAGTTTTCAGAAATAGCGATATCCATATTTAAAGTAACCATTAATTCTTTAATGATATTTTGTGTCTTTTGAATATTAGTGTTACGAGTTGGAATGTCTTTGTCTTGAATTGCTTTTTTTGCTAAATGTAAAAACTTCAAACAACCATTATAAAGCATTAATGTTAGATCACCAGCAGATGCTGTGTTAACTGAATTTTGCTGATAAGATTGGTATGGATTTTTGATTGCCATTTGTAAACGCTCCTTTTTATGCACTAAACATATTCGTTAGATAAGTAGATTGACTGTTCGCTTTGTTAATTGCTGTTTCCATTGCGGTAAACCGGGCCCAGTATCGATCTTCTAACATTTCTAGTTTTTCTTCAAAACGATCCATTTTATCTTCGTAGTCATCCAATAGTTTTCCTAAAGTAAAGGTATTATTAACACTAGAAGTTTTCCCTGCTTTTGTTGTAATATCAGTCATAGCTGTTTTTAAACTATCTCTTAATCTTCTGGCAATCCCTTGTTCAGAAGAAGTTTCTCCATCTGCTTGGAAAAGTTCATAAACGCCATTAGGATCTGCTGAAATCGCTTCTCTTAATTTATCTTCATCAATAGTTAATTTACCACCGTCTAAATAGTTAGACGTTGTTGTAATACCAATTTGTGATAATTGGCTATAACCTGATGTTCCGCTTACTGGCGAACTTAGATTTGAGCGCATTTTTGTTAGAACAGAACTTAAAATAGAGTCATTTCTTAAAGTTCCTGTTTTCGCTAGTTTTTCCCACTTTTCAATTTCCTCATCTTCCATTTCCTCTTTTTGAGCATCTGTTAGTGGAGGGTAATCACTATTTTTTGTTTCATTTATTTTTGTACGGATTGTATCAATTGCTTCGTTGTATTTTTCTACGAATTGTGTAATTGTATCTAGGATGCTGTCCACATCTGGCGCTGAAGAGAAAGTAACTGCATCTGTTGTTACTTTTTTTGCAGTAATATCTACACCATTTATGGTGAATGTATTCGATGAACGTGTAATTTCTAAACCGTTATAGACTACTTTTGCGTTTGTTCCAGCAGTTCCAGCATTTCTATCAGCTGCCAAATTATTATTAGAATTTAGACCTAAAATGTTATTAAAGAATTTAATACCTGTTTCACCATCATCCGAGAGAATTATTTCAGCTGAATCTTCTAGATGTCCTGTATTTTTAGCAGTAAAGGATATTTTTTGAGATTCTGAATCAAAGAATGCGGTAACTCCTGAATTCTTATTGATTTTAGTAATAATACTATCTAAAGTATCATCTTTAGTAATGGTAAGCTCATACGGCTCATCTTGCATTACCCCATCTTTTGTAATAGCACTTATTTTAATAGTTTGATTTTCCGTTATTCCATATTCACTTAGTGCTTTTGATGAATCTGTAATTTGAGAAGTTGTATAACTTTGCATAGTAGCTGCTGATGCAAGCTGATTAACTTTTACCGAGCCTGAGAAGTCTATTGTTGAGTTCACATTCTTTACTGAAATTGCATCCGGATCAGAAATAGTAACAGTCTTCTTAATATAACTTGACTGTTTACTAATTCCATTAAAGATGCTTGTATCTAAGGTTGATAACAATGTATTCATTTCTCGATAATCATCACGTTGCCATTCTGTATAAGTTTTCTTTTGCTCTAATTTATCCAATGGAGTACGTTCCGCTGTCATTAACTGTTCAACAAGGGAATCAATATCCATTCCACTCGCTAAACCACCAATTCTTAAAACCATTTTTTGTCACCTCTTCTATATCTTTTCATCAATCATTAATCCCATGAATTCTTTCATCGCTGCATACATATCCATCATTTTTTTTGAAGGAATTTCTCGAATAACTTCTTTTGTGTCATCATTAATTACTTGAACATAGTAATCATTCAGTTTTTCATGTAATTCAAATTTTAAAGAAGTATGAGTAGGTTGGATAAATGCATTTATACTCTCAACTACTTCGTTCATTTGCTCTTTTTCTTGCTTTGGGCTGTAAACATTTTTTTGTGATATTGGCTTAATTTCCAATGTGTTTTCAATACTATTTGCGTTTTCCCCTTGTCTAGATGTGTACAAATTTTGTTGGGAACCAATTCGTTCTATCATATAAATAATCCCCCTAGTGGAATACAACTAGATTTATATTTTTTATATCGACAGCAAAAACAAAAATTGAAGAACTTCTTATTAAATTAAGAAAAATGGACTAATTTAAATAGAGGAAAAGGATTTATCGAGTGAAAATAGCACGACAAAAATCAGATTGATAGCGCGATAATTTCATTCTTAATTAATTCGGGGAAAGAGAACAACTTTATGGATATTCTCACTACTTTTTTTAATGAACAGTAGTGTGTAATTGTATCTCTAAAAAGTGAATTTCAGCTTTCAACTCACTTAATTGAGTATTCAACTGTTCTTTTTCAGTTATAGTAAGTACATGATCCACGGCATATTGAGCAATTTTTTTCATTTTATGAAGCTTCATTTCTATCTCTTCTAAAATTCGGTCTTGCTTTTTATACCACTCAAGTTGTTGTTCAAGAAACTGTTTATATTCCTGCTCTTCTTTATGCATTCGTATCTCCTATCTACTTGTGTAAACTGATTTTATTATGATTCTACTAAGGTTAAATGACTTTCAATAAATTATCATACTTCATAAATTCTACTTAACCTTATATCGGAAGTAATTGAAACTTATTTAGGATTTTTATTTGAGATAATAGGAGTTCAGAAGTAAGACTAGCATAGTTGAATAAATTGGTACTAGTAAAAAAAAAGAGCCTGAATTCTGTATAGCGTTACTAATTTTAACAGATTAAATGAAATACAAAGATATATAATAAAATTTAATACAGAAAATTAGACAGTGAAAGTAAAAGCAAGAATTTCATACCTCAGTTATTGTTCTTTTGTGTATAAATGGAGTGAATTAAAATAGGAGCTCTAGATAGTCTAGAGTCTCCCTTAAATAGCTTAATTATTGAAGAAGTTGTAATACTCCTTGTGGTTGTTGGTTCGCTTGCTTTGCGACTGTCTCTTTCGATGACAGAATAGACTATATCTTCACCCTAGTTTTTTTAGGAGCTGGGCACTTCGAATAGTATATTACTACCCTACGAGATTCATAATCATAGTTTTCACCTTAGATCGTGTTCTCTAGTCGTTGAACCTTCTCCAGAGTTTCCTCCTAGGAGCTTGGCTGCTGATTATCCATTGTTTCATCCCTATCATTTTCAAACCATCACGCTTATCGTTTCCAATTACGTTGTGGTTGATAAAGCTTTAGGAAGTTCCAGCAATTCACCCAGTAATACTCTTACTCGTTACCAAGTAAGACGCCCTTCTAATCAAGTTATTGAAGAAGTTGTAATACTCCTTGTGGTAATTGATTTGATTGAGCCAACATTGCTTGTGCTGCTTGAGAAAGAATAGAGTTTTTAGTTTGGTTCATCATTTCTTTCGCCATCGTGCGAACATTTACTTTCATAAATGACTAGACTATATCTTCACCCTCTAATATTCTAGTAGGGGTCGGGCACTTCGGATTCACAATACTGATGTATATTGTTTCACCTATGGATTTCATCATCATAGCTTTCACGTTAGATGGTTTATCCTAGTCGTTGAACCTTCTCCACTTTTTCAAGTAAGGAGCTTGGCTGCTGATTGCCCAATCTTTTCTTTTTTCACACATTCACGCCTACCATTTCTAGTTACGTTGTAGTAAGAAAAGCTCTAAGGGTTTTCCAGCAATTCACCCGATCGTAATCTCTAGCCGTTACCAGCTAGGACGACTGTGCTTGTTACTGTTCTTACGCAGCTAAAGCATAATCAACGTCACGGATACGAGATTCCGCAGCAGTTAAGTTTTCAGAAGAAGTACTTAAGTTGTTGATAGTGTGGTCTAAACGGTTTTGGTTTGCACCAAGTTTAGAACGCTCAGCAGATACTGAATCAATTGCACTTTGAATAGTTGTAATAGCTTTTGAAGCACTTGCTGCAGATGTAACATCTAAACCTGACTCAACACCTGTAGAATCTGTACCATTACTTACATTAGTTTCAGTTGTGAAACCTTCTCCAGTACCAGTTAATCCTAAAGCTTTTGCTCTCATATCACTGATTTCAAGAGTCATACTTTGGTTTTCGTTAGCTCCAATTTGGAATTGAAGTCCAGTGTATGTTACCACATCATCTGCATCTGCTAATACTGCATCAGCACCATTAGCTAAGCTAGTTTCTGCTTTAGCTGCTTGGGCAGTTGATCCTTTACCTTCAGCAACTGTAACATTAACTAATGCTTTTGCATCATCGTCTCCATCAATTAAGCCTTTAATTTCATCAGCAGTTAAAGCAACTGCAGCATCAGTAGCATCTGTTCCAGTTGTAATTGTGATTTTACCATCAGCCACAGCAATAGAAGCAGCAGAGCTTGTACCAGCTCCCTCTACAATTTCAATAGAAAGATCGTTTCCAGCAACACCAGCATCTTTTGCTGTTAATGTTAAGTCACCAACAGTTAAAGTAGAAGCTTTTGCAGGAGTTAACTCATCACCAACTGCGATAGAGTTAGCACTATCTTTAGAACCATTCAATAATTTTTGCGTATTAAACTCAGTCGTATTACCAATACGGTTGATTTCAGAAGTTAAAGAGTTAATCTCTTTTTGGATTTCATCACGGTCAGTTGTTGTATTTGTGTCATTAGATGCTTGTGTAGCTAATTCACGCATACGTTGTAAGATGTCAGTAGTTTCGCTTAAAGCACCTTCAGCAGTTTGGATTAATGAAATTCCGTCTTGAGCGTTTTTAGCTGCTTGATCCAATCCGCGAATTTGTCCACGCATTTTTTCAGAAATTGCAAGACCTGCTGCATCATCAGAAGCACTGTTGATACGAAGACCTGAAGATAATTTCTCCATTGATTTGCTTTGTGCGTTTGTTGCGCTATTTAACTTGTTGTAAGTGTTAAGAGCAGCAATATTATGATTGATTCTCATTGTTTGTTTTCCTCCTTGAATTTAGGTGTTCACATCCTTGTGAACATAATCATTTTTATTGGAGTTTGGAAGGTCGGCCGCCCTTCCCTCTCTTACTTTATATATCGTCTCTACTTTTCAAAGTTTAATAGTTTTTTATCGTATTTTTTGTATTTTTATTAAAAACTTTTTGAGATAGCTATTTAATAGTGTTTTTAACCAAATAAAAAAGCATAGCCTCTATCAGCTACGCTAGTTTATCTAATATCTTTCTTATTCAATTCTTTCCTTTAAGCAAGTTCATAACTGCTGCAATATCTACTGATGCTTCCTGATTTTCTGCAATAATTTCTTCGTATACTTCTTTCCGATATATTTCTACATTGTTCGGGGCTGAAATACCGATTTTCACTTGTTCTCCCTTAGATGCAACAATAGTGATTTCAATATCATCCCCAATTTTTATTACTTCACCTTTTTTCCGTGTCAGAACTAACATTGAATCACCCCTTCACCAATATCGGTTTTGCTTTATCAAATAACGGGTGTTTTGTATGATAATTCGGTTCATTTAAAATTACTTGTTTTGCAATGTTTTTCTTACTATTAATTATAATTGGTGCTTGCAAATTGGCTGTTGTCTTTTCAAATGGATCTTGAACGGTTAATATAGAAAAAACTTGGACTTCTTCTTCTGATTCTAATTCCAATAGCTCGACAATATGATTTTCTAATGTAAAATCATACTCTTGAAAAAAGGTAAATGGATTGGAAAGCACAAACGCTAATTGCTGATTTCCCAAAGATTGTAAGACAATAAATTGTCCTTCCTCATCAAGGGGTAATAGAACAAATTCCTTTTCTTCAGGAAAACCGGGAATCGCTTGTGGAAATGCAATGACTTCTTTTTCTTGTATTTCTTTTTCACCATGATATTTCGTCGCAATTTTCACTTACATCATTCCTTTATATATATTGTTCATAGTTTACCCCAATATACTTTAAATTTTCAAAGTCTATCTCTAAAGATGGATATTGTGCTAGTTGGATATTTACTTTGGAAGGGGTGTAATTAATTTCTGGATTGTTCATTTTTGTATTAATAATTGCTTTTTTCGGTTCAATGGAAACGTTCACTTCTCCTGGATCATAATTGATTTTTACACTATTTGGAGAAGGAATCCAGCCTATGCCAAATTGTTTCGGACTTCCTTGACTATTTCTTTTAGCCTGGGCAGCAATAGGGTTTCCACCATTTTGGATTTGTAGCAATTCATCGCGCTCTTGTCCTCTTCTTGCTATCCCTTCCATCACCGCCTGCTTTCCCTCTGCTGCAGCATCTTCAATCATCCGGGGCACACTTTTATAGCCAACATCTTCTCTTGCCTTTGTTTGATCAATTGTCAATTGAGATGGTCTTCTTTCAATCGTTAACTCTGCTTTCGGCTGTTCTATCTCCACTTCCGCCTGTTTTTGTCGAATTTCTAATGAACCCTTATCTACAAACATATCCAAACGTGCAGTTGTCGATTGTAATCTAATTTGCAAAAACATATTCTTCACATCCTTTTGTGCTTTTTTATTTCAAGCTTTAAAAATAATTAAATAGGAGCCAAACCATCAGACCAAAACAATAGTCAGGCTTGCCTCCTTCCATTTTTATGTTAAGAAATCAATTAAAGACGTTTGAATCAATCTTGCGCCAACTGCCAATGCTGCATTATGGACACTTTCCTGAACAGATAAATCTGTAATTGCCTTTTCCATATCCACATCTTCATTATCAGAAAGGACCTTTGTCGCCATTACTTCCTGTGCATCAATTCTCGTTTCCACCATCTCCAAACGATTAGCCCTTGCACCAAGCTCTGCTTTTTCACTGTTCATTGAGTTAAGAACATTATCTAGACGATCTAATAAATCATCTAGTCCTTCAGTATCATTACTATTGAATTTGTCTTCAATGCCTTGCAATACATCAAACATTTCTTGGTTAAATGTGCTTGAAGGGCTAACATTTGCCTTCATTGTAATTCCTTGTGACACTTCGACCCCATAATTATCAATTGCTGGGTCATTAATATTTGCTGCAACTGTTGGCGGTGATCCAGTTGTTACTAATGGATTGGATACATCTGTACCATGGAAAATGTATTTTCCATTAACTTGTGTATTAGCAACATTCACTAAATCTTCTTTAATTTGGGCAATTTCTTTTGCGATTGCTTCTCTTTCGGCTTCACTGTTTGTATCATTCTTTCCTTGAAGTAAAAGCTCGCGAACACGATCAAGCCCGCTTGTTGCTTGCTCCAGTCCTGCCTCTGAGTTATCCATCCATAAATGAAGTTCGGAAAGATTTCGCTTGTACTGTTCGACTTGATTTAAGTTGGAACGGTAGTACATTCCTTTCATTGCAACTACTGGATCGTCAGATGGCTTTGTAATTTTTTTACCGGTTGCAACCTGATTGTTTAGTTCGGCTAATTTATTATAGCTATTACTTATATTGCGAAGGGAGTTCGCTGATACCATTGATTGTGTAACACGCATTATTTATTCACCTATCTTCCACCGACACCCATGCCGTTAATAATTTTGTCTAGCATTTCATCCATTACGCTAACCATTCTTGCAGATGCATTATATGCTTGCTGAAATTGAATCATATTGCTCATTTCTTCATCTAACGAAACCGAGCTCACACTCATTCGTTTATTATCAACTGTTTGTTGGAGTGTAGCAGAATTAGAAGTCATCTTATTCGCTTCTTGTGCGCTTACTGCCATACTTCCAATAACTCCTTCAAAATAGTTGCGGAAATTAGACTGCTCTGAGTTATTGCCATAATCATAATTATTATTGAAGATGTCTGCTAATTTGCTCACATAGGTTGCATCCCCAAGTGTTGGATTAGACGGATCTGCATTAACAATGTTATCTAAGCTATTCTTAATATCTTCTGAAATCGTAATTCTACTTGCAAAGCCTTCTCGCTCTCCAATGCTGTCACTTTCCGAATCGGCAAAGAAAGAAATCGCCTGGTCCCCATCAGTTATTTCATTGGGGCTCAAACCTTCTTCATGCACCTTGTTAAATTCTGTTGCAAACGTATAAGCAAGATTATCTAATTCTGTTAACATATCATTATAGATTCCTGCTAATTGTCCATTTTCATCTTTGTAACCATAGGATTCTACGACACTCTTTAATTTTCCAGTAGAATTGAAGTTATTAATGTCAATTACTGTATCGCCAATAGAAATCGACTCAACAGCTGTATCATCCGCATTGTGGTTTACTTTTATTTGATGGACACCATCCGTATCCACTAAGGTACCAAGAGCATTTCCACTATCATCCACTAAAGTTACTACTGCTTTTCCTTCTGCTTGTGCTAAAGCATTTCCGCCTGAAGCCTCGTAGCTAACTTTAATGTTTGCATATTGGGATAATTCATCAAGGATGCTATCTCTTTTATCATATAAATCATTTGGCAAATAGCCATTTGGTTCCACACTGCCAATCTGCTTATTTACTTGGTCAAGCTGTGAAAGCAGGGTATTCATTGCTTTTTCCGATACACTCAATTCATTTTTTGCATCTGCTTTTTCTGCTGAAACGGTTTGATGTAAGTAGTTAAATGTTTCTGCAACAGCAATGCCGCGCTGACGAACAACAGCACGAGCCCCTGCATTTTGTGGGTCAACGGCCATGTCTTGTAGAGATTCCCAAAAAGAATCCATCGCTGCAGCTAAACCAGAATCTGAAGGCTCGTTCA
>Ga0182738_1006110_pt1 | contig 12606 bp, 12 predicted proteins | sample eDN5th30CBELigMG_FD_128876 | JGI IMG/M metagenome (GOLD analysis project Ga0182738, IMG submission 128876) | Enriched Miracle-Growth compost microbial communities from Emeryville, California, USA - eDNA 5th pass 30_C BE-Lig MG (version 2)... ...
AGCGCGGCGCGTGCAAATTCCGCCGGGCCGGTGTTGCGCGTGAGCCCGAAAATGGCACCACGCGCCTCCGCATCCCAGTGCGGTGCACCGAGACCGACGAAGGCCGGCACGAGATAGATTTCCTGGGTTTCATCCGTGTGCGCGGCCAGATGCCCGCTCTGCTCTGCCTTGCCGATGACCTTGATCCCGTCACGCAGCCATTGCACGGCCGCTCCCGCGACGAAGATCGAGCCTTCCAGCGCATAGGTTGTCTTGCCATTCAGGCGGTAGGCGATGGTGGTAAGCAGCCGATTGCGGGATTGTACGAGATCGGAACCCGTGTTGAGCAACGCGAAGCAGCCGGTGCCATAGGTCGATTTCATCATGCCGGGTTCGAAGCAGGCCTGGCCGATCGTCGCGGCTTGCTGGTCCCCGGCAACGCCCAGAATCGGGATTTCCGCGCCAAGCAAGGTTTTCTCCGTCATGCCAAAATCGGCCGCGCAGTCCTTCACTTCCGGCAGCAGCGCGGCGGGAATGCGCAGAATCTTCAAAAGCTCCTCGTCCCATCGATTGTCCCGGATGTTGTAGACCAGCGTACGTGAGGCATTGGTGGCATCGGTGGCATGGACCCTGCCGCCGGTCAGCCGCCAGATCAGGAACGCATCGATCGTGCCGGCGAGCAGTTCGCCTCTCTCGGCGCGTTTGCGCGCGCCTGGCACCCTGTCCAGCAGCCACGCGATCTTGGTGGCGGAGAAATAGGGATCGAGCAAAAGCCCGGTCTTGCGCGAAAAAAGCGGCTCCAGACCCTGCTTCCTCAATTTCTGGCATAGTGGCGCAGTGCGCCGATCCTGCCAGACAATGGCGTTGTGAATGGGTCTGCCAGTGGCCTTGTCCCAGACAACCACGGTCTCCCGCTGGTTGGTGATGCCGATGGCGGCAATGTCGGCGGCCTTGCATTTCGCCTTGCGCAGCGCCGTCTTGCAGGTGGCCAGAACGCTCTGCCAGATATCCTCCGGGTCATGCTCGACCCAGCCGGAAGCGGGAAAATGCTGCGGGAATTCCTGCTGACCGACGCCGGCGATCCGGCGATCCGCATCGAAGATGATCGCGCGCGTGGAAGTCGTGCCCTGATCGATCGCCAGCACCAATCCGCTCATGTCATCCCCCTTGCGCCGGCTGTCTCCCGCCTCGCGTCGAGGCCCTGAGACCGCGCTCGCGAAACATGGAACGATTGTTTCGCATCGGGAGCGAATGTCAAACGAAACCGGCGTTCAGCCGTCCAGGCGTGATGTCTCTACAAGCTGCACCTCGGCTTCCCGGCACATCGCACGGATCGCCTCGCTGTCGCAGCGATCGGTGATGAAGGTGTCCACTTGGGACAAATGCCCGATCCGCACCGGTGCCACGCGCTCGAGCTTGGTGGCGTCGGCGACCAATATGACATGCCGGGCATTGGCGATGATCGCCTGCGCCACCTTTACTTCGCGGAAATCGAAATCGAGCAGCGCGCCGTCGTCATCGATCGCGGAAGCGCCAATGACCGCGAAATCGACCTTGAACTGCTTGATGAAATCGACCGCCGCCTCGCCGACAATACCGCCATCCGAACCGCGCACCACGCCGCCGGCTATCACGACCTCTATCTCAGGATATACGCGCATCCTGTTGGCAACGTTGATATTATTGGTAATGACCATGAGGCCGACATGGTCCAGCAGCGCGTTGCTTACCGCCTCCGTCGTGGTGCCGATATTGATGAACAGCGAGGCCTTGTCGGGAATGAGCCGCGACGCCGCACGGCCGATAGCTTCCTTTTCCTCGGCTGCGATCTTGCGCCGGGCCTCATATTCGACGTTTTCAATGCCGGAGGGAAACAGCGCTCCGCCATGAATGCGACTGAGCAGACGCTGCTCGCACAGATCGTTCAGGTCCTTGCGGATCGTCTGTGGCGTCACGCCGAAATGCACGGCGAGATCGTCGACCAGCACACGGCCGGAATCCTTCGCCATCTGGATGATTTCAGCATGTCGCGCCGACAGGAACACCGTACATCTCCAATCTTCGTTCGGCGCGATGCTAGTCCAAAACGAAAGGCGGCGAAAGTTGCACCTTTACCCGCTCAGGACTTTCTTACCGAATTGAAACTGCCATCGAAGTAATGACCTCGAACGCTTCGTCGACATCGCTTTCAGTGACGTCGAACTGGCCGACCTGGAAGCGTATCGCGAAACGGCCGTCAACTTTCGTCTGAGTCAGATAGATGCGGCCGTCTTCGTTGATCGCTTCAAGCAGCCGCAGATTGTGGGCATCGAGATCGGCAATGCCCTCAGGGGTGTGCCGGAAGGAAAACAGCGAGAGCATGGGGTGCGTGACCAGTTCGAAGCCGGGTTCGGCCTCGATACGCTTGGCGAGCTTGCCTGCCCAGGCCACGTGGTTGCGGATCATCCCGCGCAATTCCTCCAGCCCGTGCGCGCGCAGCAGGAACCACAGTTTCAGCGCCCGGAAGCGTCGGCCGAGCGGTACCGACCATTCGGAATAGTTGATGATACCGTCCTTGCCGTGCGTCTTCAGATATTCCGGCTTGATCGCAAGCGTGCGCACGAGTGCGTCGGGATCGCGAATGAACTGCACCGAACAGTCAAACTGCGCACCGAGCCATTTGTGCGGATTGAAAACAATCGAATCCGCGCCCTCGATACCCGCCCAGTAGTGGCGGAACTCCGGGCAGATCATCGCAGACCCTGCCCAGGCGGCATCGACATGCAGATAGAGCCCGTGCTTGCGCGCGATTGCCGCAACCGCGGCGATGTCATCCGTGCCACCCACACTGGTGCCGCCCACGCACGCAATGATGCCGGCAGGCACGAAGCCTTGCGCCTTGTCGGCAAGGATCGCCGCTTCCAGCGCGTCCGCATCCATCGAGCGCAATTCACCTGTGACAGGAACACGCACGAGGTTTTCCTCGCCAATGCCGGCCACCCAGATCGCGCGGTCTATCGAGGTATGGACCTGGTCCGTGGCATAAATCCGCAGGCGCTTCTGTCCGGAAAGTCCTTGCTTGTTGCCCTGCCAGTCCAGCGCGCGCTCGCGCATGGTGAGCACCGCAGCCAGCGTGGCGGAGGATGCACTGTCCTGGATCACGCCCGAAAAACCGTCGGGCAGGCCGAGTGCCTGGCGCAGCCAGTCGATGACTTTCGTTTCCAGTTCGGTCGCCGCGGGCGAGGTCTGCCACAACATGCATTGCGCGGCCATGACCGTAACCAGATATTCGGCCACCACCGAGACCGGCGCGGCGTTGGCGGGAAAATAAGCGAAGAAACGCGGATGCTGCCAATGCGTCATGCCGGGCAATATCGTCTCTTCGAAATCGGCGAAGATCCTTTCCATCGGCTCGGCGGCTTCAGGCGGCGTGTCCGCGATCCGTGCGGCGATCTCGCCGGGTTGTGTCTGGGCGCGCACGGGCCGCTCGCGCAAGCTCTCGCGATAGTCGGTGCCCCAGTCAGCCGCCTTGCGCGACCAGTGCCGGAATTCCTCGCCGTTCAATTGCTCCTCCCCTGATCCGATTTCCGCGCCGGCGTTCTCTTAAAGAGCCGGGATGTCTCCCCTCGCCCAGCCTTCCGAAACCTCGGTCACATGCTCCGCATAGCGGCCCTGCTCTATGGCATCGCGAAGGCCTTGCATCAGGCTTTGATAGTAGGAAAGGTTGTTCCAGGTGAGCAGCATGGCGCCGAGCGCCTCTTGCGAGCGCACCAGGTGGTGCAGATAGGCTCGCGAATAGTCGCGGGCGGCGGGGCAATCGCTTTCCTCATCGAGCGGGCGGTGGTCGTCAGCGTGACGGGCATTGCGCAGGTTCACCTTGCCGCGCCGCGTGTAGGCAAGGCCGTGGCGGCCGGCGCGGGTCGGCATAACGCAGTCGAACATATCGATGCCGCGTGCGACGGATTTGACGATGTCATCCGGCGTGCCGACCCCCATCAGGTAGCGTGGCTTGTCGGCCGGCAACTCGGGACAGGTGACGTCGAGCATGTCGAGCATCACGTCCTGCGGCTCGCCCACGGCGAGGCCGCCAACCGCATAGCCCTTCAGCCCAAGACTGGCGAGCGACTGCGCCGAACGTTCGCGCAGGCGCGCATTGTCGCCGCCCTGCACGATGCCGAACATGGCCTTGCCTGGCTGGTCGCCGAAAGCCGTCTTGCAGCGGTCGGCCCAGCGCAGCGAAAGCTCCATGGCGCGCTCGATCTCGCGTTCCTTGGCCGGCAGCGCGGTGCATTCATCGAGTTGCATCTGGATGTCGGAATCGAGCAGCCCCTGAATCTCGATCGAGCGCTCGGGCGACATTTCGTACGGAGCACCATCGATATGTGAGCGAAAAGTGACCCCTTTCTCGGTGATTTTGCGTAGTTTCGACAGCGACATCACCTGAAATCCGCCGGAATCCGTAAGAATTGGATGAGGCCAGCGGGCGAATTCATGCAAACCACCCAGCCGTGCCACGCGTTCCGCGCCCGGTCGCAGCATCAGATGATAGGTATTGCCAAGGATGATATCGGCGCCGAGATCGCGCACCTGATCCATATACATGGTCTTCACCGTGCCGCCGGTGCCCACCGGCATGAAGGCAGGCGTGCGGATGGTGCCGCGCGGCATGGTGATCTCGCCGCGCCGCGCCTTGCCGTCCGTGGCGAGGACTTTGAAGGTAAACTCGGTACTCATTTATCGGTCCTGAACAGCAGGCTGGCGTCGCCGTAGGAATAGAAGCGGTAGCCGGTGTCGATCGCGTGTTGATAGGCGACACGCATGGTTTCGAGCCCGCTAAAGGCGGAAACCAGCATGAACAGCGTCGAGCGTGGCAGGTGAAAATTGGTCATCAGCACGTCGACCGCCCGGAACTTGTAGCCGGGGGTGATGAAAATGTCGGTCGCACCGGACCAGGCAGACATCGTGCCATCGGGGGTAGCAGCACTTTCGAGCAAGCGCAGCGAGGTGGTGCCGACAGCGACGACGCGACGCCCTTCGGCGCGTGCGGCGTTGATGGCAGCGGCCGTCTCTTCCGAAACATAGCCGATCTCCGCATGCATCTTGTGATCGGCGGTGTCGTCGGCCTTCACCGGCAGAAATGTGCCTGCCCCGACATGCAGCGTCACGAACCGGCGTTCGATGCGCCGCGCATCCAACGCGGCAAACAGCTCGGGTGTGAAATGTAGGCCCGCGGTAGGGGCGGCGACCGCCCCCTCCTCGCGCGCATAAACGGTCTGGTAGTCCTTGCGGTCGCGCTCATCGTCTGGCCGTTTGGAGGCGATGTAGGGCGGCAGCGGAATGTGTCCGACGGCGTGCAGCGCCTCATCCAGCATCGGGCCGGACAGGTCGAAGGCCAGCAGCACTTCGCCCGCCTCACCCTTTTCGATCACCGTGGCGTCGAGCGCGCCCAGCATGCAGGCCTCGGCGCTGTGGCCGAAGCGGATACGATCGCCTTCGGCAACGCGCTTGCCCGGCCGCACGAAAGCTTTCCAGCGATCGGCACCGACGCGCATATGCAAGGTGGCGTCGACATGCGCAACCGCCTCGCCACGCTGACGCAAGCCCTTCAATTGCGCCGGGATGACCTTGGTATCGTTGAAGACAAGCACGTCGCCCGGCTCAAGCAACGACGGCAGATCACCGACGCGCTTGTCTTCCAGCGGTGCTTCGGCACGTACGACCAGCATCCGCGCGGCGTCGCGCGGTTCGGCCGGGCGAAGAGCAATGCGCTCTTCCGGCAGGTCGAAATCAAAGAGATCTACGCGCATCAGTAGAGCTTGATCAGCAGCGCGCCGGCCAGCAGCATCGCTGCACCGGCAAGGCGCCCCATGGAAATCTCACGAACCGCAACGCCCAGGAACCCAACGCGATCGACCAGCATGCCGGCCAGAAGCTGCCCCGCCACCAGAAACGCCATCAGCGCGGCTGCGCCGATGCGTGGAATAAGAAAGATCGAGCTGGTCACATAGATCGCCCCCAGCGCACCGCCGGCCAGGAACGTCCAGGGAGCCGGCGCGCGCCAGTCGAGCTCGACGCCTTGCGCCCGTACCGTAAGGAACGTGATGACGCTCAGCACGACCGCGCCGGCCAGGAAGGAGATGGCGGCCGCGGCGACAGGCATGCCCAGCCCGCGCGCGAGCTGGGTATTGATCGGCGCCTGAATGGCGATGAAAGCGCCAGACAGGATGCCGAGCAGAGACCAGAGAATATTCGCCACGGCCGTACCTGCCTTATTCCGCGACGTCGGCCGCGACCTTCATCGACACGATCTTGTCGGGATCCTGCACCGGCTCACCGCGCTTGATCTTGTCGACATTCTCCATGCCTTCGATGACCTGGCCCCAAACCGAATACTGGCGGTTGAGGAAGCCGGCGTCGTCAAAGCAGATGAAGAACTGCGAGTTGGCAGAGTTCGGGTTCTGCGCACGCGCCATCGAGCATGTGCCGCGGCCGTGATTGGCGTTGGAGAACTCGGCCTTCAGGTCCGGCTTGTCGGAACCACCCATGCCCGCGCGGGCGGGATTGAAATTCGGGCCATCGGACTTGCCGAACTTGACGTCGCCGGTCTGTGCCATGAAGCCGTCGATGACGCGGTGGAACACGACACCGTCATAAGCGCCCTCGCGCGCCAGTTCCTTGATGCGGCCGACATGGCCGGGAGCGAGATCGGGGAAGAGTTCGATAACGACCCTGCCCTTCGTGGTCTCCATGATGAGCGCGTTTTCGCGATCCTTGATTTCGGCCATATCAGATTTCCTTTTCCGGATTGCCAGTTACTTGCCGTCGCCGGCGATGCGCACCTTGATCATGCGATCGGGCTCGCTGACAACCCCGTTGGCGGCGGGATCGCCCTTCTTGATCTTGTCGACGAATTCCATGCCGCTCTCCACATTGCCGACGATGGTGTAATTGCCATCCAGACTGGGGTTGGGAGCATACATGATGAAGAATTGCGAGTTCGCCGAATCCGGGTTCTGCGCGCGGGCCATGCCGACCGTGCCGCGCACATAATGCTCGGTGGAGAATTCGGCGGGCAGGTTCGGCAGATCCGAACCGCCTGTGCCGGCGCGGTCAGGATTGAAATCCTTGGCCATGTTGCCGAATTTCACGTCGCCGGTCTGCGCCATGAAACCATCGATCACGCGGTGGAAGGCCACATTGTCGTAAGCGCCCTCGCGCACCAGCTTCTTGATCTGGTCGACATGCTTGGGCGCCAGGTCAGGCCGCAGGGCGATGGTGACATCACCGTCCTTCAGCGTGATGACCATGGTGTTGTCCGGGTCGGCCGCCCATGCCGGAAGCGAAACGGCCACAAGACCCGCCGTGAAGACAAAAGCCGAAACAAGCTTCCTGAACTGCATGAGGAAAATCTCCGTTGATTTCTACTTCGCGAACTTGTCGAGGAGCGCGCCGGCAACCACTTCCGGCACGAAGGGACGGATGTTTCCGCCCATGGAAGCGATCTGGCGCACCAAAGTGGCAGTAATGGTTCGCACCGAAGGGCTGGCGGGCAGGAAGACGGTCTGCAGTTCAGGCGCCATGGTTTCGTTCATGCCAGCCATCTGCATTTCATAGTCCAGGTCCGTACCGTCGCGCAGGCCGCGGATCATGATCGAGGCATTGTGCTTGCGCGCGGCATCAATGACGAGGCCGCTGAACGACACCACCTTGATGCGGGCTGCATCGGCGCCGAGTTCGGCAGCGGTGGCCTTTTGGATCAGTTCCACCCGCTCGTCGAAGGAAAACAACGGCTTCTTGCTCGGCTGGATACCGATGGCCGCATAGATCGTGTCGGCCACGTGCAAGGCAGCCTTGAGCACGTCGAGATGGCCATTGGTGAGAGGGTCGAACGACCCGGCATAGATGGCGATGCGATCTGTCATGGCGTGTTTTCTAGCGGGCGCGTGGTTGGAACGCAATCTGGCGAAGCGTCGAGCGATGAATGCCGGATGAACGCAGCGATCACAACAAGTTCAAGATGACGCAAGTAATGTCATCTGGAAAGCGTGAAACCAAATAGCCACATCAGCGTTGGAGGAGCAGGAGAACAAGATCATGATGATTTACATGCTTGCCGCTGCCATGACCATTGCCATGCTGATCGCAACCGCTTTCGGCCTTCATCAGGAATCGCAACGTCTCCGTTACAAGGAGCAGAAGGTACGCTCCAAGGGGTTTGGGCCGCATTGACCGAATTGCCGGAAACCCGTTTCATGAGGCGATGATATGCCGGAAGTAACGTTTACTTCCGACACATCTTTTTTCCAAACATTACCGTTCGTCGTTACCGTTGCTGCTTTCGGCAGCAATGTCCGGGGTTTCGTCGCCATTGTCGGCCACGCCGTTTCCTTCCTCGCCCTCGGGTTCGGAAATCCGCTCGACCGAAACCACCTTCTCGCCTTCGGCGGTGTTAAAGATGGTGACGCCCTTGGTCGCACGGCTGGCGGTGCGGATGCCGTCGACCGGCACGCGGATTACCTGCCCGCCATCTGACACCAGCATGATCTGATCGTCGTCGCCGACCGGGAAGGCGGCAACGAGACGGCCGATCTCGGTGGATTTGGAGACGTCGGTGGCGCGGATGCCCTTGCCGCCACGCCCCGTCAGGCGGAAGTCATACGACGATGAGCGCTTGCCATAGCCATATTCGGTGACAGTCAGCACAAACTGTTCGCGCGCCTGCAGCTCCTCGTAGCGTTCGGCCGACAGGCTGGTCTCTTCACCGATATCCTCATTGGTGAGCGAGATTTCCTCGTCCTCGCCGGTTGCAAGCCTGCGTTCAGCCACCGACTGCTTGAGATAAGCCGCGCGTTCTGCCGGCGTTGCATCGACATGATGCAGGATGGTCATGGAAATGGCGCGATCGCTCTCGGCCATCGAAATGCCGCGCACGCCGACCGAGTTGCGGCCCGCAAAGACGCGCACGTCCGAAACCGGGAAGCGGATGCACTGGCCGGACGCCACCGTCAGCAGCACATCGTCGAACTCGGTGCAGGTCTCGACGCCGAGAATCTCGTCGCCCTCCTCATCGAGTTTCATGGCGATCTTGCCGTCGCGGTTGACCTGGACGAAGTCGGACAGCTTGTTTCGCCGCACCGTTCCGCGCGTGGTGGCGAACATCACGTCGAGTTCGCTCCAGCTCGTTTCATCCTCCGGCAGCGGCATGATGGTCGTGATGCGCTCGCCCTGCTCCAGCGGGAGCATGTTGATAAGCGCCTTGCCACGCGACTGCGGATTGCCGATGGGCAGCCGCCAGACCTTTTCCTTGTAGACGATGCCGCGCGAGGAGAAGAACAGCACCGGCGTGTGCGTGTTGGCCACGAACAGGCGGGTGACGAAATCCTCGTCCTTGGTTGACATGCCGGAACGGCCCTTGCCGCCACGGCGCTGCGCCCGGTAGAGCGACAGCGGCACGCGCTTGATGTAGCCGGAATGGCTGACGGTGACGACCATATCCTCGCGCTGGATAAGGTCCTCATCCTCCATGTCGGCCCCGCCCTCGGACAGTTCCGTGCGGCGCGGCGTGCCGAACTCGTCGCGAACCTGCGCCAGTTCGTCCTTGACGATCTGCTGGATGCGCGCGCGCGACGACAGGATTTCGAGATAGTCCGCGATCTCGGTGCCGATCTTGTTCAGTTCGTCGTCGATTTCGTCGCGGCCGAGAGCGGTCAGACGCTGCAGGCGCAGTTCGAGGATGGCGCGCGCCTGCTCTTCCGAAAGATTGTAGGTGCCGTCATCGTTGATGCGATGGCGCGGATCGTCGATCAGGCGGATCAGCGCCTCGACATCCGAAGCCTGCCAGCGGCGCTCCATCAACTGGTCGCGCGCCGTCTGCGGATCGGGCGCGCCACGGATGAGCTTGATCACCTCATCGATATTGGCAACGGCGATTGCGAGGCCGACCAATACGTGGGCGCGATCACGCGCCTTGCGCAGCAGGAATTTCGTACGCCTGCTAACCACTTCCTCGCGAAAGCTCACAAACGCCTTGAGCATATCGATCAGCGTCAGCACTTCCGGCTTGCCGCCATTCAACGCCACCACATTGGCGCCGAATGACGTCTGAAGCGGCGTGAAGCGATAGAGCTGATTGAGGATGACGTCCGAATTGGCGTCCTTCCGCAACTCGATGACGACGCGATAGCCTTGGCGATCGGACTCGTCACGAATGTCGGAGATGCCCTCGATGCGCTTGTCGCGCACCAGTTCGGCCATCTTCTCGATCATCGTGGCCTTGTTCACCTGATAGGGAACTTCGGTGATGATGATGGCTTCGCGATCGTTGCGGATTGCTTCGACATGCACGCGACCGCGCATGATGATGGAGCCGCGCCCGCTGGAATAAGCATTGTAGATGCCCGAACGCCCGAGCACGATACCGCCGGTCGGGAAATCCGGACCGGGCACGATTTCCATCAGCGACGGCAGATCGAGTGCCGGATTGTCGATGAGGGCAATGGCGCCGTCGCAGACTTCCTGCAGATTGTGCGGCGGAATATTGGTGGCCATGCCGACGGCGATGCCGCCCGAACCGTTAACCAGCAGATTGGGGAAGCGCGCCGGCAGAACGCGCGGCTCCCTGCCCGACGAATCGTAGGTCTCCTGGAAATCGACGGTATCCTTGTCGATGTCCTCCAGCAGCTCATGCGCGACCTTGATGAGACGCGCCTCGGTGTAACGCATCGCCGCCGGCGGGTCGCCGTCGATAGAGCCGTAATTGCCCTGACCGTCGATGAGCGGAACGCGCATCGACCAGTCCTGCGCCATACGCACGAGGGCATCGTAGATGGAGGCGTCGCCATGCGGGTGATATTTACCCATGACGTCGGCCACGGGGCGCGCCGACTTCACATATTTGCGGTTCCAGTGATAGCCGCTCTCATGGGAGGCATAAAGGATGCGGCGGTGAACCGGCTTCAACCCGTCGCGCACGTCAGGCAACGCGCGGCTGACGATGACGCTCATCGCATAGTCGAGATAGGAACGCTGCATCTCCTCGACAATCGAGATAGGCTCGATGTCGGAGGGGCCGCCGGGTCCACCCGGTATCTTCTGGTCGGTCAAATCGGATCACTGAGTCGTTGGAATCACTTCCCTCTTATATAGGAACGCGGGGGGATTCTCCAACCTCGCCTACGCTTTTCCAGAACTGTTTTTCATCGAAATTTCAAATGGATAACGCTGATTTCCGCGACCATGTGACACCCTGACAGAAAAATTGCCGACAAGGTGTCACGGGCATGGTGCGAAAACGCTCATGCAGGGGCTGGCGTCGATCCGGCAGGCGCGATAGCCTGAATGGAAAAAGAGGGACGGATGCTAAGTTTCGAAAGTGTTTTCAATGCCTTCGTGACCATCCTCGTCACGATCGACCCACCCGGCCTGGCTCCCATCTTTCTGGCCGTCACGCGAGGCATGACGCACGCCGAGCGCCGTCAGGTGTCGATCCGGGCCAGCATCATAGGGTTCTGCGTACTGGCGTTGTTTGCCCTGGCCGGTTCCGCGATCCTCACCATGTTCGGAATCACGCTGCCCGCATTTCGCGTCGCCGGCGGCTTTCTCCTGTTTTTCATTGCCTTCGAGATGGTGTTTGAAAAGCGCCAGGACCGTAAGGAGAAGATCTCGGACGTTGCGATCACGCGCGATCACATTCACAACATCGCGGCCTTCCCGCTGGCCATCCCGCTGATCGCCGGCCCCGGCGCCATTTCGGCAACGGTGTTGCTATCAGGCTCGTTCCCGGGCTGGGTGGCTCAGGCGACGCTCGTGGGCATCCTGCTGGCCTGCCTTGCGATCACCTATCTGGTCTTCGTGCTGTCGCAAAGCATCGACAAATGGCTGGGTCACACCGGTCGATCGATCCTGACCCGCCTGCTGGGCGTGATCCTGGCGGCGCTTGCGGTGCAATTCGTTGCCGATGGCATCAAGGCGCTGGCGGCCATGTAATCCGGTGCAAGCCGGAAGCGGAGTAATCACGCTGCCGTGCGGAACAAGTTTTGGTGTGGGGCGAAGACGATATGGGCGCATAGGCGCCGTCAGTCAGCCGAAGTGTCCACGACTTCGAAATCGTGTGTGATGGTAGCCGTCTTGGCGACCATCGCCGAGGCGGAACAGTATTTCTCGATCGAAAGATCGATAGCGCGCCTGACCTTCTCCGGCGCCAGTTTCCTGCCCTTGACGATGAAATGCATGTGAACGCGCGTGAACACCTTGGGCTCGGTATCGGCGCGGTCGGCGTCCAGTTCGACCACCACATCCTCGACTGCCTCACGGCCCTTTTCGAGAATATGGACGACATCATAGGCCGAGCAACCGCCCGTGCCGATCAGCACCAACTCCATGGGGCTGGGGCCGGGCGTACTACCCTCCCGCCCCGATGCCGTACCGAAAACGAGCTTGTGACCGCTGGCGGACTCGCCGACGAAGGTGCGGTCTTCGACCCATTTCACACGTGCTTTCATGACGAGACGCTCCTTATGTGCACTCATCGATCCGCGGCGGCTCGTTCGGCGCTACAGCCTGCCGACATATCGGGCGACCGGCGCATGACCGGCGCCCGCGAAAGTCAATCAGAACGGAATCTCGTCGTCGAAGTCGCGCGAACCACCA
>Ga0182738_1006111_pt1 | contig 12606 bp, 12 predicted proteins | sample eDN5th30CBELigMG_FD_128876 | JGI IMG/M metagenome (GOLD analysis project Ga0182738, IMG submission 128876) | Enriched Miracle-Growth compost microbial communities from Emeryville, California, USA - eDNA 5th pass 30_C BE-Lig MG (version 2)... ...
ACCTGCTCGCCCGCGTGCTGCTCTCCGAAGGCGACACGGTATGGATGGAGGAGCCCGGCTACCTCGGCGCGCGCGGCGCGTTCCTCGCGGCCGGCGCCCGGCTCGCGGCGCTGCCGGTGGGGCGGACCGGGTGGCGGGTGCCGCCGCTCTCCGACCCGCCGCCGCGCCTCATCTACCTCACGCCCTCCTGCCAGCACCCGCTCGGGGTCACCATGCCGCTCGAGCAGCGCCTCGCGATCCTCGCCACGGCCCGCGCCGCCAACGCCTGGATCATCGAGGACGATTTCGACGGCGAATACACGTTTCGCGGCAAGCCGCTGCCGGCGATGCAGGGCCTCGACGACGAGGCGCGGGTGATCTACGTCGGCACCTTCTCCAAGACCCTCTTCCCGGCGATGCGGCTCGGCTTCATCGTCCTTCCCGGCGACCTCGCCGAGCGGATCAAGCCGGCGATCTCGGTGACCGGCCAGTTCGCGCCGATGGTGCTCCAGGCGACGCTCGCCGACTTCATCGAGGAGGGCTCGTTCTTCCTCCACCTCAACCGCATGCGCCGCCTCTACGGGCGCCGCCGCGACCATTTCCTGCATCTCATGCACACCATGCTCGACCGGTGGCTCGACCCGATCGACGGCCGGACCGGCATCCAGATCGCCGTGCCGTTCCGGATGGCCCTCGACGACACCGCGGTCGTCGCGGCGGGCGCCGCGGCCGGGGTCAACCTCGCGCCGCTGTCGCTCTACCACCATTATGCGCCGCGGCAGCCGGGCCTGATGATGGGCTACGCCGGCGTGCCGGAGACGGAGATGGACCGGCTGTTTCCCGTGCTCCGCAACATCCTCGCCGCGCTCGCGCCGGCCTGACCGGGGCTTTTTCCGCGGTCGGAGGCGGCGATGGAGATCGCCGGCGCGCGGCCCTTCCACGCGCGTATCCCGCGGCGCTAGTCTCGGCGAGGGCCGCGCCGCGGCCGGTCAGGGAGCCAGGACCCGATGAATCTCCTCCTCAACGTCCTCTGCATCGTATTCGGCGGCCTCTGGATGGCGGTCGGCTGGCTGCTCGCCGCGCTGATCATGGTGATCACCATCGTCGGCATCCCGTGGGCCCGGGCCGCCTTCAACATGGCGCGCTACGCGTTCCTGCCGTTCGGCTTCACCGCCGTCGACCGGGCCGCCTTCCGGGGCGAGCACGACATCGGCACCGGCCCGCTCGGCGCGGTGGGCAACGTCGTGTGGCTGGTGCTCGCCGGCTGGTGGCTGGCGCTCGGCCACCTGATCACCGCGATCGGGCTCGCCGTCACCATCATCGGCATCCCCTTCGCCTGGGCGCATCTCAAGCTGGCCGGCATCGCCCTCTGGCCGATCGGCAAGGAGATCGTGCCGCGCGAGTTCGTCGACCCGCGCGGCCGGCCGACGATCGGCTGAGCGTCAGGCCCGGGGACGGGCGACGTCGTTGATGCCTTCGGCGTCCGGCGCCTGGCCGTAGCTCATCTTGCGCATCTGCTCGATGACGCGCGCCATCTCCTCGTCCGACAGCACGGGCGGCTCGCCCAGCGGCAGCGCCTGGACGTAGAGCCGCGCCAGCGTCTCGACCTCGATCGCGAGCCACAGCGCCGCCTCGAGGTTCCTGCCGAGCGAGATCTGTCCGTGCTGGCCGAGCAGGCAGGCGAGCCGGCCGTCGAGCGCGGCCAGCGCATTGTCCGACAGCGCCTGGGTGCCGAAGGTGGCATAGGGCGCGACGCGGATGGTGGTGCCGCCGGCGACGCCGACCATGTAGTGGAACGCCGGGATCGGCCGGTACTGGCAGGCAAGCGTGGTGGCGTAGATGGAATGGCAGTGGAGGATGGCGTCGATGTCGGTCCGCGCCTGCATGATGTCGCGGTGGAAGCGCCATTCCGACGAGGGGCGGTGCCGGCCGGCATAGGTGCCGTCATAGCCCATCTCGACGATGTCCTCCGGCCCCATCCGGTCGTAGGGCAGCGAGGTCGGGGTGATCAGGAATCCGCCCTCGATGCGGGCCGAGATATTGCCGGCGGTGCCCTGGTTGATGCCGGTCGCGTTCATGCGCCGGCAGATGTCGACCATCTCCCGGCGAAGGGCCTGGTTGGTCAGTTCGGTCATGGCGTGGTTCCTGTCCTGGGGGAAGCGGCATGGGTCTCGGCGGCGTGGCGCCAGCGATCGCGATAGGCGCCGAGGCCGGGAATGTCGATGGCATCCGGCGCGATGAGGGCGACCGAGGCAGGCGCGGCGCGGCGGTCGTGGTCGGCGAGGAGCGCCGCGCCGGACGCCGCGCCGTAGGCGTCGGTGTTGAACAGCACCCGCCCTTCCGGCCGGAGGGCCTGGACCAGCGCGGCATAGAGCGGGTCGCGGGTGAAGCTGCCGTCGAGGACCACCGTGCCGCGCGCCCCGAGGCGCTCGAGGCAGGCATCGGTGAGGAGGGCCACGTAGAGGAGCGCGAGGGCCGCGCGCGCGCCGTCCCCCTGCGGCGGCGGGCCGGCGACGACCCCGCGGTTGGCGCTGCCCGGGAACGCGCCGTCCTGGTCGACGAAGGAGGGCAGCGCCATGGTTCCCGCCGCGACCAGCGCCGCGACGGCGGCGGCATCCACGGGAGCGTCCGGCGCCTTGCCCGCGATCTGCGCGAATTCGCGGCCGCCCATGGCGAGGATGCCGGCGAGCGGGGCGTCGTGGACGTCGAGGTTCCGCGTCACGTAGCCGCCGGCGAGCGCCGCATCAGGCGCCGCCTCGTCGCTCATCCCGACGATCCACGTCCCGGTCGAGACGAGGGTGAAGCCGGCGAGGCCGGCGGCCTGGAAGCGGTAGAAATTCGCGCTCGAATCATGGATGCCGCAGAGCACTTCGAGATCCGGCGGGAGGCCGTGCCGCGACGCGAGCTCGGGCCGGATCCGGCCCACCGGCCGCCAGGCGGGGACGAGCGGCGGCAGGAGGCGCTGCCAGCCGCGCGCGGCGACGATCGGGGCCCAGCCGCCGGCCTCGAAGTCGCGGAGATGCGACTGCGCCGCGAGGAACGTCAGCTCGGACCCGGCGCCGCCGGAGAGCAGCCAGGCCCAGTATTGCGGGCCGCCGAGGTACCAGCGGGCGCGCGCCACCGCCTCCGGCCATGCCGCCTCGAGCCAGAAGAGCTGCCGCGCGAGGTGGGCGGCGCCTGCCATCAGCGGCGAGCCGAGCGGCGGAAGCGGCCCGGCCGCGGCGCGATAGGCCTCGGTTACCGCCGCCGGGACCTCGGCCTCGTAGTCGATCATCGGCATGACCAGCCCGCGGTCGTCGACCAGCGCGCCGGCCGAGCCGTGGCCGGTGGCGACGAACGCGCCGACCGGGTGGCGCCGCGCCATCGCGGCGAGCTCGGCAAGCAGCCAGTCGCCGATGCGCGCGGCGGCGATGTGGAGATACGGCGGGCCGGCGACCGGCGCATTGGGCAGCGTCACGGTCTCGATCAGCACGCCGTCGCGCGTCGCCGCAGTCAGCTTGACGTTGGTCTTGCCGACGTCCAGCACCGCCACCACGCTCATCGCGCGTCCCCCGTCCCCGTCGATGGCACCCGTCGCTCCCCTCGTCCGGCGTTCTTTTGCCCGCCCGCCGAGCTAATGGCCTTGACGAGGGCAAAGGACAAGCCCCATGGGGATGGCGCAAGGGAGGACCCCGCGATGAAGAAAATTCTCAACGACCCCGCCCACTACGTGGACGAGATGCTCGAGGGGCTGGTCGCCGCCCACCCCGGGATCTACGCCCGGCCCCATCCGCGCGTCATCGCCCGCGCCGCGGGTGCGACGCCCGGCAAGGTCGGCATCGTCACCGGCGGCGGCTCGGGGCACCTTCCCGTCTTCACCGGCTATGTCGGCAAGGGCCTCCTCGACGCCTGCGCCATCGGCAACGTCTTCGCCTCGCCCTCGGCCGAGCAGATGGCCGATTCGATGCGGGCGGCGAGCGGCGGCGCCGGCGTGCTCCGCCTCTACGGCAATTACGGCGGCGACGTCATGAACTTCGACATGGCGGGCGAGACCGTCGACCTCGAGGACGACATCCGCTCCACCACCGTGCTGCTCACCGACGACGTCGCCTCGGCGCCGCCGGCGGAGGCCGCCAAGCGCCGCGGCGTCGCGGGCATGGTCTATGCCTTCAAGATCGCCGGCGCGCACGCCGAGGCGATGGCTGATCTCGACGCCGTCACGGCCGTCGCGCAGAAGGCCGCCGACGCCTGCCGCTCGATCGGCATGGCGCTCACGCCCTGCATCGTGCCGCAGGCCGGCAAGCCCACGTTCCAGATCGGCGAGGACGAGATGGAGATGGGCATGGGCATCCACGGCGAGCCGGGCATCTGGCGCGACAAGCTCAGGCCCGCCGACGCGATCACCGACGAGATGATGGACCGCCTGCTCGAGGACATGCCGGTCGGCCGCGGCGAGAGCGTGTCGATCCTGGTCAACTCGCTCGGCGCGACCCCGCCCGAGGAGCTCTACATCATGTTTCGCCGGGCCCGCGCCCGCCTCGCCGACGCCGGCATCGACATCGTCATGCCGCTCGTCGGCCGCTACGCGACCTCGATGGAGATGACCGGCGCGACGGTCACGCTCTGCCGTCTCGACGACGAGCTGACCCGGCTCCTCCAGGCGCCGTGCCATTGCGCCTTCTGGTCGGTGTCCTAGTCGTGGGCTTCACCAGCGACAGCCTTCGCGCCGCAGCCGCCCGGCTCGCCGCCGCCGCGGCGGCGGCGGAGGACGAGCTCAACGGCCTCGACGGGCAGCTCGGCGACGGCGATCTCGGCATCACGGTCGCGACCGGCTGGCGCGAGGTGGCGAACGAGGCCCTGCCCGACGACGTCGGCATGGCCTTCCTCGCCGCATCGAAGGCGTTCCAGCGGGTCTCGTCCTCGTCCTACGGGACGCTCACCGCGACGGCGCTGATGGCGGCCGCGAAGAAGACCAAGGGCCGCACCGAGGTGCCGTGGTCCGAGGTGCCGGGGCTGGTCGCCGCGGCCCGCGACGCGATGATGGAGCGCGGCAAGGGGTCGCTGGGCGACAAGAGCGTGCTCGACATCGCCGATGCGGTGGCGGGCGCGATCGCGGGCCTCGACGATCCGGCCGCGATGCGGATCGCGGCGATCGCCGCCGCCGACACCGCGCTCGACGACTTCCGCGGGCGGCCGAACCGGCTCGGCCGCGCCCGCATGTTCGGCGACAAGACGATCGGTATGGACGACCCCGGCATGCGGGCCTTCCAGCGCCTCGTCGCCGGTCTGGCGGCGAGCTGACGCGCACTGGGCAGCGGGGATCGCTCCCCCTGCCGCCGTTCTTCGGGAGTGGCGCCTCAGGCGCCGAGCGCCGCGCCGCCGTCGACCACGACGTCCTGCATCGTGAGGTAGCTCGCCTGGTCCGAGAGGAGGAACGCGACGACGTCGGCGATCTCCTCGGACCGCGCCACGCGCCCGAGCGGCACGCCGACGCGGAAGCTGTCGAGATCGCCGCGGGTGACCACGTCGGTGTTGGGCATGGTCGCCATCAGGCGCTGCACCATGCCGGTCTCGGTGACGCCGGGGGAGACGCAGTTGACCCGGATGTCGTAGGGCGCGAGCTCGAGGCCGGCGACGCACATGAGCTGGGCGACCGCGGCCTTGGAGGCGCAATAGCCGCCCTGGCGGATCCGCGGCGTCCGCGACGCCGTCGAGGCGATGACCACCATCGCGCCGCGCTTCCGCGGGATCATCCGCCGGGCGGCCGCCTGGACGACGAGGAAGGCGCCCTTCACGTTGACCGAGAGCATGGCGTCGAGATCGGCCTCGGGCATCTCGGCGATCGATCCGAACTTCTGGATGCCGACGACGTGGGCGAGGCGCTCGACCGGGCCGAGCCGCTTCTCGACGTCGGCGACGAAGGCGTCGACCGCGGCGCCGTCGGTCACGTCGAGCGGGGCGGTGACGACGTCCCCGCCGAGCTCGCCGGCAAGCGCCTCGAGGCCGGCCGCGTCGACGTCGGCGAGGCCGAGCTTCATGCCCGCGGCGTGAAGCGTGCGCGCGACGCCCTCGCCGATGCCCTTGGCCGCGCCGGTAACGATCCCGACCGTGCCCGCGAGGCCCTTGAACTCATCCGCCATCATTCTGTCTCCCGTCGAAAAGGCGCCGCAAGCTACCCGAGCCGGCGCCGGAGCGGAAGACCGGACACCCGCGACCCTTGTGCGGCGCCGCGCAGCCGGATATTGCCCGGCGCCGGGTGTGTCGAATAGGTTGCCGGCTGACCCGAGGGAACACGTCCCATGCCATCCAGCCTGAGCCTGATCCTGGCGCTCGCCCTGGGCTACCTGTTCGGCTCCATTCCCTTCGGGCTGCTGCTCACCCGCTTCGCCGGCGCGGGCGACCTGCGCGCCATCGGCTCGGGCAACATCGGGGCGACCAACGTGCTGCGCACCGGTCGCCGCGACCTTGCCGCGGCCACCCTGGCCGGCGACTGCCTCAAGGGCACGGCGGCCGTGCTCGTCGCCTCCGCCCTCTTCGGGCCGGACGGGGCGATGCTCGCCGGCCTCGGGGCTTTCCTCGGCCACGTCTTCCCGGTGTGGCTCCGGTTCAAGGGCGGCAAGGGCGTCGCCACCTATCTCGGCGTGCTCATCGGGCTCTGCCTGCCGGGCCCGTCCTGGCCCACCGTGCTCGCCTTCGCCGTCATCTGGCTGGGGACGGCCTTCGCGACGCGCTATTCCTCCCTCGGCGCGCTGCTCGCCAGCCTCGCGACGCCGCTGATCCTGGTCTTCGTCTTCCACGACCGGACCGGCGGCCTGTTCGTCGTGCTCACCGCGATCCTGTGGTGGCGGCACGCGGACAACATCCGGCGTCTCGTGGCGGGAACCGAATCGCGGATCGGCGCGCGCCGATGAAGGCCGGCCGCGCCCGGGCGGGAATCGTCCTCAACGACCAGCAGCGCCTCGCCTGGCTCCGCCTGATCCGCAGCGAGAACGTCGGGCCGGTGACGTTCCGCGAGCTCATCAACCACTTCGGCAGCGGCACCGCGGCGCTCGAAGCGGCACCGGAGCTGGCCCGGCGCGGCGGCCGCACGATCCGCATCTGCTCGGTGGCCGAGGCCGAGCGCGAGCTCGCGGCCCTCGATCGGCACGGCAGCCGCCTGGTCGCCCTCGGCGAGCCGGACTACCCCGCCGCCCTCCGCCACGTCGCCGACGCGCCGCCGCTCCTCGCCGTCGCCGGCGACGCCGCCGTCCTGGCCCGGCCCATCGTCGCCATCGTCGGCGCCCGCAACGCCTCGGTCGCGGGCCGGAAGTTCGCCGCGATCGTTGCCCGCGGCCTCGGCGCGAGCGCCGGCTACGTCATCGCCTCCGGGCTCGCCCGCGGCATCGACGGCGCCGCCCATGAAGCCGCGCTCGCCACCGGGACCGTCGCGGTCCTCGCCGGCGGGCTCGAGCGCATCTATCCCCCCGAGCACGTGCCGCTCGCCGCCCGGATCGCGGCCGAGGGCGGGGCGATCGTCAGCGAAATGGCGATCGGCCACGAGCCGCGAAGCCGCGACTTCCCGCGCCGCAACCGGATCATCTCCGGCATGGCGATGGCGGTGGTGGTGATCGAGGCGGCGGAGCGGTCGGGATCCCTGATCACCGCGCGCCGGGCGGCCGACCAGGGGCGGCTGGTCTTCGCCGCGCCCGGCTCGCCGCTCGATCCGCGCGCCGCCGGGTCCAACCGGCTGCTCCGCGAGGGCGCCCACATCGTCACGGCGCCGGAGGACATCGTCGCCGAGATCGATCCGATGCTCGGCCGGCCCGGTCCCGAGGAGGTGGAGGAGCCCGGCGACGCGCCGCTGGCGGCCGGCCCGGTCGGCGACGGTGAGCGCCAGCGCGTGATCGAGGCGCTGGGGCCGACCCCGGTCGAGATCGACGAGATCATCCGGTTCGCCGGCGTCCGGCCGGCCGTGGTCCACCTCGTGCTCCTCGAACTCGCCCTCGCCGGGCGGCTCGAGCGGCATCCCGGCCAGCGCGTCTCGCTGACATGACGAAGGACGCCGCAAAGCCCCGGGATCGCACCGCGCGCCGCGGCCGGCGGCGGGCGGCCGTCCACTCGCATTTCGGCATCACCGTCGGCGGGACGTCGATCGCCTATTGCTACATCCGCAAGAATGCCTGCTCGGCCTGGAAGCGGCTGTTCATGGAGGAGAGCCCCGTCCCCTTCGAGCGGAGCGTCTGGCGCCGCGAGATCGAGTTCATGGCCGCCCACCACGGGCTTCGCAGCGTCGCCGAGATCGAGCGCCACGACCGCCGGGTTGTGGTCCTCCGCGACCCGGTGGAGCGCTACGTCTCGGCCTTCGTCAGCCTGATGATCGCCCATACGCCACCGCCGACGCGCCACCTCCGGAACCGGGTCGGCCGGATGCTCGGCATGCCGGTCGAGGAGGCGAGCTTCGACCTGTTCCTCGCCCACCAGATGCCGACGGCGGAGGGCCGCCGCGGGCGGATCGACAAGCACTTCTGGCCGCAGGCCTGGCACCTCGCCCCGACGAGCTATACCGACGTCATCGACATCGACCGGCTGGCACCGGCGATGCGGGCGCTGCTGGGAGATGAGATCGGCGGCCGCTACTTCGACCGCCCGGTGAACGCGACGGCGATCACGCCCACCTATGACGATCCCGAGGCCGCGAGCCTGCCCGCCCGCCTCCTTCGCGAGCGCTACCGCGAGACCGGCCGGCTTCCGGGGAAGGCGAGCTTCCTCGGCGCCGGGCGCGCCGAGGCGATCCGGGCCGCCTATGCCGAGGACGATTCGCTCTACGCGGCCTGCCGGGAACAGGACGCGGACCGGCCGATGACGCTCCGCATCGAGGCCGCGCCGGCAGGGCGTCCGGGACGGGCGCCGAAGCGGGGAAAGAGGCAGTCCGGGCGCCGGTGACGGCGGCCGGGAGGCCGCCGCGGCGGATCAGGTCGGATCGACCCGGAGGTAGCCCTCCGGCATCGCGTCCGGATCCTCCGCCCGCGGGTCGAAGCCGTGCATGTAGAGAGCCCACTGGAGTCCGATCAGGGAGCCCTTGATCGGCCGGAGGAACGCCAGCGTCAGCACCAGCGTCAGCGGCAGCCAGATCAGCATGTGCGTCATCATCGACAACTCGGTCGCGAAGAACACGGCGGTCATGACCGGCACCACGATGTGGCCCACGACGACGATCGTGAAATAGGGCGGCGCGTCGTCGGCCCGATGGTGGCTGAAGTCCTCGCCGCAGACCGCGCAGGCCGGCACCGACTTCAGGTAGCCGTTGAAGAGCGCGCCCTTGTTGCAGTTCGGGCAACGGCAGAAGAAGCCGCGCCACATCGCCTGCCACAGGTTGCGCTTCGGCAGCCCGGCATGATTGATCTCATCGGACCGGCGCCAGCCGGGAACTGTCTCGGATGCTGTCATGATGACTGAAATCTAGGCGAGCCATGCCTCCGGAACAAGCCGCGCCCGGCGGGGCGCGAAGATGTCGCGGCTTCCGCGCGAATCGGGTTTAATTTTCACCGGCGATGCCGCGTGTTCGAGGGCCGCGCGCCCCAGCCGGCGATGCCGACGGCCGTTCCCGATGCCGCGCGTTGACAAAGGGAGAAGGGCGGCCGGCCCCAATCGGACGAGAAAGGGACCGAAGGCCATGGAATTCCAGCTCTACAAGGACAAGGCCGGCGAGTGGCGCTGGCGGCTGCTCGCCAGGAACGGCGAGAGCATCGCCACCTCGGGCGAGGGCTACAAGAACAAGGCGGACTGCCGCCACGCGATCGACCTGGTGAAAGCCTCGGCCGACGCGGAGGTCACGGAGGTCTGACGCTCCGGCGACGGATCAGCGCCGTTCGCGTTTGCCGGGTCGTTTCCCGGCCGGCTGCCCGCGCCCCTTGCCGCGGGCCGGGCGGCGGCCCTCGTCGCGCGGCCGCTCCTTCCGGGGAAGGATGCGCCCCTCGGTGAGCAGCTCGAACCGGAGGGCGCCGGCGAGCGGCGCCGCCTCGATCAGCTTCACCTGCACGGCGTCGCCGAGGCGGTGCATCTCGCCGGTGGCGCGGCCGATCACGGCGTGGCGCGCCTCGTCGAAGACGAAGTAGTCGTTGCCCAGCGTCGAGATCGGCACGAAGCCGTCGGCGCCGGTTTCGTCGAGCTTCACGAACAGGCCGGCCCGGGTCACGCCCGAGACGCGGCCGGGGAAGATCGCGCCGACGCGGTCGGCGAGCCAGTGCGCCACCAGCCGGTCGATGGTGTCGCGCTCCGCCGCCATGGCGCGGCGCTCGGTGGCCGAGATCGCCGCCGCGGTCTCGGCGAGCGTCGTCTCGGCGGCCTCCGGGAGTCCGCCGGCGCCGAGGCGGAGCGCCCGGATCAGCGCCCGGTGGACGATGAGGTCGGCATAGCGGCGGATCGGCGAGGTGAAGTGCGCGTAGCGGCGGAGATTGAGGCCGAAATGGCCGATGTTCTCCGGATTGTATTCGGCCTGGGCCTGCGTGCGGAGCACCACCTCGTGGACCAGCCGGCCGTGCTCGCTGTCCTTCACCCGGTCGAGGATGCGGTTGAAGTGCGCCGGGCGGAGATTGCCGCCCTTGGGGAGGGTGACGTCGATCGACTTGAGGAACTCGCGGAGCGTCTCGAGCTTGGCCATCGAGGGCGTGTCGTGGATGCGGTAGACGAGCGGCGACTTCCTCTCCTCGAGCGTCTCGGCGGCCGCGACGTTCGCCTGGATCATGAACTCCTCGATCAGGCGGTGCGACTCGAGCCGCTCGGGCACCACCATGCGGTCGATGGTGCCGTCGGGCTTCAGCAGGACCTTCCGCTCGGGGATGTCGAGCTCGAGCGGGTCGCGGCCCTCGCGGCCGCGCCGGAGCGCCGCGTAGCCGCGCCACAGCACCGCGAGCGCCTCCTGCACCGCCGCACCGCGGCCGACGTCCCCGCCCTCGAACGCCGCCTGCGCCTCCTGGTAGGACAGCTTCGCCGCCGAGCGCATCATGATGCGGTGGAAGCGATGGCTGCGCTTCCGCCCGTCGGCGCCGAACACCATGCGCACGGCCATCGCCGGGCGGTCCTCATGCTCGCGGAGCGAGCAGAGGTCGTTGGAGATGCGCTCGGGCAGCATCGGCACGACGCGGTCGGGGAAATACACCGAATTGCCGCGCTTCAGCGCCTCGCGGTCGAGCGCCGATCCCGGCCGCACGTACCAGGCGACGTCGGCGATCGCGACGGTGACGATGAAGCCGTCCGGGTTCCTCGGGTCTGGATCGACCTCGGCGTGGACTGCGTCGTCGTGGTCCTTGGCGTCTGCCGGGTCGATGGTGAGGAGCGGCAGCTCGCGCCAGTCCTCGCGGCCGCGGAGCGGCGCCGGCCCGACGGCGTCCGCCGCCTTCAGGACCTCGGGCGGGAATTCATGGGGGATGTTGTGGGTGAGGATGGCGATGAGGCTCACCGCCTTCTCGTCCCGCATCGAGCCGATCACCTCCTCGACGCTCGCCCGGTCGGGACCGCGCCCGGTCGAGCGGAGGAGGCGCACGGCGACGAGGTCGCCATCGCGCGCGCCCCTGAGCGCATCCGCGGCGACGACCAGCACCCGCTGCTTGCGGTCGACCGGCTCGACCTGCGCGCCCTCGGCGGTGCGGCGGACGACGCCGTAGACGGTCGCAGGCCGCCGCGCGAGCAGCTTGATGACCCGCGCGGTGTAGCCGTCCTCGCCGGGGGCGAGCCGGGCGAGGATCCGGTCGCCCACCCCCGGCGCCGGGCCGGGCCCCTTGCCGGGCGCGACGAGGATGCGCGGCGGGTCGCCCTCCTCCTCCGGCCACTCGCTGGGCACGGCGATGAACTCGCCGTCGCGGTCGCGGGAGGCGATCTCCAGCACCGTCACCGGCGGCAGGTCGCCGGAGCGGACCAGCCGCCCCCGGCGCTTGCCGACCGCGCTCTCCGTCTCGAGGTCCTTGAGCAGCGCCTTCAGCGCGATCTTGTCGGCGCCGCCCTTGATGCCGAAGGCGCGCGCGATCTCGCGCTTTCCGGCCTCGCCGGGATGCTCGGCGACGAAGGCGAGCACCTGCTCGCGCGTTGGAAACGGTGCGGGGATCGCGGGGGCCTTGGGCTTCTTCACGGTCAGACCCTCCGACGTTGAGCGATCTCCGGGAGACGCGTGACGGACCCGCGTCGAACGGCAAGGCAAGTGCTGGGCCGGTTCCCGATCATTCCCCGTCGCTGGTCTTCGCCTTCTTCGCCGGGGCCTTCTTCTTCGCCGGCGGCTTCCTGGTCGTCGTCTTCTTCGCCGTCGTCCGCGCCTTGCGCACCGGGGCCTTGCCGGCCTTGGCCGACAGCAGCTCCAGCGCCTGCTCCATGGTCACCGTGTCCGGCGCGGTATCCTTCGGCAGCGTGGCGTTGACCTTGCCATGATTCACGTAAGGCCCATAGCGCCCGTCGCGGATCGTCACCGCACCGCCCGCGGTCGGATGCTCGCCGAGCGCCTTCAGCGCGGCCGGCGTCCCCCGTCCTCCGCGCCGACCCCCGCCGGCCCGCTTCTCGGCGATGAGCGTGACGGCGCGATTGATGCCGACGGAGAAGACCTCCTCGGCCGAATCGAGATTGGCGAAGGTGCCGTCATGCCGGACGAAGGGGCCGTAGCGGCCGATGCCGGCGGTGATCGGC
>Ga0182738_1006113_pt1 | contig 12605 bp, 11 predicted proteins | sample eDN5th30CBELigMG_FD_128876 | JGI IMG/M metagenome (GOLD analysis project Ga0182738, IMG submission 128876) | Enriched Miracle-Growth compost microbial communities from Emeryville, California, USA - eDNA 5th pass 30_C BE-Lig MG (version 2)... ...
GGTGCTCTTTCCTTCGCAATCACAAGGCAGTCTGATTCAACGGGGTGACACAGTGATTGGATCGGCGATGATCGGCCAGAACTTCGTCCGGCCAGAATATTTCCACCCGCGCCCCAGTGCGACAGTGGGTACCGATCCAGCTGACCCGAGCAAGACAGTCGACCAACCGTACAACGCCGCGTCAAGCGGTGCCAGTAACCAGGGGGCGACCAGTAAAAAATTGATCGACCAGGTAGAGGCCCGTGTGCAGGCCTATCGCCATGAGAACGGCCTTGCCGCAGATGCACCGGTACCGGTCGATGCCGTGACGGCATCCGGGTCGGGCCTGGATCCGCACATCTCGGTTGCCAACGCCCGCCTGCAAGTCGCGCGGATTGCCAATGCGCGTGGTATCGATGCGCAGAAAATCATGGCGTTGATAGACCAACAGCTCACGCCGCGCCAATTTGGCGTACTGGGCGAGCCGCGCCTGAATGTGCTCCAGCTCAATCTGGCACTAGATGCCTCGTCTTCTCAAGCGTCTAAGTAGACGAGGCCATCGGAGTCTCAATATGTCCCAAATACAATCTACATCAATTGTTCAAGGCGCCGCTCCCATGGCAGCCTCCACCCCGGTTCGCTGGACGTCAGTGCTGGTCGAAGCATTCAAGAAGCTCGCGCCGCAGACACAGCTGAAGAATCCGGTCATGTTTGTCGTGTATCTCGGCAGCATCGTGACTACGCTGCTCTGGCTGCAGGCCCTGGGCGGATCGGGCGACGCGCCCGCCGGTTTCATTCTTGCCGTCGCCTGCTGGCTGTGGTTTACCGTATTGTTTGCCAATGCGGCCGAAGCGCTGGCAGAAGGCCGGGGCAAGGCCCAGGCCGAGGCACTGCGCGCGACACGTAAACGCGTCTATGCCAAGGTGCTCGATGAGCCGCACTACGGCGCCACGACGCACCGCGTACCCAGCGACGAGCTGGTGATGGGGGCTGTCGTGCTGGTGACGGCCGGCGACACCATTCCGGCCGATGGTGAAGTCATCGACGGCGTGGCCTCGGTCGACGAGTCCGCTATTACAGGCGAATCGGCGCCCGTCATTCGTGAGTCGGGCGGTGATTTTTCGTCGGTAACAGGCGGGACTCGCGTGCTGTCGGACTGGATCGTTGTGCGCGTGACAGCCAACCCTGGCGAAGCCTTCCTTGACCGGATGATCGCCATGGTAGAAGGGGCCAAGCGCGGCAAGACGCCAAACGAAGTTGCCCTGACCATCCTGCTGGTGGCGCTGACAATCATCTTTTTGCTGGTGTGCGTCACATTAGTGCCGTTTTCGAGCTTCAGCGTATTGCTGAACAACGCGGGGTCGCAAGTCGGTTTGACTGTGGTGATCGCGCTGCTCGTATGCCTTATCCCCACCACCATTGGCGCCTTGCTGTCGGCGATCGGCATTGCTGGCATGAGCCGCATGATGCGCGCCAACGTACTGGCCACCTCCGGCCGGGCCATCGAGGCGGCCGGTGACGTGGATGTGTTGCTGCTGGACAAGACCGGCACCATCACGCTGGGCAATCGGGAAGCTTCCAGCTTCACGCCGGCGCCGGGTGTCGACGAGCGCGCGCTTGCCGAAGTTGCTCAACTTTCGTCATTAGCCGACGAGACGCCCGAAGGCCGGTCTATCGTCGTGCTGGCAAAAAAACGCTTTGACCTGCGTGCGCGCGAACTGAAGGGAAGCACCGCAGTTGCGTTTACCGCTCGTACCCGGATGAGCGGCCTGGATATCGGCGAGCGGAAAATCCGTAAGGGAGCCGCATCGGCCATCCGCACCCATGTTGAGTCACTGGGTGGTGTATTTCCGGCCGAACTCGAAGCGATGGTCGACGACGTCTCGCGCCGTGGCAGCACACCGTTGGTGGTCTGCGATGATCGCAAGGTCATGGGCGTGGTCGAATTGAAAGACATCATCAAGGGCGGCATCAAAGAGCGCTTTGCCGAACTGCGCAAAATGGGCATCAAGACGGTGATGATCACCGGCGATAACAAACTGACGGCCGCCACGATCGCGGCCGAAGCAGGCGTCGATGACTACCTTGCCGAAGCGACCCCTGAAGACAAGCTGAGTCTTATCCGTGACTACCAGGCCAACGGTCATTTGGTTGCCATGACCGGCGACGGCACCAATGACGCTCCCGCGCTTGCGCAGGCGGATGTGGCCGTGGCCATGAACAGCGGCACACAGGCAGCCAAAGAGGCCGGAAACATGGTTGATCTGGATAGCAACCCGACCAAGCTCATGCAGGTGGTCGAGGTCGGCAAACAGATGATCATGACTCGCGGTGCTTTGACGACATTCAGCGTGGCCAATGACCTGGCCAAGTACTTCGCTATCATCCCGGCCGCTTTCGTTGCCACCTATCCGGCATTGGGGGCGCTGAATGTGATGGGGCTGAATAGCCCGGCCTCGGCAATTCTTTCCGCCGTGATCTTCAATGCGCTGATTATTGTGGTGTTGATACCGCTCGCGCTCAAGGGCGTGCGGTATCGCGCGGAACCGGCTCAAAAGCTACTATGGCGCAATCTGCTGATTTACGGCGTAGGGGGTGTCGTGACGCCATTTATCGGCATCAAGCTGATTGATCTGCTATTGACCCCATTCCTGTGAACCATGCCGCTGCGGGCTCCGGTAAAATAACATCGGTAAACGGAGTCCGCCGCAGCAGATTTTGAATCCCGGCGTGAATTGACACTTAACGACATGCGGCCAAATCCAGACGAGCTTCTCAAGGTTGCCACCGAAGAGGCCATGCGAAGCAGCCGCGGACAGCTGAAAATATTCTTTGGCGCCTGCGCGGGGGTCGGAAAGACATACGCCATGTTGCAGGCGGCCGCGCAACGTCAAGCCGAAGGGATTTCGGTAGGCGTCGGTATTGTCGAGACGCACGAGCGCGTCGAAACGAGGCGCCTGCTGGAGGGGTTGCCGGCGTTGCCACTGAAACAGGTCAGTCACCGGGGACGCGAACTCGATGAGTTTGATCTGGATGGCGCACTGAAGGCGGGCTTTGAACTGGTGTTGGTCGATGAACTGGCGCATTCCAATGTGCCCGGCAGCCGCCACGCCAAACGTTGGCAGGATGTAGAAGAGCTGCTGGATGAGGGCATCGACGTCTACACCACGCTCAACGTCCAGCATCTGGACAGCCTGAACGATATCGTGGGTGGCATCACGGGCGTGCGAGTGCGCGAGACGGTTCCAGACCGCATCTTCGATGCCGCCAGCGAGGTGTTGTTGATCGACTTGCCGCCGGACGACCTGCTGGTGCGTCTGGAATCTGGCAAGGTCTACTTGGATGCGGCGGCAAAGCACGCTCGGCAGAATTTCTTTCGCAAGGGAAATCTGATCGCCTTGCGCGAGTTGGCGCTTCGCCGCGTGGCCGATCGCGTCAATTCGGATGTACGCAGCTATCGGATTTCCAACGCCATCCACAATGTGTGGCCAACTCACGAACGTCTGATGGTATGCGTGCGTAGCGGTCCTTCGCAGGATGCGTTGTTACGTGAAGGCGCTCGCCTGGCACAGCGACTACAGGCAGACTGGATTGTCGTCCATGTTGACGAGTTGCGCCGAGGTCGCAGCCACGAAGAACGTGAAAACCTGCGCGATTTGTCGGAGGCCGCACGTGCGCTCGGTGCGGAGTTCAGCAATGTCCCGGGTGAAGATATCGTCGAAACGTTGCTCGAATATGCTCGTACGCGTAACGTCACCAAGATGATCATCGGCCGGTCGTTTCCTCGGTATCGTAGATTTTGGCACCCTGACATCGCAGACCAGATTGGCCGCGCCAATCCCGAGATCGGTTTGATCCTGATCGGCCACGAGAGGCCGGCACACGCGGCCGCGCGCACCAAAGAGCCCGTCGCCTCACCGAACTACGGACGTTCGCTCGGACTCGCCACTTTCTTCTGCGGTTTGACGACACTGGCCGCCAGTTGGCTGCTGCGCGTCTTCGATCTGTCTAACGTCGTGATGTTGTTCTTGCTGGTGGTCGTGTTCATTGCCTTGCACCTTGGGCGCGTGGCCGGGGCCTGGGCGGCATTTCTCAGCGTGGGGTTGCTGAACTTCTTCTTTGTCGAGCCTCGGCTTTCGTTCTCAGTGTCCGACACGCAATATATCTTCACGTTCGCCTTGATGTTGGTAGTGGCGCTGGTCATCAGCCAGTTGGCGGCCCGGTTGCGGTTGGAAGCCAGAGTGGCCACCGAAGGGGAAAGGCGCGCCGCGGCGGTAGCGCGCGTTGCCCGCGATCTGTCGGCCGCGATCAAGACCGAGCAGATCGTATCGATCTGTACCGACACCATCGCACCGCTGCTCTCGGTACGCGTGGTGCTGATCCTGCCCGATCTGTCCGACAAACTGATTCCCGTGCAACAGGCCGATTTCGTCGATCTGTCCGTGGCGCAATGGACCTACGATCATATGCAGCCAGCTGGACTGGGAACACAATCGCTCAGCGGAGCCAAGGCGCACTACATCCCATTGAAGGCGCCGATGCGAGTGCGGGGCGTCCTGGCGTTGTGTCCTGCGGATAGTGCGCTGCCTACCGATCCCGACGATAAACGCTTGCTCGATGCGTTTTGCTCATCGATTGCAATGGCGTTGGAGCGCATTCATTTCGTCGAGATAGCTCAGGATACGCTGGTGAAAATGGAAGGGGAACGCCTGCGTAATGCACTCTTGGCGGCGGTATCGCATGACTTGAAAACACCGCTGACGGCAATTCGTGGACTGGCCGAGACGCTGGAACAGCCAGAGCGTCTGACTCGGGATCAGCATGCCGAGTTGGCCAGCGCCATTCGGGGCCAGGCTGAAGAATTACAGCGTCTGGTCGTCAATCTGCTCGACCTGGCCAGAATGCAGAGCGAGGGTGTGCACTTGAATAAAGAATGGCATACGCTCGATGAGATTGTCGGCAGCGCGCTGGCGCGCTCCGAACGTATCCTGGATGGTCATCGGATGACAACCGACTTGCCCATTGACTTGCCGCTCGTCGAAGTCGACGCATTGCTCATCGAGCGCGTGCTGGTCAATTTGCTGGACAACGCGGCCAAGTATGCGGGTGACAAGGCCGCCATCACAATACGGGCGCGTGCTTCTGGCGATACGGTGTATATATTCCTGGATGATGATGGGCCAGGTCTTCCGGTGCAAAATGCCGAAACACTTTTCGTACCGTTCGAGCGTGGGTTGAAAGAATCTTCGAAGACGGGGGTGGGCCTGGGGTTGGCATTGTGTCGTAGCATTATCTCCGCGCACGGCGGCACGATTCGGGCCGATTCGCTCAGGCCCCACGGCGCCCGATTCGAGATCCGCTTGCCGCGTGGAACCCCGCCCGAAATTGACCAAGATGAGGCGAATCTATGAGCAGGCCGCGAGTACTGATTGTGGAAGACGAGGCGGACATCCGGCGTTTTGTAAAAATGGCACTGGAACAAGAAGGACTGGAAGTCTACGAGGCGCCCAATGCAAAGCAGGCCCGGATTGAGTCCGTCAGCCGCAAACCTGATATCGTCATTGTCGATCTGGGGCTGCCGGACGCCGATGGCAAAACGTTCATCCAGGAACTGCGAGGCTGGTCCTCCGCTCCGGTCGTCGTGCTGTCTGCCCGGGACCAGGAAACAGAGAAAGTGGCGGCCCTGGACGTTGGCGCTGATGATTACTTGGTCAAACCGTTTGGCGTGCCCGAATTGCTCGCTCGCGTGCGTGCTCAGTTGCGTCGGGCCACATTGGTGCCCACGGAAGGAACCTCGACATCGATAGTCAGATTCGGCCATGTTCAGGTTGACCTGACCAATCATGAGGTCACGCGTAAGGGCGAACCCATTCACTTGACGAGGATCGAATTTCGTCTGCTTAGCGCCCTGATCCGTGGGCATGGAAAAGTGCTGACATCGCGCCAACTGCTGCAGGAAGTCTGGGGAGTGCATCACACAGAGCGTGCCCATTATGTTCGCATCTATATGATGAATTTGCGGCAAAAACTCGAGGATGTCCCGACGACGCCGCAGTATTTGCTGACAGAGCTTCAAGTAGGGTACCGCTTGGTAGGTGTGGAGACTGTCTCATCTGCGGTGCAATCATCGAGTGACACACATTGACTTCTCATGCATAGTGGCTGCGTGCCACGGTGGGGGCTATTTCTCCGGTTTGAGCAGGTCGAGCCGCATCTTGGTGCGGCGACTGATCCACACCAAGATGAATATCGTGATGAGATAGACGAAGCCACCGACCTTGCTGTAGTGGGCTGCCATGGTGACAAGCATGACAAGCACCGCGAGGATATCGTCCTTGCGCTGACTATTTACCACTGAGCTAGCGGGTCGAGCTTTTGAAACGCGGCCATGCCACACAATGAGGTGCGACATGACCACCTGGCACAGGCCGAGTACCCAAAACAGCAGTATCAGCATGCTCTGTATGGTTTTGATCGCCGAAGATGAGTCCATTGGTATAGCGGTGGTGTCGACCTCAACTGACGGCGGACACCGACACCAGCCCGGCTACTTCTCGTTCGGAAGGGAGTTTGGCCACTGCCTGCGTCAAGCGACGGGCTAATTCTTCACTGGCGGTTGTCATGGGTAGCCGTAGTTCATCGGCGATCAAGCCGGCCGCGGCCAAGAGTTTCTTGATCGGAGCCGGGTTGGGCTCGTGGTACAGCAGTCGGATCACGGGTTTGATCGTGGTAAATAGCGTCTGCGCCACGTCATGGTGACCTGCCTGGGAAAGCGTCATGACGGCAACAAAGATATCCGGACGAATATGCGCTGCGGCGGTGATGGCACCGGTGCCTCCCTGCAGAAAGTGCTCCAGAAACACGGTGTCTTCGCCGCACAAGGCGGGCAGCTTTTGACGAGCATTCAGGGCGGCGAGCGCCAACGGGTCGCACTCCTTCACCGCCACACAGCTTGTACAGGCAGCAAGGTGCTCGATCAGTTCAACACTTAACTGGGCACCGGTGCGTTTGGGCACATCGTAGATAATGATGGGCAAACGCGTCGCCCACGCCATTTGCTGGTAGTGCCACACAATGCCATTTGGCGCTGGGCGCAAATAGTAGGGGGGCGGTATCAGCCAGCCGGCTGGCCGCAATCGCTCCAGCTTCCTGATTGTTTGGTAGATACTCATGGGGTCGACACCGCCGACGCCGATGACAATGGGTAGCTGAGGTGTGGCCGAGCGAACAGCCTCGTAGGCCAAGAATTTTTCCTTCATCGAAATCAGGTTGCCTTCACCTGTCGAGCCGAACAGCACAAAGCCCGAGATGCCAGCACGAGCATAGTGGCGGGCGAGCGCCTGCATGGCGGCAACATCAACGTAGCTTTCGCGTAGCGGCGTGATCAAGGGCAGCCATAGTCCCGCCCACGTGGAAGGCAGTGCTTCGTGTGGCGCGTTCATTTCACGGCCTCCATGGCGTGATCGCTGATAGCGCCGAATTCTGCGGCAGGCAGTTGTACCATCAGGTGATGCATCACCTCACCAATATCGTCTTGTGCCAGCTTGATAACGAAAGTCGTCAGGTTGTGGTGCCCGGGGGATGCCACGCTCTGTATTTCCAGAGGCTGTGTCGCGCACAGATGCAGTTGCCGGCGAGCTTGAAACGCATTGCATGCGTCAACACGCACAGTCAAGAAGACAATTTTCGACGTCGCTTTGTGTTGTGGCAAAGACTGATGATGGCGAATTTCAGTGAACGTAACGGGGGAGGGCATGTGCGGAAAGGGAGACCTTGACGCCGCAAAATGAGCCGGCGATACGGATCGATCCCGGTTGGTTGAACACCTGGTCAGTATAGGATTCAGGACATATAGCCCCCGCAAAAAATGGGCCATTCGGCGTTAATATCGTATTAATTTTTCGGTGCCAAAAAGGCCGTGCAGATCCAGCGCGTTACGCCCGCACAGCGTCGGGCCCAGAGGCCTGAACGCTGTGCGGGCGTTTATGTTTTCGACCTTTTCCCCAATTGCCCTGGCCGTGAATTGGGCTGTGCCATCGCGGCGGAGTCTTTATCAAAAGGGCCCCGCGCTCGGTCACTTATATCGCTGATCTGGTCAGACGTCGAAAGTTTGGGGCAAGCCAACACCTACGCCGAGCCTATTACCGAGAGCACTCCAAGCTGCATAGGTTGTTGCTCTGGCGAGACCAAGCGAATGAGCAGTAACCTGAGTGACGCCAGTCAATAGCGTATTGAAGACTACATTATTTGCAATTCCTTCTCCTATTGTTCGAGCAGTGTTCATCGCATTGGCTCCCGTTTGCACAGCGCTTGCGGCGTAATTTGTTGCCGCATTGGCAAATTGTCGGGTACCGTCGGCTGCCATCGTGGCCAAATATTGAGGAGCTGCCAAACTTTGATCCAACAGATATGCGCCCACGATAGGAGCACTCTTGCGAATCAGATCCGGTTTTGAGAATGCATTTTTTTCGATTAATTCTTGGCCTGCATGCAGTACATCAGCCAACATTTCGTAGTGAGGATTGCCTCGTTGGTCGAACCTCGTCTTTCCTGACCCTTCTTCCGTAAAGTAAAGCTCGAGATGAGAAACGGCGAGCTTGGACGCCAACTTAGGGATGGCCATTTCGGCCCATGACGGTGTATGTTCGTGGAAATCGGGATCGTCTCTGCCCAGCGCATCGAGCTGCGTTTGCGTATACAAGGTATGCAAATTTTCCAAATGGGTTTCAACAGCCTTATCCAACATCGTTTTCAGATTTTCCCATCCGTACTTGGCAATAAAGGTGCCGAGCACGTTTTGCATAGGCAGCCCCTCTCCACCTTGAAGCATCTGACTTACCACGCTCGTCGTCACCTGCGCGAGAAGACCTTCGTCAATAAAGTCCTTCAACACGATCTTGAGTGCGCCGGATAGACGTTCCTGGTTCTTCTTGCTTCGGTCAGCCACCATCAGATCCTTAAATGCACCACTCATCTCCTTCATGCTTTGTGCATTCTTGAGCATTTTCTGGGCTTTTTTCACACGCTCTTCTGCGCGTTCCTGTGCTGGAGTTTTTGGCAACTCAAACTCGCCGATGTTGTCATCAGTGTCCGTTGTGTTGCCCACGATCTCCCATCCGTTTTCTGCCTGATCAAATGGCGCAGCGTACTCTCCGGCAAGTTGACTGGCGTGGTGTTTATCGCTTTCGAAGTGGGCATTTTCTGCTTCGAGCTGAGCTTTGGCCTTGGCCAGCGCGCTGTCCGCGCGTTTGACCATATGATCAGCCAGCGTCGGCGTCAGTGCCGCCACATTGCTGATGAGTTCATCGTTGAGAATCCCCTTCGAGGGCTTATAGTTGCTCAATACGTTCGCACAGTCGAAGTCATTTCTCAGATACGCATTCAGACAATTTGCCGCCAGTTTTACTTCTGGCTTGACCTCGGCAGGGTTAAAAGATGCGTTCTCTACAATACCGCGAGTGACCAAGCTGTGTACGATGCCAGAGGCCATGCGTACGCCAGCCTGAGTCAATCGATTGATGATGCTGTCGCTACTATCCGCCACAACAGCGCTTTGAATCTTATCGGTCAATGCTTCCCACTGGTTATTCTGGGCATAGGTTCCCAGAAACTGCTGAACGACCTGTTTTCCGAGATGATCGTTGATCAACGATCTGAGCAGATCATAGGCATGGGGAAAATCATCAGCCTTGAGGTTGCTGTTTTTTATTTGCTGCCCGAGCACTCCTTTGAGCAACTCATCTACGTTGCTCGAAAACTCATCAGCCGTCGTGATTTGTGCAATCGTGCCGCCTTGCTGGGCTGATTCCGTGCCTTTAACGGCGGCTTGGCTGGAAACGGTATCTTTCTTGCCGAGTAAAATGACGCCGGCACGTTTCATCAATGTTTCACCATTCATGCCGGTGTGCTTTTCTGCGAGCGCATTGACGTGTTTGTTTTTGCCGGCGATATTCAGAGCCAGATCCGTGGCATTGTTCAGGATCGATTCGGCCAGAGTATTACGGTTGACGCGCCCGCCAGTGATGCGCGATGTCAGATCATTCAGGTGATCGGAATAGTCCAGGACTCCGAAAGCAGCCGTTTGGCTCACGAGCGAGAGAGATTGATAGGCAGGGATATTCATGACTGTCATTCGAAAATATTTAAAGTCCCGGCACGGTTGGATGAGTGTTTGATCTTCGGCCGGGATCAAGGGAAGGGAAAACGCCAAGCGGTTGGGGCGCTTAGCCGTGGGCCGCCATACTTTGCACGACACTGACGGCGGCCTGCGTGACTTTCTGCTCCCACTCATCGAGCAGATGCGGCAGATACGCGCTCCAACGCGATGCCTGGTCGACGAGAGACTCTAATTGAGCGATCGCCTGCGGACCGTCGAGTTGGGCGAGGTGAATGGTTTTAAACAGAATTACCTGGTCCTGTTGAGGCTCAAAGCCAAACATGCACCCGTCGGTCGCCGTGCCAAATAGATGGGCCTGCAGAAGCATGGCAAAGAAAGCGTCTCGATGCGTGGCAGGGGCGTTGCTGACAATGCAATACGCCTGCGCTACGCCTTTATCGTTATCGTGTTCGATGTTGACGGTGAGCTGCTTATCAAACTGAATCGAGCACGAGCCGGTCTCTGTGGCCTCAGCCAGATCAAGATGGCGGTCCAAGCCGAGAACGATGAGAAATTCGTCAAACTTCATGATCACTCCAATGGTGGGGGTGGACCGGCGTCATTGCAGGTCACTATTCACTCGTCGAGATAAACCATGGTGGGGCTTGCGACCGCCGCCATGCAGCATGCAGTCATTAGTGACAACAGAAACTACGTGGTTCCGTCTTATTCAAAAAGGGGCGAATTTCTCCTGCGGAACTTATAAGTGAGTGTCGTTACCCATCATTCATGATGAGAACATCACGATTTGTGTTTTGGTGGAGCGTGCCCGATATGCTGCCGTTAGCCCTTATTTAACTGTGCACGCTTTAGTGATACTTTCTGTGCACATTGAGATGCTGATAATTATTCTCAAGTATTCATGAAGGCGATATCAGTCTTTGATCACCATTCCGTTTTCGTCGAGCGTACCGTGCCAAGCATTTTGTTTTCACGTTTATTGTCAGAAATGGGCCAATTGCTCGGAATCCCCGATCTGACGCCTAGTAGCGAGGGAGTGTGTCAACTAGCCTTTGATGGCCGGCATCTGGTCCAGATTGTGGACGTTGGTGTGCGCGATCACATCTTGCTGTCTTGCCCTGTCGGCCCTGGGAAAATCACCGCAGAACAGGCGCTGTTGGTGGCTAGTAGCAATTTCATGCAGGCGGCCGGAGGGGCCGTGGCCTGTGTGGCGCCCGATGGCCGTTTGACGCTGCAGTTGGGCATTTCTCGCGCTTTGTGCCAGGCCAGCACGCTGCTATCGGCGATTGAGGCGTTACTGAATAATGTCGAAACCTGGGAAGTAAAACTATCGCGTGCCAGGCTGCCAGCTCAGGATTTCCAGCATACGATGGCGTTTACGATGAGCTCGATGTAACGCTAATCAGGGCGGCGGATCACATCCGCCCCGTTTTGTTGACCGCCATTCTGTCTGATTTTTGATATCAGCTCGATTTTTGAATGACGCCCTTGACCGAGTCAGAGAATGCTTTGACGATGGTGGATATCAGGTCAACAAACAAATTCAGTTGTTGCATCTGCTGCTGGACTTGCAGCAGATCAAGCTGCGAGATGCTGTCAGATCCCTTTGCCTGTATCGACGATAGTGTGCTGCTGAATCTAGCTTCTTGCGCTTGCAACGAGCTGGAAATCGTATTGTTGATGGTCTTCAGGCTTACGCCTTGAGTAGAAATTCCGAGTGACATTATGGTCTCCTTGCGTATGACGATGTGCGTGAGGCGATAGTTGCAGGGGCTGGTTTAGGCAGACCGGTAGACGCTTGTTCGCCGGTATCGGTGTGCTGCTCGAGTATTTCCGATGCGGTGGTGACGGCCTTTTCCAGTGCTCGCCCGATCGCATAGTCAGCGGGGCTGACACCGCTGTTCAATTGCTTGCGGATACTCGTGACCAACTCTTGTAGCCGCGCCTGGTGGGCTGCACGTATCTCCGGGCCTAGCGGCGACGCCAATCGTTTCTGAAGCTCTGTATGAGCGGTAGGATCGGTATCGGTCATTCTTGTGTTCTCCGTGGGTGGTATGCCTGATCATCAGCGGGTCACGATGGCTCGACGAGGGCCGTCAAAAGTGATCTGCGTGTTATCGACAGCCGTAAGCGTATATTTCTTGTACGTGCCACCAACCAACAGTTTGGTTCCGTCGCCCAACACGATGAATGGCTGCGGCCCTCCGATCACACTGCGTATGACAAACGGTACGCTATTGGCAACGGCCGTGGGCGGGATGCTGCCGACTTGCGCCAGGCCCCAATACTGTTTGTTGAAGTCGTCTATCACTGATTCCAGTTTGGTTTCTTGCGCCTCATTCAGCGAGGGTGGCTGCACTTCCAAGTGTCCAGGCTTCCAGGTCAACGTGACCCCTGAGAGGCCCTGTGCCTTCAGCTTCTCTGCCAGCTTGTCGCTGACCTGCTGGGCTAATTCAATCGAGTTGCCTATCACCGTCAGACCGGATAATTGCGCGCGTACTGCGTCTAA
>Ga0182738_1006114_pt1 | contig 12602 bp, 8 predicted proteins | sample eDN5th30CBELigMG_FD_128876 | JGI IMG/M metagenome (GOLD analysis project Ga0182738, IMG submission 128876) | Enriched Miracle-Growth compost microbial communities from Emeryville, California, USA - eDNA 5th pass 30_C BE-Lig MG (version 2)... ...
CAAGGCAAAGTCGTGCTGTTTGTGAACGTCGCTAGCCGCTGCGGCAACACCCCGCAGTACTCCACCCTGCAAATGCTGCACGACAAGTATGCCAAGCAAGGCCTGGCCGTAGTCGGCGTGCCGTGCAACCAGTTCGGCGCCCAAGAGCCTGGCTCGGCCCAGCAAATTGCCGAGTTCTGCTCCTCCAAGTACGGCGTGACGTTCGACATGCTATCCAAGGTGGATGTGAACGGCGAAAACGCCTGCGAGTTGTACAAGTACCTGACCAGCGAAGAGGCGGGCAAAGCAACCGCCGGCAAGATCAAGTGGAACTTTGAGAAGTTCCTGATCGGCCGCGATGGCAAGATTGTCGCCCGGTTCTCGCCGCGCACCAAGCCGGATTCGCCGGAAGTCATCAGCACCATCGAGCAGGCCCTGAAGTCCAACTAGGGGAGCGCATCGCCCCCCGGCGGCCGCTGGGGACGCTCAAACTGCCAAGCAAAATTGGCTAGCTTTACCGAAAAGTTGTGTCGCAACGCCGGCCGGGTACCGAAAACCCGTAAGGAGTTCCGGTCCCGGCCGCCGGTTTTCTGTCGTGCTAGCGGCGGGCAGGCACGGGGCCCACAGCAGCGCGGCCGGCTTGTTGACAGACGCCAGGGCCGTCGCTACTTTGGAAAAAAGTGGAGAAGAGAGATGTTTTAACAGTCTGCGCCCGAACGAGTTGGGCGGCGTGAAAGCGTCCGCCGGGCAAATCGGTTCGGAGCGTAAGTGCGGCTAGCCGGTACGGACGGACGGCCGCAATTCTACTTCTGGGTCTGGCCGAGCCCTGAAGGTTTCCCTGTCTCGTCTGGCCTTTGAGTTGTGCAGCATTTCTACGCTGCCTGCTTCAAGCCCCCTCAGCAGGGTTCAACGCGATCTGTCGGCCACTTGCTAAGGCACACCTAAGGTGTTTGCGCTTCCGGTCTTGCGCCGGCGCCGCGGAGGGAGAAGACTGCACATGTCGAGCAATGGCATGGGAGAGTTCGAATCGTATCTGATCCGCAAGGGCATTGCGTCAGCGGACCAGATCAAAGAGGCCCAGCGAATGGCCGAAAACTCCCGCACCTCCGTGGGAGACGCCTTGGTCCGCTTGGGCTTCGCCACCAGCGACGAAGTCATGCGGGCCATCGCCCGGCAACACGGGCTGAACTTCGTCGATCTTCGCGAAGTGGATATCCCCCCTAACGTTGTGGAGTTGGTGCCCGAATCGGTCGCCCGCGAGTGCTGCGTTTTGCCACTTGCGTCGGACGAAGATTCGCTGACGGTGCTGATCAGCGACCCCAACGACGTCGAAACCCTCGACAAACTGCGGTTCATTCTCGACCGCCGGATCAGCACGGCCCTGGCCTCGCGGGAAAGCATTTCCGAGGCCATTAACCGGTACTACGGCCAGCAGGACGCCGAAAGTGCCGACTCCATGCTCCAGGAATTCACGGAAACCGCCATCGATTTCACCGAGACGGCCGAGGAAGTCCAAGGCTCGTCCGACGAAGAGGTGATCGATGAAACCAGCGCCCCGATCGTCCGCCTGGTGCAGTTGATCATCACCGAGGCCGTGCAACTGCGGGCGTCGGACATTCACATCGAACCGTTTGAAGACCGGGTCCGCATCCGCTACCGGATCGACGGCGTGCTGGTTGAGCGCGACTCGTGCCCTCGCCGCTTGCTGGGTGCGATGCTTTCCCGCATCAAGATTTTGGCCAAGATCGACATCGCCGAAAGGCGCCGTCCGCAAGACGGCCGCATCAAAGTCACCGTGGGCGAGAAGGAGCTCGACCTGCGTGTGAGCGTGCTACCCACCAACCACGGCCAATCGGTCGTGATGCGGATTCTGGACAAAGACAGCATCAAGGTGGGGGTGCGACAACTTGGCCTTAGTGAACAAGACTTCAGAACCTTCAAGCAACTCATCCGCCGCCCCAACGGCATCATCCTGGTGACGGGTCCGACGGGCTCCGGGAAGACCACCACGCTGTACGCGGCCCTCAACGAGCTGAACCGGCCGGACCGTAAGATCATCACCGCCGAAGACCCGGTGGAGTACTACCTGCCGGGTATCAACCAGGTGGAAGTGCGGCACGACATCGGCCTGGACTTCGCCCGCATCATTCGCGCGATGCTGCGTCAGGCCCCCAACATCATCCTGGTCGGCGAAATGCGCGACCAGGAGACGGCGGAGATGGGTATCCAGGCATCTTTAACTGGACACTTGGTATTCAGTACACTACACACGAACGATGCGCCCGGTGCTATTACGCGCATGGTAGACATGGGCGTACCCTCCTATCTGGTGGCAAGCAGCGTGGTCGCAGTGCTCGCCCAGCGGCTTGTTCGGGTGATCTGCCCCAAGTGCAAAGTGCCCCACCGACCGACCGATGCGGCGCTCGAAGCGGCCGGCATCCCACTGGAGGTCGCGGCCAAGGCCAATTTCTCTCGCGGGAAAGGCTGTACCTATTGCCAGAAAAAGGGTTACCGCGGCCGCCTGGGCATCTTCGAGCTAATGCTCATGAGCTCGCGCATCCGCGAAATGGCGTTCAAGGGCGCGTCTACTCAGGATATTCGTAAGACCGCAATTGGCCTTGGGATGCGTACGTTATATCAGGACGGCCTGCAAAAAGTCATTAACGGTATCACCACCCTGGAAGAGGTATTCCGCGTCGCCAAGCGGACCGCCCAGGACTAACGGCAGGGCACCGGGCCGTAGAACCGCCAATCGTACAAGGCTTTACGGCTTACCAGCCGGCAGCCTCCACAGCGGCTACCAAGGGACGGGCAGCTAGTGCACTTTGGGTAGGATTGAGAACCATCGCAGCTAGGGAGAAACCGACAAAGCGGATCAGACGGAGAACGTGGCAAAGCGGCATGGCCTAGAAGCGAACCCAGCACTCGATATGGCCGGCGCGGCGACAGCTTGACGCGATATTTTTGCCTGCCAGCGCAAAAGCTGCGATAATCAGGCACGGGTCGAGCGACGCACCGGGGGGGCGTGTCTCTCATATCTCAGCGAGTCGCCGTGGTTTCAAACCATCTGGTCACAAGGCGTGGGCCGCTGCCGGCTCGCGCGGCTGCCTGGACCTTTTCCTTCTCCGCCGCACTACCGCCAGCTGCACATCACGGTGTGTACAAGCCGAGCCGTTTCCGCTGAACCCGCGAGATGGGGGCGCGAACGGTAACAGCACGGCTGACGAACGAAAGGAACAGGTATGGCAACGCTCTTGATGGATAAGCTGTTGCAGACCGTGGTGAACACGGGCGCCAGCGATTTGCACATCACGGTCGGACAACCACCGGTGATCCGTCTGCACGGGCGGATGCGGCGGCTGGAAACCAAGGAGCTGGAAGGCGAAGACACCGTCTCACTGATGAAGCAAATCGCCCCCGAGCGGTGCCAACAGCAACTGCAAGAGGTAGGCGGTTCCGACTTTGGCTTTGCCTTTGGCGATCAGGCCCGGTTCCGTGTGTCGCTGTTCAAGCAGCGCGGCAAGGTCGCCATGGTGTTGCGAATCATTCCCAACACCATCCTCACCGTCGAGCAGCTCAAACTCCCCTGGCCCTGCACCCAACTGGTGCAGCGTCCCCGCGGTCTGTTCCTGGTGACCGGTCCCACGGGGTCGGGCAAGAGTACCACGCTGGCCGGCCTGGTGAACTATCTCAACGAGAACTTCGATCACCACATCATCACGATCGAAGACCCGATCGAGTTCTACCACTACCACAAAAAATCGACGATCAACCAGCGCGAGGTGGGCGTCGACGTGCCCAGCTTCGCGGCGGCTCTCCGCGGCGCGTTGCGTCAGGACCCCGACGTGATCCTCGTCGGTGAAATGCGTGACTTGGAAACGATCGAAGCCGCCATCACCGCGGCGGAAACCGGTCACGTGGTGTTCGGCACGCTGCACACCAACTCGGCGGACGGCACGATCAACCGTATTGTCGACGTGTTCCCCAAGGAGCAGCAGGACCAGATCCGCACGCAGTTGGCCAGCTCCATCATCGGCGTACTCTGCCAACAGTTGGTGCCCAAGATCGGCGGCGGCCGTGTAGCTGCCCACGAGATGCTGGTGGTCACGCCGGCCGTGGCCAACCTGGTCCGCGAGAACAAAATCTTCCGTATTCCGTCGTCGATTCAGACCGGGGCCAAGCAGGGCATGATCCTGCTGGACGACTCGCTCTACAACCACTGGAAAAACGGCAACATCGCGCCTGAGGACGCCATCGCCAAGGCCAACAAGCCTGACGACCTGGCCCAGCGGATCAAGCGGGCGCAAGAGGCTCTCGAATCCGGCCACGATCCCGACGAGGACGAGGATTGAGCAGTTGACGCACTCAAGCGGTTTTGCGCTTGCCAACCAATCACCGCCGGCTGAACCGTAGTGCCACGCGTCGCTCAGCCGCCTGACCGAAATCGCAGGAACCTACTTTTCTATGGCCATTCGCCGCATCGGACAGATTTTCGTCGACCTGGGCTTCATTGACGAAGACCAGTTGGAGATGCTGCTCGAAGAGCAGCAGGATAATCGCCCCAACGAACTGTTGGGGAAGATCGCCGAGTCGCTCGGGATGGTCACCGAGGAACAGGTGGCCCAGGCGCTCGCCGAGCAGATGGGCATGCAGACCTTCGCCCTGAGCGAAGCCGTCATCCCGCCCGAGGTGCTCAACTACATCACCGAGCCGATGGCTCAGCTCTACCGCATCATCCCCATCGCCTTTCGGGATGACACGCTGACCATCGCCATGTGCGATCCGCAAAAGCTCCAGATCCTGGACGAACTGCGGAACTTCCTGGGCTACGACGTGCGGGCGGTGGTCACCACCGAGACTGAAATCCAGCAGGCGCTGGATCGTTATTACTCCACGGTCGAAAACCTCAGCTCGATCATCGACGACATCAAAGACGACGACGAGCTAACCGCGGCGGCCGCGGCCCTGGATCGCGAAGGCCCGATCGATATCGGCAGCGTGGAAGAACTGGTCGATAGCGCCCCGGTTCGCAAACTGCTCAACATGGTGCTGCTGCTGGCCATCAAGGACAAGGCCAGCGACTTGCACTTCGAACCGTTCGAAGACGAGTTCAAGATCCGCATCAAGGCAGACGGCGTGCTGTTTGAAATGGTGCCGCCGCCGCGCCACCTGGCGTTCGCCATCACCACCCGTCTGAAAGTGATGGCCAACCTGGATATTGCCGAGCGGCGGTTGCCCCAGGACGGTCGTATCGAACTGACGGTCGGCGGCCACCCGGTCGACCTGCGGGTAAGCGTGCTGCCCACCATGTTTGGCGAGAGCGTGGTCTGCCGGGTGCTCGATCGCTCGGTGGTGAAGCTCGACCTCAACCAGGTCGGGATGGACCAGGCGACGCTCAAACTGTTCCGCGAGGTCATCCACAAACCCAACGGCATCGTGCTGGTGACGGGCCCCACGGGCTCGGGCAAGACCACCACGCTGTACTCGGCTCTCAACGAGCTGAACACTATCGAAGACAAGCTGATCACCACCGAAGACCCGATCGAGTACGACATCGACGGCATCGTGCAGGTGCCCATCGATTCGGAAATCGGCGTTACGTTCGCAAGCTGCCTGCGGGCCATCCTGCGGCAGGACCCCGACAAGGTACTGGTCGGCGAGATTCGCGACGTTGAAACCGCCGAAATCGCCGTGCAGGCTTCGCTCACCGGGCACATGGTGTTCAGCACCCTGCACACCAATGACGCCCCCAGCACCATCACGCGTTTGCGGGACATGGGCGTGCAACCGTTCTTGATCACGGCCACGGTCGAGGCCATCCTGGCACAGCGGTTGGTTCGCCGTGTGTGCTCCAACTGCCGCCAGGAGATCACGCCCAGCGCCGACCTGCTGGCCGACCTGCAACTGACCCGGGCCGATATCGAAGGCAAGAAGTTCTACCGCGGCATGGGCTGCGAGCAGTGTAACAACTCAGGCTATCGCGGGCGAACTGGCCTGTTTGAACTGATGATCATCACCGACGAAATCCGCGACATGATCGTCAGAAACGCGTCCACCGACGAACTGCGCGACGCCGCCCGGGCCAACGGCATGGTCACGCTCCGCGACGCGGGCATGGCCGCCGCTTTCGCCGGATTAACCTCGCTGGAGGAAGTCGTGCGGGAAACGATCGTTGAAGGTTAAACCAACACGCCGCGGCGGCCTGCGAAGGCTGCCGCGAGCGTTGACAACACAGCGTTAGACGAGCCATTGTTCGACCGCGCCGCACCGGCGCGATACCCAATATTCCTTGTTCCTGGTTTATAGCGCCGCCTCCGTTCGTTACGAGCTTTCGTGATGGACACGGCGCAAGACACAATCCAGCAAACTCCCCTTCAGCTTGCGGGGTGCGAAAATGCCAACCTTCCAATTCGAGGCGATGGACGCCACTGGCCAGGAAATTAAGGACGTCATCGACGCCCCCAATGAGGAAGAAGCCCAAGCGACGATTCGCCAGATGGGCTACTTCGTCACCAAGCTCACGGTCAAGAAGGCCAAGAAGGGCGCCGCCGCTAAGGGCAAAGGCAAGCAGAAGTCGCTGGCCATCGGCCGCGTCAACACCAAGATCCTTTGCACGTTTACCCGGCAGCTAAGCATCCTTCAGGACGCCGGCCTGCCGATTCTGCGGAGCCTCCGCATTTTGGAAGGGCAGTCCAAGCCCGGCCCGCTCAAGAACGCCCTGATGGACGTTTGCGACGATATCGAATCCGGGCTTTCACTCTCTGAGGCCATGGCCAAGCAGCCCCGGGCCTTCAATCGCCTGTACGTCAACATGATCAAGGCGGGCGAGGCGGGCGGTGCCTTGGAAGTCATTCTGCAGCGTCTGGCCGACTTCCTCGAGAAGGCCCAGTCGCTCAAGCGGAAGGTCAAAGGCGCCATGGTCTACCCGGTCGTGGTGGTCATGGTCGCCGTCGGTATTCTGGTCTTCATCATGTTGAAGATCGTGCCGGCGTTCCAAAAGATCTTCGAGGACTTCGGCACCGAACTGCCGGCCATTACCCAGTTGCTGATCAGCATGTCCACCTGGGTGGGCAACTACTGGTACCTGATCCCGGCGTTTCCGATCCTGATCTTCCTGATGGTCAAAATCTCGCGGCAGTTCAAGGAGGGCCGCGCCGGCTGGGATACCTTCATCCTGAAGATTCCGATCTTCGGGATGATCATCGAAAAGAACATCGTCGCCCGCACCACGCGGACCCTGGGCACCCTGGTGACCAGCGGTGTGCCCATTCTCGAAGCGCTCAACATGACGCGCGAGACGAGCAACAACTACGTCTTCGAGAACATGTACGGCAAGATTTACGAAGCCATTCGCGAGGGTGAGGCGATTGCTGGGCCGATGAAGCAGCACTCGATTCCCAAGTTCAACTTCATCGCCGTCTTCTGGTGGTGCTTCTTCCTGGGCCCCATCGGACCGCTGCTCTACCTGATGAAGCGTAGCCAGCGCGTCGTCGACGACCTGGTGGTGAACATGGTCGACGTGGGCGAAGAGACGGGCGAACTGGATACGATGCTCAACAAGGTGGCCGATACCTACGACGAAGAAGTCAAGGTGCTTACCGACAGCCTCACCAGTCTGCTCGAACCGTTGATGATCGTGGTGCTGGGCGGCATCGTGGGCTTCATCGTGATCGCCCTCTTCCTGCCGCTGATTAAGATCATCGAAACCTTGAGCTGATTGAGTCACGATCCGGGCGCTGCCCGCGCTAACCGAGGGCCGCGAATCACGCGGGCCGCGCCCGTTGCCACCCGACATTTCGTAGGGGATCACCCAGAGGAGATTTCGACCATGTCCGCCGTCCCAAGCTCCCCCGCACGACGCGCACCGCGGCGCGGCTTCACACTCGTGGAGCTGTTGATGGTCGTGGTAATTATCGGGCTGCTGATGGCGCTGCTGCTGCCGGCCATCGGCCGGGCTCGGCTAACCGCCCAGCGCGCCGCCATTACCGCGGAGATCAGTCAGCTTAACGCCGCGATGGCCCAGTACGCCTCCAACTACGGCGAGTACCCGCCCAACCATCTCGATCAAGCGTGGGGAGCGGATACGCAATACGGCAACAAGTACGTCGTGCGGCATTTCCGCAAGGTATTCCCGCGTTATCCGATCGCGGACTGGACTACCCTCAGAGATAGGATCTCCGACGCGGTGGGGGGCTCGACGACCATTGACCAGATGACGCCTGCCGAGGCGCTGGTGTTCTTCCTGGGCGGCTTTGCAAATGCCAGCAAAGAGATGCAAGGGTTCAGCAAGAACCCGCTCAATCCATTCCAGGCTGTAGGCTCGACCGGCAGGCAAGGCACCACGCCGCTGTTCGACTTTGATGCCAACCGCCTGGCCGACGTCAACAATAACGGCTGGCTGGAGTACTACCCGGCCAACACCAACTTCCGTGCGCCCTATGTGTACTTTGGCGCGCTGCATGACGGCAACTACGCGGGCCGGTTCGCCCAGAGTGTCGATTCCTCGGCGTTTCCCAATAACTCGGGTGCCTCGGGCGTGGCCCGACCGTACAAGACCGACGCTAGCGGATTCGTAAACCCCAAGACCTGCCAGATTCTCTGGTGCGGCTTTGACTACGATTACGGCGCCGACAACCAGAATAAGTTGTTCCCCGGCGGCACCAACTACGGCACCGGCGACTACGACAACCAAACCAACTTCGTCACCGGCATCCTTGAGGATTCCCTGCCATGAGTCGCGTAGCCCCCATTACGGCAGCGCGGCGAACCTTGCGGGCGTTCACCCTGATCGAACTGCTCGTCGTGCTGGCCATCATCGGCATCCTGGCTTCCATTCTGCTGGGCGCGCTGTACGCCTCGCAGGAAAAAGCCCGGGCCGATCAAACCCGCAAGACCATCACCAAGCTCGACGCGTTGATCCGCGCCCACTGGGACACGTACCGTACCCGGCGCGTGGCGCTGACGCGTGGGAATACCGAGTCGACGCGCGCATTCGCCGCCCGGCAGCTTAGAGAGCGCTGGGCGCTGCAGCGGGCCGAGATGCCCGACCGCTATAGCGATATTTACGACATCCCGACGGTCAACGCGCTCCGCCTGGCGTATGTCGATGCGATCGACTTTTACAACCAGCTTTACGACTCCAGCATGAGCGCGAGCGACTACCTGGAGCTGATCAAGGAATCCAACCAAAGCGCCGAATGCCTGTTCCTGACCATCACCGTTGGTTTGAACGGGCTGGACGAAGTGCAGTTCACCGAGTCGGAAATTGGTGACACCGATAACGACGGCATGCCCGAGTTCCTCGACGGCTACGGCCAGCCGATCAACTTCCTCCGTTGGGCGGCGGGCTTTGAGTCGGAGTTGCAGCCCCGCAACCCGGAAACTTCGCCCGACCCGCTCGATCCGCTGGGCGTGGGCCGCAAATTAAATGGGCAGAGTGCGATCGTTACGCCAACGGGGGGCGGCGGCGACGACGATTACGGTTTCAAGCTGTACCCGCTGATCTACTCGGTAGGCCCCGATGGCGAAGGCGCCATCATGCTGCTGGGCATGGTGTCAGGCGACAATCCGTACAATTTTTATCTGTACGATGGTGATGGTAAGGACTACCAGCTTGGCTCGCCGATGCCCGACGGCCCGAATCTTGAGGGCGGTTGGTTCGATAACACCTTCAACCATTACCTGGGAGGTCGCTAATGCGTAGCCGTACGTACCTCCCCGCCGCGGTCAACCGCAGCGCGTTCACGCTGATCGAGTTGATGGTCATCGTGACGATCGTGCTGGCGCTGACCATGATCACCGTGCGGGCGGTGGTGCCCAATACCGAGGCCCGCCGCATCCGCGAGGGGGCCCGCATGGTTGATTCGTTCATCCACGGCGCGCGGGCCAGGGCCATCGAGACAGGCCGGCCCTTTGGCGTGCAGATCGTGCCCCGCGCCGATGGCAAAGCGTTCGTGCTGGAATACATCCGGGTGCCCGAGCCTTACGCGGGTGATACGCTCACGTCGCGGGCCGAGGTGATCGCCAGCGATGAACTCCAGATCGACGACACCGGCTGGCGGGGCCTGGTGGAGGTGGGCGACACCATCCTGCTCAACCACACCAGCCGGATGTTCCAGATCACGCAAATCAATATCGGTCCGCCTGCCCGGTGGCACGTGATCTCGACCGACGGCAGCCCGCTCGGATACCTGACTGGCACGCGGATAGCCTACAAGGTGCTGCGCTCGCCGGAGAAGGCCGGCGGCGAACTGGAACTGCTTGAGCCGGCGGCCATTGACACGGGAGCCTGTTCCGTGGGCCACCCCAGCACCCTGCCGGGCACGGGTCCGATCGCGTTCTTGTTCTCGCCGGGCGGCGCGCTGATGAGCGCTCATACGCCGGCGCTCGGCTGGCACCGGCCAACCGAGCCGCTGTACCTGCACATCGGCAAGGTCGAGAACGTGATGGAAGACAGCATCAAGGACATGGACTCGTACTGGGTCTCGATCAATCACCAGACCGGCCTGGTGGTCGCCGCCGAGAGTGCCGGTCCCCATCCAACTACTCCGGGCAACACGCTCGACAACCTGAGACATTCACGCGGCCTGGTGCAGGCCAAGTTCACGCTAGGTAGCCGCTGAGCCAGCCGAGCCGCGGCGGAAAACCGAAACAGAGCAGCAACCACAAGAGGCCATGTATCCGCGAGGGGGACACCGCGGAGAACATCCATATGCGAACTAACTTCGGAACACGAGATCGATCGCCCGGCTGTAGGGTCCGCTGTGCGGACCGGCAACTGCAGGTGGCTACACATTGGCGTGCGCGTCTGCGGCGTGGCATCAGCCTGCTGGAAGTGCTGTTTGCCGTGTTCATCCTGTCGATGGGCATGCTGGGATTGGGAGCCCTGATCCCGGTGGCCAATTTCCAGGTCTCGCAAGGGCTGCGGTCCGACCATTCCGCCGCCTGCGCCCGGGCTGCCTTCCGCCATATCGAGGCCGGCGGCCTACTCAACTCGGACCTCTGGAAAAACATCGACGGCGACCCACCCAACTTTATTACCAACAACGCGGCCCAGTGGCCTACGTTCATGCTCGACCCGTTGTTTCGGGCCCGCGGCGGCGAAGACATTTATCCCAAGTCCGGCGGTATGGCTCCTACGATGGGACGGCTCACGCTGACGGGCATGGTGGCCACAGGCACCAACGATGAACAGCGACAGGCGGTAGCCCGCGCGGAGAGCATCTTCCGCTGGCGTGACGACCTGCCCGGCGGCTCGGGCGGCGAACGGCCGGTACTGAAAGGGGACGTTGACGCTGACTCAATTTGGCCGCACGAAGGCAACTATTCGTGGATGGCGATGGTTACGCCTTCGCCGCTGGAGAGCACCGTTGCCGCTAAGCTGTCGGATCCCTCGCTTGCCAAACGGCTGACCTACACCGTCGCCGTGATTGTGTTCTACAAGCGCGAAATTGCCGCCGACACCAACAAGCGTGAGTTCCCCCGCAACGTGGCTCAGTTCGAGGCGGAGACCTTCATTCCGACCACGCTGACGCTCATGCTCGACAGCGCCAAGACAGCAGATACTAAGATCGTGCCCGGCCAGTGGATCATGCTGAGCCACCGGATTTCCAATGGCTCGGGGGTGGGCGCAAGCACCATTCCCTATCACCGCTGGTACCGCGTGGTGAGCGCGGGCAACCGGTTCCGGGCAACGACCTCCGCGACCAACATTCCGCTTCATGTGCAACTGGAAGGTCCGGCCTGGCCCGTGAACGTGATCGACACGAGCTTTCGCGCTGTCGACAAGCCAACCGTCACCGTTCACCAGGGCGTGGTCGGCGTGTACGAAAAGACGCTGGAGTTCGACCCCAGGCGGTAATCGGCTCCCACTCTGTCCACCTTGTGCGTGAAGCGTTCTCGAATCAATTCAATCGGCGAAGCGGGTCAAAACATCGGCTCCGCGCTTCGTAAGGTACATATCCCCCATGAAGACCCAAACTCGCATCTCCGCCTTGGCTCCCGCACGCCCGCGGCAGCGGCGCGGCGTGATCCTGCTGGTAGTGATGGGCTTTTTGGCCCTGCTCACGATGGTAGCCGTCACGTATGTGATTGCCTCGCGTGAGTTCAAGATGACCGCCCGGGCGGCCACCGCCACCGAGCGCTACGACGACGGTTTTGAAGAACTGCTGGAGCGGGCGTTCCGGCAGATCATCCGCGGCTCGCAGAACCCTTACTCGGCCGCCAGCATCCATAGCCTGCTGGAAGACCTGTACGGCAACGATGCCATTCCTGGCACGGTTGCTGCTGCCAGCTGGAACAACACCAGCGGCTGGCTGAATGTCGATGTAAACGTCGATACTTCGAATCCCGACAACCACCCGCGACCGATTCACCAGTTCTACACCGGCCGGGTACTGACGTTTACTGACGGTGACCTTGCTAATGTCTCATTCCGCATCATCAGCTACCACGAAAACGCTGGCCAATACCGCTTTCGCCTGCTGCCGGTAACGCAGTCCAATACGCTGTCGGCGATGGACGTGCCGTCGGCAGGTAACAACTTCTTGGTCAACGGCCGCCCGTTCAACGGCGCTGGCTTTGGCTTCAATCCAGCAAACAGCGACATTACCGAGCAGGCGCTG
>Ga0182738_1006117_pt1 | contig 12594 bp, 6 predicted proteins | sample eDN5th30CBELigMG_FD_128876 | JGI IMG/M metagenome (GOLD analysis project Ga0182738, IMG submission 128876) | Enriched Miracle-Growth compost microbial communities from Emeryville, California, USA - eDNA 5th pass 30_C BE-Lig MG (version 2)... ...
AAATTTGATTCAAATTAAAAATAAAGTTATTTTACGTGAAATATTTACAAGATATAAAACTAAAGATTTAGAGCACCCGGAGGGGGAATATTTTCATCAGCAGATTCGAGATCTTCAACAGTATCCTCGATGCTCCCCCGACACACAGGACATTCAACTTTATTGCTGACCCATCTTCTGAGACACTCTTTGTGGAAAACATGACTGCAAACTGTTTCAATTGTTGGACGTCTCTGTAGAAGAGATCCTTCAGAATCACAGGAAGGGTGCGCTAAATGTCCCATGCAAATCGAACACAGATCATCTTCATAAACGATCCGACTCGGTCTTCTATTTTTATGACGAATTCCGAATGTTGGCCATTTGATTTGGATGAATAAAAGGAGGATTTGGAGGAAAAAGATGACTGAATACGTGATGATAAACGAGAGATCAGGCGAGAGTCTGAAAATATTTTGAGGATAATATTTTGCATAGAGTACAATTGATAATCTTGGAATTCCCAATAGAATGAGTAGCCAAAAGTTGGGCTCATAATTTTTGCCTTTGCGGAAATTATGGACGATCTGAGGAACAAAGATGAGAGCCGAAATATAGATGATCCAAACATTGCAAGACAGGATAAAAATGAGCTCAAGAATGAACAAGAGAGCCAGGGCGATGAAGTAAAATCCACAAGATCGAAACTCATCAGTCCCATCAACGGCTCCTCTGGTCCCTCGTCTTTGTAAGCACTTAAGAATAAGCCTTCTCTCCACGTAAAATGACAGAATCATGTAAATAGCAGTCGGCACGAGGATCAGTCCTGAATACGCGAAGACAAAGAGCATATTGAGGACCAGAATATAATAATCAAAGGTCGCAATAGCCCAAAGAGTGCCAATTGACATTTTAAATGCGCATGTTTTTTTATTGAAACTATTTCCAAGTTTGAGCGCTCCTAAGATTTTTATCATCCCAACAATACTCAAAAGACTGCAGTATATGTAAATTTGTTCCTGTTTCGTTGAACCCAAGCTTGTGAGAGTGTCCGTTCTGATGTAAAATCCACAGTCCTGACTTTTAATTTCGTAGTAAGCAAGGACGTCAGAATCCAAATCTTCTCTGATCTTCCATGGTTTTCGATTATTTCCATTGACGAATTTCATGTTGAAATCTACAGTACAGGTTTTTGTTGATATTGTTTGCACTGCTCCTTGTTTTAAATAAACATCAATTTGATCTTCTTTAGCGCTTACTTTGGAGTTTTCAAAGTCCAAAGAGAGCTTAGGAGCTGTCCTTATTTTGTAAAGTAAATCCAGAGATTTCTGATCAATATATTCTCCATCATATATTTTGACGGCCAAAGCCCAAGTCACTTCATCATCAGGAAGCTGCATAGAGGGAGGATCAAAATCGAGCTGTCTAAATGGTTCTTGTTGTAAATAATTTGGGGGTTGTGAGCCTGAGTATTTCTCGATTTCTATTGTGATATAGCCATATTGACCATCGAAAAAATCCAAAAGAGGGCTTTGAGAAAGCCAATGCCCCGTGTAGGTTTTATCTTTAAAAGCATAAACAAGAAATTCAAAGGCATTAGTAATGTCAGCCGGGCTTTTTAAAGGGTTGTCGTTATGTTCAACCTTGGAGGGGTGCATTGGAACATTCATCCAATATGCTTGAAAGAATTGACTAACATTTGAAGGGACCATTAGAATTAGGCCAAGAATGGTGAAGAGATGAGGGGCTGAAAGAATAGACATGCCAGTAAGTTGTGAGGTAACTCTAAGTGGGGAATTTTATAAATTTTTGATAAAATTAAAGAGGGAGGGAGAATTTTTAACTAATTTAGCCTGTCTGTGCATTGAGAAATTTTTTAGCGTAAATTACTTTGAGTGAGAGAGATGTTGAAAATAAAAAGGAGATCAAAAATTTATGATATTAAAGAATAATACAATATTTATTTATTATAATGATGGAGCATACCAAAGAAAGCTCTTGACTTTTCTTCCATAGCGTGTTGTTTTCTTTGTAGTTGTCCTTGGGTATTTATGACTCTTTTCTTAACATCTGCAATGTCCTCTAACAAGACCTTCTCTTCTTCATATGCTTCATCCAATTTTTTATCCAAATTTCTCACTTCTTCTTCCTTTTTCCTTTTATAAAGAGCCCTGTGATGATTTATCACCTCAACCTCTTCTCCTATTCTTTGAATATTCTCGGTCATTTTCATTTCCTTTATTTTGTTTTCAAGCTTAGTGATCTCAATCAATTCTCTGAGTTTATTTATTTTGCTATCCAATAGTTCAATATCTCTTTCATGTTTAGCTTGGACACCTTTAACTTCTCTAAGAGTTTCTTTCAACATTTTATTCCTTTTGATTTCTGGCAACACGTCTTTGTTTGCTTGTAAAACCTTTCTTTCTAAATCATCTTGTTCAGTTTTGAGGTACTCCTTTTGCTGCTGCCTTTGTGAGACAATATTATAACTCTTTTCCAATAGTTCATCAAAACATTCCACATATTTCTCTCCCTCATACTCAGTATTCTTTCTATTGACAATACTCTTCACCAGACTTCCAGCAGTGCTTGGGGAAAATAATTCATAATTAGCCAATTTTGTTGAAGATCCAAGATTTGTTCGAGAGGATCTCAGCATTCCTGAGCCAGATCCAGCAGATCCTCTATTTTTTCTTTGATCAGGTTCTGTGGAAATCGATTCATGTAAACCAAAACTTTCATAACCAACATCATCTTCAAAGACGACTTTTCCTCTACTTTTGGGTCTATGAGATCTTTCAGAAAGAGGTCCTCTACTAGAAAGCATTTTTTTAAAGGAAAAGGATATTGATCTTAAAAGAGAATGTTTAGATTAAATTTGATGAAATGAATCATGAAAGTAGTATGAAAATAAGTTGCAGATTCATAAGCCAAATTTTGGCTAATTAAACCCTGAAAAGTTATATTAATCTTTGATGTATGTTTGTTTAATCGTTTGAGAAATTTAAGAATAAGAGAGAATAAAATCCTAGAATTGTTGATGGGTACATCTAGAAACAAGTTCAAACCTTACAAAATAACACCTCTTTTAAATGATACTTATTCTGACTTGAAAATTGCATACAATTTCTACTGTTCGGCTCCTTCCATGTAGATACTCTCGACTCAAAGCTCGTCTGTTTTTCATCGTATCATCTTTCATTTTATTAACAATCAGGTTGGCAGTTTGAGCAACAAGAATACTTTACGATATCAGAAAATTTCACGATTATTCATCTTGTCATTATCTCTTTCTTTTGGGATGATCAGGCTTCCAAGGAAATATTTTAGCTTCCGTGTGCAAGAATAAACAAAATTAATGGAAACAAATTAGTTATTAATGAATATCATAAATGTTTTCCATTCAGATTCAGATCGATAAATTTTGGTTGCAGTTTTTACGAATGCAAGAAACTTGATTTGATGTTTAACGCAGTGGGCTTAATTGTTTTTTCTTCTGTGCGAATCAAATATCGCTTGATGTTCTCAAAGAATTATAATTTTTTCTTCTCTAAATCTCAGATCTCCATTTGAAAAGAGAATCTTGTGATTTGAGCTAGCTTGACTAGTTCTCATCAAACTCTTATTTTTTCCGGATTTTAATTGATCAGTTCAGCCTAATTTTCAACCTGCTTTTCTCAGATTTTTTTCATGAATTCAGAGTTTGTTCTGAGAAATTGTCAAGATTAAAAGGTTACTTCATGTACAAGGATCGTGTTTTAATCACTACGAAATATATTTGATAAAAGGATACTCAAAAGTGGGCTCATTGTGTGACAAACGATGTATTTAAACAACCATTTTTTTATCATATTATTAACTTTTAATAGAAGTACTAATTCCATACAAAGATTCTTGATTTACAATTAATGGTATGGAGCAATAGTTCAGTGAGATTTTGTTAAGTAAATCTTCCTCGCTTTGGCCTCCTGAACGTAACAAGGAAATCTCCGTACGTCTTTAATGTAACTCGAGCAAGCTCCAAGTGTCCTTCTAATATTTGGATGTCTAGGAGCTTTTCGACATATTCGCTGATAAGAAGGGAAACACTCACATCGAGACCGAGAATACTTTTATAGAGAGCATGGAGTGGCACGAAAATATCTCCAAGAAGGGTTATTGAAGGATAATTCCTCAAATTTGAATCGATTGTGAACTTGTGAGCCGACTTGATAGCTTCGACTTCCTTTAAATATCGATATTTGCCATTATGGATAGCAATCACAAAAACTCCTTCGAAAGTCACACCCTTGAGTTTCAAATGAGCTTTAAGACGTTCATATCGCTCAAAATTCAGAATTTTAGCTTGGCCTAGCTCATCGAATGTCTTTTTAATCTCAATAATAATGAGAGAGTTCTTTTTGATCTGAATTGAAGAGTGAGACCAATACCGGGGCAAGATCCTCTTTTGTTTCAGAGGAGGTTCAAGCCTTTGATCAATGCTTTGGCAAATTGCGTTCATCAGCCCATAAGAATCCAAATCTTTTGTGGTCAGAAAGAGACAATCAACTTCCACTGCACCTGCCTTGGGACCTTCTGGAAAATGTCGATAAAGATTGAGATCTTTGAATCCAAGTCCGCGATTTGCTGGCCTGATGCAAACCTCTCGGAGGAGAGTTTCAAATGCTCTTCCCATATATTCATGGTCAAAAGGGTTTAATTGGTGTTCTGGGTATTCTTGATAATCTTGATAATCTTGAGATTGTTCGGTCTCCATGAAGTAATTTTTCAATTTCTTTTAATTTATTCAGGATAAGGTGTTTTCCAGAATTTAACTGAATCAAATCAGAAGTATCTAAGTAAAATTCAGAATCTTGAGCTTGTTTAAATTTAATTTGCCGAAAAAATGCATCAAGCTGAAAATTCAGAAGAGTTTAATTCTAAAAATTCCACGTTTCTTTTATACGATCAGAGTTTTAGTTGAAGATACCAGATAAAATATAAGCACTTATCCTCTCTAAATTTAGGTTTCAAGGTCAACAATCTGAGGGAGAATCCCCATTTCTTTTTTAGGCGAAGCATTATAGGCTCTCTCTAATGAAATCTGAAGTAACTTTGGAAAGAGAAAAGACTATTAATTTTGACGCAAGCCTACTGAGCGAAAATGAAGTGATTGGAATCTCATGAATAGTTCTTAGTTGAAATTTAACAAAACACTGATGATCTTTCAATTTTATTCTTTCAAAAAAATTTAAATGTGGATTCGAATGATTAGAAAAACTCTGAAAAACTGGAGAAAATAAACGTACTGTCTACAGAAAAAGCTATAAAATATTTTTTCGAGAAAGACAGTTAATTCTTGTGAAATATATCAATTTAAGGGTTCAGATGTTGTGAGCTTTGGGATGAAATTTTCCATAAAAGTTGAAAGTTAGGATGATCTCAAGTCAATATTCGAAGATTCTCAAAAGAGATTTTTTTTTTCAATATTAGTAAAAAGCTAACTTTTCAATGATAGAACTGAGGGTTTGTTCGATGCAAACAAAGTTTCAGTTGTCGCATTTAACGAATATTGTTAATCAAACTCTAAGCCTATCTTCAAGGGATTTTAATTTAAATTGATTCTAAAGAATGAATTAGTTTCAAACTCGAGTGAGAGAATTTAAATTCAGTTCTTGAATCAAAAGTCCTTCTCAAATTAAACAATCGCAGAAAAAGTAGAAACCCATACCATGATGAAGCTCAGGATTGGAACTTAATTTAAGCTCAACTATTTTTAAACTTCGTCATTTTTTTCCTCTTCTCAATTGGGCTTTCCACATCTTCTTTCAGGATTCAACAGACTCAAATTTTAATCTTAGAAGAATTTTCCAGAGAATATCCTCACAGAGATAAATTTTTTAGCGATTTCAAATTCCTTCTAATCTGATCTATATTTTCGAAGGAGTAGGATTATTTTTAGGTTTATCAAACGAACTCTTTTGAGTGCAAATTTTTTTTCTCAGAAAGAAGATACAGATGGATTTTGAAACAAATTGACCAGAAATTTTCTCCATGAAAAAAGAACTCCAAGGAAGATTAGAGAAAACTAGCTTGATATTTTTTCGACTCTAGATAATTCTCTCCTTCTTAAGCTAATTTATAATTTTCATTCTAAAAAATATTTCGGCTTAACTTTTGCCAATGCTGAATAGTTCTTTTGAGATCAATAAGAATTTTTGAAGTTTTTTTTAATTTAATCATACTTTGAAGCGACGGCGAAAGCAAAGAACCTTAAGGAATTTTTCGATATGAGAATTTGGATAAGAATAATCATCTTGAATTTAAGAGTTTTTCTCAGAAAACCATCGCAAGTGAGAGATCTAATAAGACGAGTAAGAAATTTAGATTTTTCTTGACAAGAATCAAAGGAGTTTGAGGATGGAGATAAAGAAGAAAGATATTTACGCCATTTGCAAAACAATTTTTAATCATTCAAGATGACCTTGACGTCATCAGAGTAATTTAATATTGTTATTTAGAACTTGATTCTTTAAAAAAACAATTCGAATCAATATTTTATAATCTTTACACAGAAATTTTTCAAGATACTTTTCAGAGTTTATTGCAAGGGCAATATTTTAAAGTCTAGTTGAAAATAACTATTTCACTATGATATAAATTAGCGCATTAGTTTTTTTTAAATAATACTGATTTATTAAAATGCAAAAAAAGTCAGAGACTTGTCTTTCCAACCAAGGAACCAAACCTCCCCAAGGCATCTTTGGCAGTACCAGCCAAGGAACCAATACTTCCAAAAGCATCTTTAGTGGTCTTTACCAAGGAACCAATGCTCCCCAAGGCACCAGCCAAGGATCCAACGCTCTTCAAGGCATATTTGGTAGTACTAGCCAAGGAACCAATGCTCCCCAAGGCATCAGCCAAGGAACCAATGCTCCCCAAGGCACCAGCCAAGGAATCAATACTTCCAAAAGCATCTTTAGTGGCCTTTACCAAGGAACCAATGCTCCCCAAGGCACCAGCCAAGGAACCAACGCTCTCCAAGGCATATTTGGCAGTATCAGTCAAGGAACCAACGCTCCCCAAGGCACCAGCCAAGGAACCAAACCTCCCCAAGGCATATTTGGCAGTACCAGCCAAGGAGCCAATACTTCCAAAAGCTTCTTTGGTGATTTCAACCAAGGGGCCAATGCTCCCCAAGGCTTATTTGGTGGTACCAGCCAAGGGATCAATGCTTCTAAAAGCTTCTTTGGTGATTTCAACCAAGGGGCCAATGCTTCCCAAGGCTTATTTGGCGGTTTGAATCGTGGAAACATTGAGAAGACTGCTGATTCAAGTCAACCTTTGGCGCAAGGACCCGCTGAGATACAAGAGCAATTGATCCTTGCAATCACTTCTCAGACTTTGAAAAAAAATCCCTCTCATCAACAGGTTCATCCTGAAGAGGATAAAGATGATTTTGTAGCGACACTCTTGGACAGGAAAGTCAATTTCCAAAAGTGTATCACAGAATCTCTAGCTAAAAGCTCTTTGGAAGAAGGTGGAGCGCTGCTTCGATTCAGACAATATATCCAAACAGATCAAATTGACATATCATGGGGAGGTCTTTGCTTTCTAGTCTTGAAGAATTTTCGAAGGATGGTAGTGGCCACAGGTCAAGAAGGCGCCGTGGAGATTTTTGACTTTGAAAATGATCAAGTTAAATTCGAGTTTAATGCCAAAACCAGATATGTAATGAAAGTTATTCATGTCCCATTGAAAGAGAAAGATCTTATTGCCACTTGTAGCTTCGAAGGAACCATTTATTTATGGGATTGTCAAAATAATTGCAAGTTTTTCAACGCATTTGAATTTCACAAGAGGGCTGCCTATGCTTTGGTGTTTATGAAAGAAAATGAAATTATGGTGAGTGGAGGAATGGATGGAATGCTTTATGCATGGACAATAGAGGAGTGTAAACCTAAAGGTCAATTGGATTTCAAGATTTTAATTTCTTCTATATGTTCTATGCAAGATGGAAAGTTGGGGGTTGGATTTCAAGATGGACGAATTACAATTGTGAGAGTTTCAGCTCAATCATCCCTCACTTCTGATTTCTCTTTTAAGGCTCACAATAGTTTAATTTCAGATTTGCATCAATTGAAAGATAAAGACTTACTCATATCTGGATCGAGGGATGGTTTTATCAGGCTTTGGGACATTGGGAAACGCAAGGCAAAATGTTTGAGGACTTTCGATGGCAAGGATTCAATCAGTCGGATTTTGATATATGAGGAGAGAGATCTGATAATTTCAAGCCACGCAGATCATTTTGTTAGGACATGGAATATAAATAATGGCAAAATGCTGGGTGAAAGACATGATATCACTTTTGGAAACGCTTTTGAAAGTACAAAAGAAGGCCAGATCATAAGTTCAGTAAATTATATTATCGGTCTTTGGGATCTTACATACTTTCGATGAAGACGTTGTTCCTCCCAATCTTTATTATTCCAGAACCTTTAAAATATATTTTAAATTTCTTTGTTAAATACTGTCAATGAGTTGTATAAAGGGCAGTTTACTATCAAAACAATATATACTGGTTAGTGGGCATGTTCCCACGACAAATGAATAATAAACAATGTATACTAGAGATTATGAGGCTTATATTTTAGTTGTCGCAAATTTATAAGTTTCGAATCTTCTTTCCAAAAGATCAACACTTCCAATCAAGAATTTTTCCCAATGTATTTTGACTAGTTGGACAATTCTCCAATAATTTCACCGTCTTGTGTTTGTACATTTTCAAATTTTCTCCATGTGGAAACAGTCTCTTGTCAGACTCTTTTGCATATTCTCTGGGTCTTTCTTCAAATACTTTGGTTACACTGTTGAAAAATTCTCTCTCATAATCCTTCACTTCTTCGATTCTGGTCATATCATTCCATCCTGCCATTGATCCTCCCATGGCCTTGATCCTCTTTTCACTATTTCTTTTCACATAATCCTCCCACAACTCTCTCAGCTTTGTAGAATCAGCAAGTAAGGCATCACACGTCTTTCCAACAAGAATCTTAGTATCTGCTGGATCTATTTCAGCCACTTTGCTGAAAAACTCTAACTTTTGTTCCTTCGCCAGGATCTTATTTGTATGTGCTAATTTTACAATTTCCCATTTATTCTTGAGGCCCGATTCAATATGAGCTAGCTCTGACAACTTTTTCTTGAACAGTTTCATGATACTTTCTGCATGTTTTCTTTTCTGAGGGAGCCCAAGGGATTAACCTTAAGATCATTGACTGAAATAGAGTTGAATGAATAGTTGAAGTTGCTTGAAGAGCAAGGGATACCTGGAAAGAATTGGAAAGGTGGAATAGTTTATGATATTTGTTAAATAAAGTGTTATTGAATTAAATTTATTATTTCAAACTTCGTTTTAGGATTTGTAAATCGAGTGAAGTCGTGTTTCTTATTTGTATTGGTCTAGGAATATTGACGTTTCTGAAGAATTTTTTTATGATTGAGCGAACAAAGTTTTGAAGTAGAACTTGAGTTCGAGAGATTAATTTCTTTGTTAGATGGTAGCTTTTCCAAAAACTTTCAAACTAATCAGGAAAAAAATGCTGTTCCCTTTTTCGAAGAACTGTAGAAAAAAGGGAAATAAAGAAGAAAAAATTCAGAAGAACTTCCGAAGTAAAGTTGAGAGGAGGCAAAAAGATCACATTTGGATGAATAATTAAAACTCAGGAGAAAGTATTTTTACATCATCTTAGATATCTTGGCAAAATACTCAAACTAAAATATATTTGATATTTAAGCTTCGAACAAAAAATGGAAAATTCGAGTGATAAGCTTGGAGGACTGGCTTCCATTCAGAGTAAAAAGCCCTCACCATGTATTGATGACTTTAGCAATGATAGTAACGACTTTGCTCCTGGATCCAAATCAAGGACTTCAGATAAAATAACCCTCAAAACTCCTCCTCCTAACATCAAAGTTGATAAATCTCAGGATATTTCGAATAGTAGTAATAGCATTGACCAGCCGACTACCTCTTCAATAAGCTCTGATAAAGGTGATCCCAGATCTCCAACTCGTGCAAATAAAGCGAAACTTGGAGAGAAAAAGCCTGATGTTTTGGAATCAATTTTGAAAGCTTTGGACCATAAAAAGGAGACTACAAAGTTAGAAAAGAGTAATGAGATTACGACAGAGCCAGCTGGTGAAGGGTTGATAAAATCCAGCAAATATCGTCAGTGGTTGGAGTGTGAGAAGAGACAGGACCATACATTGGGAAAAACTGAATTGGTGTTATATTGTAAATGGTGCAGAAATTCGAATCAAGATAGTGATTTTGCAAGAGGATATTCATTTTCCGAAGGCTTTAGTTTTCAGAATCAGAACCAAGCCAAAATTTTCAAAGACCATAAAAAGAGTTCACAGCATATTAAAGCTAAAGAAGGTTTCCTAAACAAAACATACGGACAGAATGATTTGTTAGAAATGTCCACAATCGTTGACGATTATTCAATAAAACTCTACAACACTATAGGCTTATTGCTTGATTTACTCAAGCAGAATGTGAGCATAGAAGCCAGCATTGACATCATGAAAAATGCTGCAGGAAGAGGCGCCGATTTGTCCATGAATGATCTCAGCTTTATTTCCCTGAGAGAACTTATCAAGACAATAAGTGACTATTTAAGAGATAAAACTGTGAAGGAAATTAATGCAAGCCCTTATTTCAGTATAATCCTGTGTCCCTGGCCTCCAAGTAGTTTCAGTGGGACAAGATCTTTTGAAGTCGTGTGTTATTATATCAAACAAGGTGTTCCCAAACATGCTTATTTGGATACAGTTGTGCTTCGTGATGCAGAATATTGCGGGCTTTTGGCTTATAAGAGATTGGTGGGCTTGTTTAAGAAGATTGGCATTGAGTATCAGCAGAAATTGATTGGGTTGTTTACGAATGGAGATTTGTTCTTTAATGGAAAGGGTACAGGACTGACTGACTTGCTGAAGAAGGAGGTGACAGATGTGATATCAATTCACCCGATATCGTACAGATATTTCACTGTGAGCACTCAGAATTATGGAATAACGAAAGCTTTTCCTGTAGTAGAGCACGCGTTCCAGTTGTGTTTGGAGATCTTCCATTATTTCAATTCAAGTCAAAAGACAATACAAGAATTATTTGAGAATAAAGCAGAAATTGAAGAATTACTGGTTGATACTTCAGGAAGCAGAAACCCAGGAACAAAGTGGTCAAGTTTGATTGACGGAATTGTGAGAATCGCCAAGTTATTCCCAAAGATTTATGCCAACTTGAAAGAATCTCAGGATTATCATGGACATGGCTTAGAATCACAGCTAAGAAATCCTCAATATATTTCTTGGCTACACTTTATGAGTGATTTCGGGCCTTATATAACAAGTGTGGGAAGTGTTTTCAGAGATAAGAAACTGAGTTTGAGAGGAAAAGTGAAGACTTTGTTGGGGTATAAGAAGAAAATCCAAGATGAGTTCTTGACAGAAGAGCTTGGAAATGGATTTAAGGAGGGCTTCTGGGCTCATTTTTCAAAGAATTTGAAAGATCTTGACAATGAAACTTGGGTCTATGATGTGATTAAGCTAACTGGTAAAGTTGATGTAGAAAAATATCAGAAAGATTTCAAGAGATTTGTTGAGATTTTTGTGGAAGAAATTGACAGACGTTATGAAAATGTTTATGAGCTTGAGTCTATTGGAATGTTTGACTTGGCATATTTGAAGGAGAAATCAAAGGATCCCAAAGAATGGCCTGTTTTGATTGAGAAAGTCAAGGAAAGTGGAGCGAAATTCTTGAAGGTACTTGGAAAAGAAGAATTTATTGAGTTGCTGTCACAAGAGTTGCCTGGCTTGGTGAAATATATTAGGGAGAATTGTCTTTATGATAGCAAGGCAACGACATTGAATGAGTTGTTCTTCTTTTGTCAAGATAAATTTCCAGTTTGTATAGATTTGATCAGTAGATTCTATCTTTTGCCGTTTAATTTGGGAGACATTGAAAAGTCTTTGAGAGCATTTGGTAGAATTCAAGGAAGGGTCAAAGGATCAATGGCAGATGAGCAAGTCCGTGCGATTTTAATGTTGAACCTTCATGCTGAAGAAGGAGATGAAGGAAAAATTTTATTAGAAAGATATGTTGAAGAATGGAAGAGAAAAATTCAAGTTGTATAGTTTGGAATAGAGAGCCAATGAATGGGGAAATTGCAGGTTTGTTGTAAGTTGATAATTAAAAATATATTTGTAGTATTTCTTTCTAAAAATGTTTTGAATAAATGATGATGATAAATAGTTTCGAGATCAAGTATTTCAAAACTCGTCTCTCAGATAATGCAGAGCAGTTTCTCTTCGCTAAAATTAGCAATTTGATGCAGTTTTGTGCGTGAATATTAGATTTTGAACTTTGTTCAAAAAGGTGTTAATTTAATATTCCAAGAATCCAAGAAGGAAATTATGGAAGTTTGGTTCGTCATCAAATTCTTCAATATGTCATCTTTTAATCATTGGGAAATATTAATTGATTTATAACCCACCTAGCCGGGCAAGCTCAATCCGTAAAGAGCCTTTCTATGAAACACCGCAGGAAATACAAGATATGAGCCACTCTCT
>Ga0182738_1006118_pt1 | contig 12594 bp, 13 predicted proteins | sample eDN5th30CBELigMG_FD_128876 | JGI IMG/M metagenome (GOLD analysis project Ga0182738, IMG submission 128876) | Enriched Miracle-Growth compost microbial communities from Emeryville, California, USA - eDNA 5th pass 30_C BE-Lig MG (version 2)... ...
AGAGCATCATTGGGCGGCTGTTAAAACAGCTATTAAAAAAGCGGCCACCGCCGCTAAAAACTTTTATGAAGCCGCTGTTTTAACTCTTGGAGAATTGTGCGTAGCTTAATAAATCATGCTATAGATTAAGCAGCGATAGCGAATCCTTGCTTAATAGAGAACTATACGGTCTATTTTTTACTAAGGAGGGACTGTTAAAATCGCTTGCAGATACAAAGATAGTGCCTTCTGTGGCCGGTCCTCAGCATTTGAACTTGGCCAAAAATACAGACCTGCGGTATCTTGCGCACGCCTTATTGGTATTAGAACCTACTGAGCAAAATGTACCTCATATTCAACAAGCTTTTAGATATTTGAAGAGCGCAGAAGTAGCCTCAGGAAATGCGCGGACAACATATCGTTACCTTGCCGGAGCGATACATACGGCGCTGAAAAATCCTAAGAGTAATCCTATTATATTGCATGCTCCTGATTGTGCGAATGCCTATGAAACAATAGAACAAAAAGCTGTACAAGAAAAAATAATACAAGAAATACGTGCAGGCTTAGAATTGACCGATAAGCAACGGATAGCAGAATTTATCCAAAAAACTATTCCAATTTTGCAGCAAGAGCATGAAAAGAATGCAAAGAATTATCAGCATCCTGTATATGATAGAATATTGTCTCCTAACCCACGGAAAGCTGCCGATATTATCGTTAAAAATGAGTCTTCTGGTTCTGGTGATACACAATCTACGCAACAGGAGCCAGAGGTGCCTCCTGCACCTGATTCTTCTGAAGATCCCGATGATGATAAGAGCAATAGCAAAAAAAATAATTCGCAACAATATAACAAAAATACAGATATGTCCCGGGTTGCTAATCTTGATCCAAGATTAGGTGATCCTATAAAAATAAAGGCATTGATGGAACGGTTCATTAATTTGCCTGGTGCTAATAAATTAATAGGCGCAATATTGGCAGCAGAACAAGGTGCTGAAAAATTAGATGGCAAGCTTGGCAATGCTCGAGGAGCGTTATTTGAACTTTATAAAGGTATGTCAGAAGTCGTTATTAATAATTCTCAGGTAATAAGGTTTGGACAACGAATAGCAGAGACGGTTAAGGGAAAGTTTTTTGATTTTGAGTATGATATTGTATTATTGGATAAGGTTATAGAATGTAAACATTGGAGAGCTTTTAGTCATAATAGTTTTATGGAGTTTATGGAAGATGCGGGCAATCGCAAGTTGCTTGCAGACTTTATTGGAAAAACCTACGAAGTATGCTTTTCTGTTCCTATACCTGAATATGCTATAAAAAAGCTAGTAGATATCGGTATAAAATATTCGATCACTGAGGTTAAGTTATGAGCGTCTGTTATTACGTAATTGTAGAGATATATGCGCCATTTAATGAAAGTACGTTATCAAAAATTATAAAGAAAGCATCTTATAGCGGCATGAAATTAGCATTTAATGGAGAAGATAAGCAGCTTTTCGATAATGATATTATTCCCTTTATTTTGCAGAAGGCAAAACAGAATAATTTTGGATACGTCAATATTTGGTTTAAGGAAGATATAGTAGAAGGATTATCATTTCGCTATAAAAATAAAAACATAATGCAGCTGGTGCTATCATTACAAAAATCAGCCTGGGAGAAAAAATTTTTATATCCTCCAAAAACAAAGGATACTATAACGCCCACGAGCATACTACTAGACCTTGTTTCTGATTTTTCTATACAGAACTGTTTTATAGATTTTGATTATCGCGAAGAATTTAAATTTTCTGATCAACTTGGAATTTTTTACGCTCTTGGATTAAATACGGGAAGTCCCAAAAAATGTGTTACTCGGGATGCATTACACATTATAAAATCTTTAGAAAAAATAGAGTGCGCCTTTTTAACTGATGATTGCCAGCCCATGAATTCAGTGGAGGTGCTGTCAAAAATTAAATCAATGTTATGTATGTCAGTAAATGATACGGATTCAATTATAATAAAAACATCGGCTGGATATTTAGTTAAAGCATATTTTTGGGGCAGACATATAAAATTTTGGCCATTAGAGCCATGGTGCATAAAAACGACCGAATATCATACAGGGATTGATGTCGCACACTATATTCAAATTTTATTGGCGGCTATGGAACCATTTAATATCTACGAGCTTGCTACGCATTGTAATGACGCTTTTTACGAAGAAGACAATATATCAATATAAGCTTCATTAATTTGCCCAATGCTAATAAATTAATAGATGTAATATGGGTAACAGAGCAAGGGGCTGAAAAATTAGATGGCAAGCTTGGTAATGCTCGAGGCGCTTTATTTGAGCTTTATAAGGGTGTGATTGAGCTGTCTCAAGCAGGCTCGACGATAGTTCGTTTTAGGGAGCGAATTAAAAAAATTATAGATAAGCTCTATGATTTTGAATATAATGTCGTCACAACTACAAAGTTAATTGAATGTAAAAATTGGGATATTTTTAGTAATAGAAGATTTGAAGCGCTTATGGAGGGGATCAATAATAGAAAGATGGTTGCAGAATTAGCAGGTAAGGCATTTGAGCTTTGTTTTTCAAAACCCATCCCAAAAGAAGCTGCAGAAAAAATAATAAAAATTGGTATAGAATTCACTATTACGGAGATGAAGCTATGAGCATTTGGTATTACGTAACAATTGATATCTACGCTTCTTTTAACGAAGATACGTTAACAAAAATTGCGCAAAGGGCATTAAATCTTAAGCTTTTATCGCCGAATTCGGTTAAAAATAAATCATTTTTTACTATTAAACCACTTATCTTGCCACGAGAAAAAGATGTTAATTATGCTTCTATTGATATTTTGTTTCCAACAAATATCATAGAATCAATTTCATGTTATGCTAAGGGCGGAGGCACAATGCAATTAGTTTTTTCGGTGCAAACGCCCGCATGGGAGAAGAAATTTTTATATCCTCCAAAAACTTGGGATACCATAACGCCAACAAAAATATTATTAGATTTGGTTTCTGATTTTTCTATAAAAAATTGTTTTGTAGATTCAGATCAGCATGAAGGTTTTCGATTTTCAGATAAGGTAGGGATGTTTTATGCTATCGGTATGAATACTGGTCCTGATGCAAAAAAATGTGTTACTCGGGATGCATTACATATTATAAAATCTTTAGAAAAAATAGAGTGCGCCTTTTTAACTGATGATTGCCAGCCCATGAATTCAGTGGAGGTGCTGTCAAAAATTAAATCAATGTTATGTATGCCAGTAAATGATACGGATTCAATTATAATAAAAACATCGGCTGGATATTTAGTTAAAGCATATTTTTGGGGAAGACATATAAAATTTTGGCCATTAGAGCCATGGTGCATAAAAACGACCGAATATCATACAGGGATTGATGTCGCACACTATATTCAAATTTTATTGGCGGCTATGGAACCATTTAATATCTATGAGCTTGCTACGCATTGTAATGACGCTTTTTACGAATAATACGTGTCGCTATATAAGGGGCTTTCTGTAGAATTGATGAGCTTTTTAAAAACTGAGTAAATACCATGCGTAAGCAAGTATATAATTGGGTTGCTATAAAGGCGTTGCGCTACTATTTTTAATGTTTCAGCAATTGTGGAGAATTGCTTGGTTATATATTGAGCGGTTTCTGTTTGCATGATTTTGGTAAAGATATTCTGATTCGGGTGAATATAGCGTATTTTTATTGTGTCTTGATGCGATTGAGCACCTTTAAAATAAGCCAATACTGTAGCTTTGATCGCTGCAAAATCGGTACGTGGCTCAAGTTTTAGGAGTTGAGGAAACTCAGCGCATTGATTATGTGAGTTCCATAATTGACCTTTGGTCGTTGCTCCTTGTGTTACAAAGATGCCATTACTGAGCGGTAATGATCGAGAACTGATCTGTATTTCGGTCTTCGATTGCTCTATTCTAATGCGTTCTTCTGATGTTAGTGGTGTATTCACAAAAATCATCACATCGGTATACGTGCCCGATGAGCAGATAAGTTTTTGAATATAAAAAAGCTTTGAGCTGGTCATGTTTAGACACAAAAATTTTTTAATTATATCATCGATACTTGCTTTTGCGCGTATTGTAGCAAAGTAATGGCATGCAGTGCCTGGACACTGAGAAATAATTGCAGGAAATTGAAAGGAAGGCATTTCTAGTGTACAGGGTATTTTTTGACAAGGCACTAACAATACCTGTTTGTTCGAGAGTATGAGCGAGGTATCTATAGGAATAATTTCAGGTGTTAGTGCAACGATATAATCATTGGTTATGTGTATGGTTATTTCATCACTTCCAGGCATGCGCATGGAGGGAATGAGCGAAATATTGGTGATGGGCCCCGAGCCTTGATAAGGGATGTTTATCAGCAGTGCAATGATTTTCTCGATAGGCATACTGGGATTATGCAACGATATAAAAAACTGATAAAAGCTTTTTATATCGTTGGTAACAGAGACCTTGCTTTTTGTATCATTTATTGTAAAAAATGGGCCCATTGTCACTGATAATGTTTCTTGTATCCTTCTTTGTATTTGGACAGCAGCTTCTGTGATGGCAGCAGTTACAACAGTGTAGTGTAAGTTCATTATCGCTCCTGATTGATTATCTCTATAGGGATCTATAAAGTTTTTACCGCCCGAGGAGCAACTGAGATAGACTAAAATATTAGTACGAATCTTCTCATTTAAAAAATGTAAGAATTTTTTAAAATCAGGTAAAGACATGCCTGCAATAGTACGGACTTCGGCAAGCGATTGTGAAAAGCTATCGAGTAATTCTAATTGCGTTTTCAGGGCCTGTTTTTTGGTGTAGAGTTCAAACTGGTTAGTGCGTTCTATGCGCGCGAGTTTTTCATTTATTTTTTGTTTTTTTATGCGAATCTCTTCTAATTGCAATTCGGCTTCTTGCGAAAAAGAGCCGTGCCCATTGAGTACAATTGACCAAATCCAAGGAGACTCTTCGAGGGTTGTTACAAAAATAGCGGGTAATTGCTGAATGAGAAATGAGCTGCACCCTTTATTTTTTGCCGTATCATACTGTATATCGGATTCTGCTACTGTCGGGAAACTATCAATATGCAATCCTAATGGTTGTTTGTTCTTTACGCACTCTGCGATATACGTGTGAGGAATAATAAGATAGAGAACATTAGTTCCATCCGTTATTTTTTTAATAATAAAGTCATTGAGGTTGATAGAGTGACATACTTGATAGAAAAAATTATTTTCTGAGGTGGCAGACTGATGAAGAAATTTCGCTGCTTTTTGTTTGCATGAAATCAACAGCTGCATAAGTGTCTCTGTAGTCAAGATAGGAGCGGCCTTTTCTGTGAGCGCTTTTTGTAGATTTACTATAATTGCTCCGTCATTAAGATTATCTAGGGTTTCAGTACCGCAATCATATAAAATAATCAGCTCACGGGTGCTTTTTTGTAGGGTATTAGTGATGTAAGGGATTGTTAGCAGCAACAGAATAATAATTTTTTTCATGAAGAGGCTCCTGATTATTAAGAAAGTATACAGTATTAGTTGATTTTACGCATATTTATTGATTAAATGAGGGGTTTTTTCATGTTTTCTATCTGAAAGCTGCCCCTGGCGGTCTATTTTATATTTTAATTGACAAATATAAAATATTATATAAGCTGGATAATAGTAAGATATAGTTTAACCAAAAAATGGAGGTTATTATGAAACAGTTTTTATTAGGTCTTTTGGCTTTTGGGATGGTAGTATCAACCCAAGCAATGATGCAGGAATCAGATTTAGATCGTCCTTTATTGGATGCAACCGAAATGCAAGATGTGCTATTAGAAGATGATATTCAAGCACTTCCAGTGACTCCTGTTCATGCACCGGGCAGTATGTCAGCTGATATATCACCAGTGGCAGCACAAGCGGATACTGCAGAAGCAGCACCAATGGTGGTTGTGGAACCAGATATTCACGCTTTATTAAACGATCCTTCGTTGGATAGAATATTTGCTAAAACACCAGCTTTAAAAACAATTTTAGAATTACAAACTAAAAAAATTGAAATGACCGAACAAAAATTACAACAAATTCTGGATATAGTTGAGCAATTAAGACAAGCTGATCACGAAAATTCTTTGCCTAAAAAGCAACGTATTTTAGCATCTGCATTAGAATTAGGTTTATTAACTCCCGCGATGATGGTCTATACGTATTTTTTAGATAAGCCTGGCTACAATACAGCTCAAATTGTCCAACATTATACAGCTCAAAGTTGGTTAAGAAATTTATCTGATGTAAATCCATTAGGAAAACTTATTATCGCGCTTATTGGCGTTGGTGTAGCTCAAGGTATCGACTATCACGTTGCAATTCCTTATTTGGGAAATGCAATTGGTGTAGCACCTTTAACAATATTTATAGCTTTAGGATTGATATTGCATGAAGCAGGCAAAAGCAATCATATTAAAAAAACTACGGAAACAATTTGCCATGCTGCAGGAAGATTTGGGAATTGGATAAAATCTTTTCGTAAATCGCCAGCAACATCTAGTTAACGGTAATATAAAATTATAGCAAAACTAAAAAGGGTATTTCTGTAGTTATAAGGAAAATGCCCTTTTTAGTTTTTTACTTATAATTAATAATTGTATCCAATAGATAAGGTAAAAGCGAACATGTTGAATCTTAGGCGATTAAAATATCGATTGATTTGAGATACTGTAGTTGCTGGCAGAATACAACCTCTTCTGAAGCTTTGGAAAGAATTATAAAGAAAGCTTAATCCGGTATTCCAGCAATCGGCAAATTCATAAATACAATTTAATGCTACTAGGTTGCCAAAAAATTTTGGTACAAATCTGCAAGTGTTTGATAGATTGGCGCCATTTAAGTATAGTTTATCGTAAGAACTGGCATGGCCTATAAGGGCCCTGTAGTTAACATCAAACCTGAAACAATCACAAATATCCCAAGCAGCCTCTATCCCCAAATATGGTGATTTCCATTTATTGATTATATCATGGGTATACGGTACTACATGCTGCACGCTATTCCAGGATTGTTTGCTAAACGCATAACCTGCAGTTAAAGCAATAAAAAAACGATTTAAGTGGTCGTAGCATACACCAGCTCCTGCAAAAGTTGTTAGAAAATTGCATGTAACGTCTGTATCATATTCAAAATGAGCGCCTGATAAAGGACTTCCGCCACTAGTTGAGGAAACTAATATCTTTTGGACGATCATCCCATAGCCTTTTCGCATCCATCCACCACCGCCGTAGAAATCAGCTACAAAATAATCATAAATTTTTGCTTGGACCCCACCATCAAGCCACGGACTAGCATTGTACCCGAATTTATTTTGAGTTGTTCCTTGCTCACCATTTGCAGTCAATGTGTATCTAAGATCTCCTAATTCAGATGTCCATGCAGGACCAAATCCGAGTTTAAACTTAGGCTTAATACAATCTGTTTGCATCCAATGCGCTTGCAATGAAGCCATATATAATAAGGGCAAAATAAGAAATTTACGTATCACTTTATCTCCTTTATCAATTAATATTCTCCTGTTTTTAAGATTATTAAGATTGTGATTTTTGTCAAATTACCGACATGAACTAAATTTCGTGCGTAAACACTAATGTGGGCGTATATCCTTGCATTTTTAATATTCTGTTACCTGCGTTTACTGAACCGCGTAATAAAATTTGTTCTTCAATAGCATACGCATCACTTATACGAAGTTGTGCAAATTCCCTCAAAATTTTCACCAAATTAGTATTTAACGCTAATAAATCTGGGGCAAGATGCTTTAGATCTGTACAGTCACGAGCGGTAAGGTAATCTGCATTGGTGGTGTTAATTGCTGCTATAAGTTCTGTTTCAAAAGAATGCAATGGTATGTTGGTTAATCCCCACGTATCTGCAATAATCAATGTTCGTAAGTCAAGGCCATTTTTATGCATAGCAATGAGGTCTTCCCATCGCAACATAAGAGTATTATGTTGTAATTTAACATTTCCGATTAGGTGATTTGTATAAAGCCATGCAATCCCTCCTATTAGGGCGCTGCTTCCAACGACAATTACTGTTGGTATGGCCAATTCTTTTAAACACTTCCCTACTAAGGAATCAGCTTTTGTTGGTTGTGGCAGTAAAAAAAAGAGTGATAAAATGAGTGATCTACGTAATGTCATGATTTGGTCCTTATAGAGTTTCTTGTTGTGTTTGTTCAGTACTATTTTTTTCAAATGTTTCGAGAGTGCGATAAATATGGATTGTCGCCAACTTAAATAGAGTATAAAGCAGTACTAATATGAGATAGAAAACACACAAAGGCAATAATTCAAAATTGGACATGCTTTTCGAGAAGGAGGGCATTGCGATGCTTAGTAACAGAAGATAGGAGATCCCTCCAAAAAATACAAAAATCATATTTGCCGGATATGCAAAGAAAAATAGTTTGAACCCCACGCCTTTTGCAAGACGAGAGCTATATCTAAAGGCTTCCCAAATGCCTGTTTTAGGGTTATCAAAAAATGGAAGGTACGCAAATGAATATGCGGTAAAGATTACAAGGCCAGGGATAATCAGTAAAATACTCCCGAGAGTAACCAATGCGCCGTTTAAAAAGACGGCGAATATATACTTGAAGATTACGCGCAACGAGGGAATAATAGATCGCGTGGTTGGTTGGCCATGGTCGTATATTTGTAAAAATACACCATTAAGTCCTATGATCCATACTATAAAAAATGGCAACGCAAGGACGATAAGGACTCCGCCGAGCGCGGTTAGTAACACTGTAATGAGCGATTGAGGAAGCCAATAGTTGATTCCTCCAACAAGGAGTGTTGTAGCTATTGCTAGTGCAGGAAGCAATGTAACGTTTTTTAAAATGGTAGCCCAGTGCGTAATGATCAATTTAAAACTTGTTGAAAATGCTTCTCAGATTGAAAAGCGCTTTTTTTGTATAGATGTACTCATGTAAGTTCCTTCTTAATTATTGTCAATTTTATTTATAATACCTTCAATTTCATCGAATGTAACGGCTCGCATGGTTACATCTCCAGCATCGTCTTGCTCAATTAATATTGCATCGAGATTGATTTTTTTTAACGCAATCCATTGGTGAATAATATTAGCTAATTGTGGTGCTGTAGTTACGTATTTTTCTGAAAATAAGTATTCGCCATCATCATCCCAGAGCCCAATGCGAATTACAATTTTTCCATCTTCATTATATGCACTTGTTATATTGCCGCCTGTAGGACTATCAGGTTGTTTTAACCACTCTAAGATACGGGCATACTCGACGCCATCTTGCAAAAATTCTACCAATAATCCTAATTCTTCATCACCAAAGCTTTGGTATTTATATTTTGAGTGAGCTATATTTCTAATTATTAATAGTTTTTTTGTCATAATATTCCTTAAGTTCTTTCATTTTTTCAAAATCTGGAAAACTTGAAACTATTTCTTTTGCTGATTTGTCGATAATTGTTTGAATAATTACACCACACGATGTGATACCAATGTGAATATATCTGCCAGATTTCCGGATTTCAGGTGATGTAATAGGATTTGCTAGGCTTTCCTTGATTTTTCTGAGACGCATTTCTTCATTCCAGAAAGAGGGGAATTGGGTTTTGTCATGTGTTTTTCCATGAAAAGTTATGGTTGCATGCGTTACGCCTTTTCCAACGTCTTCTATGTTGTCTATAGTAATACCTTTTTGCAAAGCAATTTTGGGCAAATCAAGTGCATGGCCGCCTGACCAATCTACAAGTTTACCGTCTTTACATTTTGCATCAATGGTACAAAGATGCTCATATTTTTTAAATGTGAGCGGGACTGCTTCGCCTTCGCACACCCAGGTAACGTGTTTTTTTTTATTCATTTTAAAAAAGAAAATTCGTCCATTATAAAGATGGCTAATATATTTAGTTCTGTCCAATGCAAAAATGAACAACCATAATCATACATTTTATTTTTTTTAATTATTATATATGTCATAAAATCCGTTGTAATTATATTGCGTATTCCCAAGAAGTATATGGCCGTATTAATACTTTAAAAAATGGATCTGCATACCAAGAAATGGCATCTTTATAAAATTGTACCAAGTTTTTGTCGCAGGTTATTTTTTTTATTCCATGTATTTCCACATCAAATACCGGTCGTTCCAGCTGTGGCTTACACAGTTTTATTATTGCTTTTTCGTCGTTTAAAAATAAGCAGAGAGTGAATACGTCGCCATCTTGATAATTTATTTTATATTCGATGACGTTTTTTTCTTGATTAATGCTGTTTTCTTCATCGAAGAATTCTAAAAAATCGATTCTATCATATTGTGTGTTCATGGATATCCTTAAATTGAAAGCTTTAATGATGGCATGGGCTGGAGTAATAACTCTGCTAGCAAAATATTATTAGCATTATACAACTGAATAAGATCTTGTTCGTATTTTATATTTCCAATATTATCGAAAGCTATACTAAAAATAATCTTGGTCTTATCATAGCGATAAAAGGAGATGTTTATATAATCTTCACATACATTAAGATAAATATTGAGTACATATTCATCTTGATATTTTTTTATATACGATGCCATTCCAACTTCTTGATTAATAATTTTTATATCATCAAATGTTAAAGATAGTTTAAGAGAAAAAGTGTATATATTTAATATTTCGTTACCCATACGCCTATTTCCGTGTATATTTATGTATTGTTACCACATCACCATCCAAGTTTGTAGTTATTTTTAATCCGCTATCAATATAGTCTAACGTACCGGAATTTTTCCCGGGTACCGGGGTTATCATTGTAATGGTATGTTCAACAACTGATGGTGGGATATTTCGTGATACAATCGCCTTTGTGTAGTCGTCAGTTCCAGGAACTAGCCCGTCTTTTAATGCTCGGGTAATCAGTTCAGCCGTAACTGCTGGCGTATTTGGTGCCATGCGTTCCAGTGCGTGCCGTGTATATTTGCGTCCATTGATTGTGCTCCCTCGTGGATTCATATCCCAAACATCGATGCTTGGTTTATCGACATAGGTTGAAATTCTAAAGCATTTTTCTGGATCGTAGCAACTATTAGTTACGCTGGCAGTGCCAATATTTTTAGCCGTATCAATAAGCGATTTTCCAATTAACTGTTGCTCTTTAGGAAGTTGGGCAACTGTTGCAAGAAGTCGTGCTTCAGTTGCTGCAAGTGCGGGTGGAGCGTATTCAACCAGCTCAAAGAAAAGGCCATCAGTATTGAATGTTTTGAGCGTTTTCCATACGGCGCGAGCGCTGATTCCTTCTGCTTTAGCAACAGTTGCGACCAGTTGTTGAGTGTTTTTGATTTTTGATAGTATACCAAGGGCTTGTGATTCGGCTGTTGCGCCGACAAGTCGCCCAGCTGTTGTTGCTCCTGCAAGCGCAGTGCCTATAATTTTACTGGTGGCAAGGGGAATAACAATCTCTTGAGCAAATAGTCTTGCAATTTCCTCAGTGCGTTCTTCGTTGGATAATGTTGCAAACTTTGCCTTCCATTGCTTAATATTTGCTCCGGTGCCATCAGCTAATCGTTCATTGACCCAAGCTGTCATAACCTCAGGATGATCTGTATCTGGTGGGCACCATTGAGCAATGGTAATAAATAGATCACCAAGGAATTGAGGAGTTGCTTTAATTACATCATCGGTGAATTCAAACGGATTATAAAGAAATTTATCCATCGTGCGATTTAAGGTATCGGATGCTGATGAAAATGCTTTTCCGAAGCCCTGAATGACTCGCAATGCATGACGACCAATATCGATTAAACCGAAACCTTTATCTATGGCATTAGCTGACTTGCATTCATTTGCTAAAATAAAAGAAGATTTTGCTATTTTAGCAAATGAGAAACTCTGAGTATCTTGTCCTACCATACTTTGCACGGATGCAATATAGGGTGCAAGGGTAATGAGCTCCCGGTGAAGCGCATGGCTGGCTTTGTTCCCTGAGTGACTTTCAAAATCTTGAAAATTGATATGTAACGATTTGAGTGCTTGCTGTGTTTTTGCATCAAACGTATAGCCCTGTGTATGAACCGTTGTATCGCCATTCCGCACAGCCTTCTGTGCTTGCTCACGCAGCTGTAAGGTTTGTGCATGGTCTTCGGAGAATGCAACAAGATGCTCTCCGTATTCATACTTCTGTTGTGTTGGATGCTTTTCGAGATAGACGCCGGGCTTTTTTGTCTGTTCTTGCGTGGTGGATTGAGTATGTTTGGTTTTCTGCTTTCGCGCGCCAGTATGCAGAGACGTATAGCCGCGTAGTAGATTCTCTTTATGCTGTCGTACTTCAAGAGATGTGTGCTGACTGGTATGTTGTTTGCATTCTTGTTGATACTGTTCGCGGGCTGTTAATAGTCGAAAAATGACATCAGGAGCTTGTCCATATACTGGGTTTAAATCAATTGCAGGTTTTTGTTGCTCATGCAAAAAATGGGCAGCAATAATAGCAAGACGGTGGTATGAACGCTCGTTTGCTGGTTGCCGCACCATAGCAAACAATGATGTGACAAACAGTGCACAAGGAAGAAAGATGTTTTTTAGTTG
>Ga0182738_1006119_pt1 | contig 12594 bp, 11 predicted proteins | sample eDN5th30CBELigMG_FD_128876 | JGI IMG/M metagenome (GOLD analysis project Ga0182738, IMG submission 128876) | Enriched Miracle-Growth compost microbial communities from Emeryville, California, USA - eDNA 5th pass 30_C BE-Lig MG (version 2)... ...
CAGCTTTTTTTTTTTCAAATGAGAGAGAAATGAGATTTTAGGGTTAGATGAGATTTAGTAAGCCATAAAAAGGTATTTTATCATTCAAGGACATGTTTATAAACCATAACACTGAAAATTCAAGTATCTACTCGAATAAGAATGATAAAAACCTCTTTAGTCTATTTCTATTCTTTGTTTAATTCTTCATCATCTTCAGCAGCGACTCCTTCGAAATCATTCTTGTTGATAAATTCCTTTTCAATGAATTTCACTTCTTCTTCAGGGGTAAAGAAATCTTGGTATTGAGTAACAACTCCAAAGTCTCTCAAGAAATCTTCAGGGGCTTTTCTTTCAAGGATGATGGAGTGAGCAATTCTTGCAGCGCAAATTTCTCTGAGGTCATCAATTTGGAGATAGAAAGCGGCGTTGAAAAGTTCAACAAGGTCGTAGAAGGACTTGGGCTTCAAGAATTCTTCAAGCCATTCACGAGTCTTTTCATCAAAGTTGTTGTCCAACCAGTCGTTGTATGTAACAAAGATCAACAAAGGCTTCTTGGGCATCTTGTTAAGACCTTTATCGAACTTCTCCAAAAATTCCTTGACTTTATTAATGGTAGCAGGGCTGAAGTCCTTTCCTGGTGCAGGCTCAAGGTCGACTTCAGTAGAGCTAAATTCTTCAACCAACTTGGTCAAAAGTCTTGATCTTGGGACCATCTCAGATGGGAACTCGGTGATAACTTGACCTTCCTTCCTAAGTTTAACGCTCATGTTGTTGGTATATGCGCAATATTAAAATTTTGAAATGAATAGAAATTATATCTATCTTGATTAATTCGCCCAATTTATAGATCGACGTGGCGATTATATTTAAAAAAATCAAATTCTGATCAATTTTAATGAAGTCATAAAACTTTTAAAAGTTGTCTTTGTAAAACAATAACTTTAATTAGATCAAAGTTTCTGACTACAAAGGTTGTCCTTCGATATCCATTCTCAACTCGATGCTTTGTAGACTTGAATTTTTACAAGACAAGCTCTTGGCGAATTTTTAAAGGCTGAAATCTTTTAATTTAAAATCCAATCATTCTTTGTTTACTAGAAAAATAATTCATCATACATTGAGACTCCAGGGTTATTCCAAATTCTCACTATTTCTCCCAATTCTGCTCATTTGATTAGTGACTTGATTTTTGTCCAAAATTTTTTCTGGTACTTGGAATTTTTCTGAATGTATAAACTTGAAAAAAATCGAATGCTTTTGGGTGACTGAAGTTTACAAGATCTTATTATGCATTAAATTTGATCGATCAAAAATGATCGGAGGATGTTCGCATCGATTTTCTCACTGTCTTTTCTTTAGCCACCTAGGGCTCTCCTGAAAAAACAACATCCTTCAATGAATTCTCAGATGAGGAACCAACTCTCTCAATTTATTCTTTCCTAAGAATCCTCGTAGGATCTAATCTCAAGATCTCGCGAAAATGAAAGGATAGTATCCTCTTAGCATCTGTCGAAATACGGGTTTTATCGCTTTTCGATTTGTAATCAGGGAATACTGAGTTTCATAAAAAGCCCAAAGACTGTTCTTCAAAGAAGAAAAACATACTGTTTAAAGACTTACACAACATTTTCAATATGATACTTCATGATAGCTAGCAATCTTTTCTATTAGGAGAGGTAGGAAGTCGAAGTTGAGGATCTTGAGTGTTCCCCAGGATATCATGAGCTCTTCTTCATCGATTTTTCAAGAAATTCCTTCATATTAAAAATGCGATTCTTTTGAAATTTATTTTGGAACATTAGTCGAGGAGAATTTTTACAAGGTATTTCAAGCCTCTCGAAATTTTTATGTCAATTCATACTCAGAAAATTTTTCAAGAGGTTTGAATCTTTGTCCTCCATTCAAAAATTATTTTCCTTAAATCATTGCTTCATTTGGCTCCTATTCTAAAAGAGAGGTTTTTTTTTTTACAGATGAACATCATAGGCTCAACAAGCCTGAAAAATGGAATGAGGTCAAGTTTCTTTTTCAAAAATTTTCTTGATAGAATTTGAGTAAAAATTATTTTCACATCTTTAAATTCATTTTTTTACAGCTTAAGATTAACATGAAAAAATCCTCAAGTTGGAGTTCTCAATTTCGTATGACTGAAAATTTTGAAAATTATGAAAAAAAATCATCAGAGTTGCTTCAAGGGAAAATTTTGTTGAAGATCAAAGTTCTCTTCCTTCCCTCCCAATTTTTAAATATTCATGGAAAAAATTGGAAAAAATTCTTGATTTAAATTTCTTTCAAGCCCCTTTGGTTCAAAAATTTTATTCCCTTTTCTTTCCAACTTTGAATAAGAATTTCTGAATGGGAAACTCTTTTTCATGATGAAGAGTTTCCAATAGGATGATTTATATATTATAAATTAATTCATTAATTTTAGTTGCAAATTTCATAGGGTTGAAGTTGAAATTTATTAGAAGTTACTTTCAAGAAAGTTATATACTACTACTTGATTTTAATATCTCGAATGAATCAGACAAACGCCGTCTATATCGAGTACTGCATTAATTGTAGTGCTCATGCTTGGTGTACAAAACATGATGAGGCAAAATACAAAACTGTTTTTCAACAAGGTTCCATTTCTTCCCTTCTTCTTCTTCTTACTCTGAAATAGCTAGACAAGAAATTGAAGATACATTTGATGATTTGGCTGTTTATCCAAATGTGGGTCCTTGCGGTAATATTATTCAATCGAGTCTATTTTCTCAAACAAGTAAGATCGAAAGCCAATAAATCCGAGACTTGGAGCATTTGAAATCATTTTCAGAGGAACAGTATTACCTTTTCAAAGCTATCACTTAATAATCAAGGTCATCTATTCCAAATTAAGGTCAGGAGTTTGGCCATCAATGGAGATAGTGAATTCAAGGATCAGAGCTGTCATGGAAGGAAGAGAATTTGATGGTAAATATTAGATTTTAATTTCTTTGGTCGCTTTAACTCGATGCAAGATGTAAACCCGAGCAACGAAAAATCAAAGGTGTTCCCTCGTGAACAATCAAGACAGAAAATGAATGCAATCGGTGGGAATAGACATCGACATAACAAGTCCTATATTCCTGATCTCTCACAAAGAGGCTTTGTCAGAAATGGTCTGAGAGCGGAAAAATCAATGCTTTTCGGTAGCAATGTTGACTCAGACGAAGGACCAAACCTTCCAAGTAAATCGAGTGTTGAAAATTTCCTCATTTCCTTGAAGAAATAAAGCAAAATAAAAGAGATGTGACTCCTGCAAGGCTTGAAGGTCTCAACAAAGCCCCGGCAAGACTTGAACCCTTAACTCATCATACTAAACTCTTCCGAGTTGAGAAAGATAATCAAAAGGTTTTCAGGCTTGTGAACAGCAACAATCAATACTATTTCTCTCACCGTAACTTTGAACTGAAAAACTTTTCTCACTAGCTCAAGGAAAACTTGAAGCATTGGATCAACCTTCTCCAGGGAGCAATTCAACTGAAAATTCATATTATGGCTTTGGCAAAAAAAATGCAAAGCGCAGTTATGATGACGGGGCAGGCTCAGGCAACCAAATTATTGGGTCTATTCATGATGGTTACTTGGAAGATCATTCTCAAAACAATCACGAACATCAAATCTTGAACATCAAAGGTATCACCTCAAAAAGAATCTTAATTCTGAACTCTCCTAGAAAACCGAATTCCATTTAGAGATGGTTATCATGCTGTTCAGCGGCCAAAGTTAGTGTCACGCCAACAAGCTAATCAAGAATCAGAAGCAGATGCAACAGTCTTCAGTCAAAAATCTCACATCACAGAGGATAATGAGGATAGCCTCACATCGCCTGTCAAAAGAGTCGACTTTAATTTAGAAAACAAACGAAGCAATCAAGGTACATTTATTCCCTATTCATCCACTCAAAATCAAGAAATCGTCAAAAGAATTGATGTTGCTAGAAGCGGCACAAATTCAGACGCCAACAGCCTTGTCTCAAAGCAAAATAGTATTAATCAAGTAATCAAAATATTTAGAACTGAATGTAATTTGATGTTTAGAAACTTGACTCTCATGAGAGGTATCCAAGCCACAAGGATTTAGATGGCAAATTCAAATTAGATCTTCGTAGATTATCTTTTCCTGATGAAAAAATTAGCCAAGTCAGAGTTTCAAAAAATAGAATCATCAAAAAAGTTTCATTTTTCCTTTCATTAATCCCGAATTGCTTAGAAAATTACTGCGTTGGCAGATGAAAATGAGGATTGCACAATTGGCATCTACTCCAATACTCCTGAAATTCTGGCATTAGACTCGAATGAAATCCACGTCATTCAAGGCTCAAGTTTTAAAATACCGCTCAAATTTGAATATCAACATGGCGAAGATGATAACCAGCGATACTATGTCTTTGTCCTCAAACAAGGAAGGCCTTGGCAAAAAATAGTCATTGAAGTTGCTTACACTGAATCTTAGGCGATTCACACTCTCAATTTTTGTCTTTTTTTTTAAATTATAAATTTTTCATCTTATTTTTTTTCTTCGTAATCTCAATCCATATCTCCTTAATTCCTATGCTAAAGTATTTTGGTTTTCGTGAACAAAAATTTTTTTTTGAAAACTGAAACTCTTTTTCTATGAAGTTCTTGACTTATATAAAAAGAAGAAAGATTTGTGAGGTGAGGTACGATTAAATAATTAATTCATATTCATAACTAATTTTTTAAAGGCTTTTGATTCCTGAAAGCAAATAATTCCATAAAACTTTAAACTTGATTTAAGCAATTTAATTTTGCAGAATGGACTTTCTTGATATCATTGGGAAGGTTATTGAATTTTCAGAAAAAGGAGAAGAGTTCTCCGATGAGTACTCAAGCTTCAAAGCTACTATGATGAGTCTGCGAATCACCGTCAAAGAGATTGGAGAAAAATCGTAATTATTTATCTTTTTCACTCATCCTCATTCAAACTAGGCTCCCAGAGCATATTATCCCAATGCTAACTTCTAGTTTAAGAGAAGCACAAGAGCTTCTTGATAAAAACTCAAATGTCTCTTCTTCTTGGTAAAAATTCAATTTCTATTCAGAATTATAATCAAATAGGCTTTCAAATTTTAAAAACATGCTTCCAGGAAACGCCTTGCAGAAAATCAAAGAAAAAAATCAACAGCTTGTCCACATCATCAACTTGCTCAATCTCCATTTAAATACACTCAAGAGCAAAAGAAGTCTTGATAAATTAGGCACAAAGACCTATGAAGAATCTGAAGAACCCAAAACCTACAAAAAAATGCACACTTACTCTGATAAAGATACAAGAGAACCTTTGAATTTACAAAAGAAGAGCGCAAGTGCACATGAATCAAATATTAATGATATTGTTATGGGCCCAACTCTCGTCGAAGAAGAAAATGACTACGCTTTGCAAGGACCAACTCAAGCTGATGATGGAGATGAAATTGTTGAGGAAGAAGAAGTTGCATTCAGACTGAGAGTCTTGTATGATGAAAAACTTGGTAAGGAAATCAAGGATCACAAAGAATTCCTACCCATCATCGAAAAACGTTGGCAAGGAGAAAATTCAGTCGAATACGTTTTTAAGAGAGTGGATTATGTCTACCTTCCAAATGCTGATATCCAAAAAGTCTCAAGAGAGCATACCACTTTGACTGCTGTTAGAACAGGACGTCCTACAAAAAAGATAGCCACAGAGGATATTAATGTGGCTGCTACCGTGCCAGATGATGACAAATTCTTTGGAGCAACTATTGCTGATGATGGAGAGGAAAACGGAGTTGCTCAAAATGGGGATTCTGATAAACCTAAATACATCCTCAAGGATTTGAGTTTGAATGGAACTTACTATATCAAGGGAGCTGACCTTTTAAATTTCCCTGCTTCTGGCATCTCCTACAAAGCCGACTTTAAGCACCTTGCAAAGAATGAGGCAACGGAAATTGAACACGGAGATATCATTGCACTCATTGTTAAGAAACCTGCATGCAAAGAATTAGTTTTTGGATTCCAACTTTTAACAGAATAAAATAAACCCCTAAGGAAAAATTAGAAAAAAATTCATATTATACTTTTGAAAGCAATAGTAGTTTCTGCATCTTCAAGTAATTAAAAATGATATTTTTTAGTCGTATCTTGCATTGCATTGATTGCTTGCTTGCTAAATCTCGTTGAGTTATTGTTTGAACCCTAAACTTGCTCCTATGTTTATTCATTCTAAAATTTTATCATCAAATTTTTTCCGAGGAAAATAAAAGGGAAAAATTCTTCGATTTAAGATTCAGGGTCCTGAATTGTCTGTATTTTTATGGAGTCTCCTTATTTCCTGTCTTCTGTCTCAAGCCAAAAAATTTCTGAGTTTTTCTCTGTCACAAAATTTTTCCTGTGGGAGAAAAAAAATCAAACAAATTTTTTTGAAAAAATTCTAAAAAGTTTTCTTGGACCTAAAATCTCCAAAGAAATTGTCCAACTCCCAAGAGCTTATGAAAAGACCTCATGAATGATTAATCATTCGGTATAATTTTTGACATTTTTATAGATCACATATAACGATACCTTTTCTCTTTAGATCTGATTGAAATCCAAATATTCAATATCAAAATCTCATTTGATGATATTTTCATTGTCAAAGAGTTTCACAAAAAGATAGGACTTTGAGTGCCTTGGTCAAAGAGTGAGGGCCATTCTGAAAGCCATCAAAATCCAAAATAACACAAGAATAAGAAGAAACTCATGCTTGTTAATTTTCTGAAATATGCTACAGAAGATCAGAGATAATCAACTGAGGAATTTAAATATTTTACCACAAAGCATTACTCATACTCTCAATCCACAATTTTCAATTTTATTTTTGAGAAAATTGGAAGAGGAAAAATAAGGACAGAAAACAAGGACATTTTTTCCTGAAAATCGGGACCTTCTGTACTTTTTGTCTTGACACGACCCCCTTTTCCGCACCCTGTTTATATTATTTATTTTCCATTTTCTGACAATATTCCCATACATGACTCTATATTGGTTATATTATAGTAATTCTAACAATAACAAGGGAAAGTTAGGGATTAATATAGAGTAATATTGAGATGTTAATGACAGAAAATTTTCAGGTTTAATTATAAAGTTATCAATACTGTAGTTGATAACTGATGTTAACATTCACAAAAAAATTTTAATAAGTTTTAAAGAAAGAAATTATTATCAAAAATTTCTTTAGGCACCTCAAATGGCTTCCGGTAATAACTTAAACGTGCTTATGCAGAAGCTCTACTCCATGGAAAAGGTTGTCGGAGTAGTTAAAGGTTCTCCATATGGTAGATGAGTCCTCTAAAATGTTTTTAGGAGACGCAGGATCCGTTCAGAATGCAGACGAGTTCAACACCATCAAAGCCGCTGTTAACGAAACCCTTGTTGCTATCCGTAAAAAGATGGACGAGAAGGACCAAAAAGTCGCCAGATTTTCTTCAAATTTGGAAACTGTCAAAATGACCTCAGAAATTAAAGAAAAACTTCAGAGCCTTGATAAACAATTGGGTCAGATGAATGAAGTCCTCAGAAAACAAAAGAAGGATAAGAATGTAAGAGACTCTTGATGACCTTTCATAAACTTCGTTTAGAGATACGGCGCTAGTGAACTCGAAGTCAAAGAAAAAACCTACAACAACTACTTAGCCCAAATGAAAGAGCTGAAGGCCAGAGAAAGAGGAGTTGCTGCGACAGGGGAACTCAAAACTCTCTCAGAGATGAAAACTGATTTATCAGGCAAAATGGCTCCTGGACAAAGAGGCGTCCAAAGAGAATTAACTGCTGAAGAGTCTGAAGCTTTGGATAGATGGAAAGAAGGTGATAAGCAACAAGTAAGATCGATTCGCTCTCAGCCAAACTCATATCCATTTTAGGATGCTGTCCTCACCTTGATTAATGACGGACTTTCTACTTTGCATAATAAGGCAAATAATATTGGGCAACAAGTCGATGCTCAAACCAAATTAATCACCAAACTTGATGAAGATATGGAAGATGCCTACAAAGAACTTGAGTCATCTAATACCAGACTCAAAAAAGTCTTGGTTGAAGTAAAAACCTAGCATATTTCTCTTGATTAAATTTTCCACTCTAGTACCGAAAGCCTGGAAAGTTTTGCATGGATATTGCTTTGGTTTTGATTCTCCTTGGTTTAATCGGAGTCATCATTAAACTCTTATAAAGCTCTCATCTTGAAACCTCGAAACCTCAGAGATTTTTTTTTAATTCATCAAATGAGAAGCTAAATTCCTCTCTATTAATAACTTTTTTATTATTAGCATAATTATTATTGTTATCGTTATCATTATTGCGATTTGTGATTACATCCTTCAATAATTTATTCAGCAGTGAAATCTGTAGTTCTAAATAAACAAAAAAGTGCAAGCCCTTTTTATTTCTAATCACAATAAATTCGATGAAAAGGAGTTTTTGAAAAAAAAATGAAAAAAATTTTTTTGGAAGGACCTTGAGAAAATCTTGGTGAAATTTTTTTCCGTGTTCATTCTTGGAGTAAAAAAAAGGTTTAGAATCCAGTTGAAAAATAATTTTAAAATAGTGAAAATGGAGATTCGAATGATTTTTTCTGAATTTATCTTTGCGAGAAAAAAAAGAATAAATTCTTCCTGGCAAAAAATGAATTCAAAGATTCTCTTCAACTTTTTTCCAAGAAAAAGATTTTTTTGAGGGGGAAATCTTTGACAAAAAAAATCTTTTCTCCACTATTTTCATCATTTGAGAGATTCTTTTAAGAAATAATTTCTCAGTTCGCATCGCATACTTTCACGTATCAATCTTTTAGAGCTTTTGAATTATAATGAAAAAAATACTGAGATTTAATGATAAGCCATCTCCATCAGGGCTTTTCGAAGAGAATGTCAAATTTTTTTTGAAAAGAAATCTAACAATGTCTGAAATTCTGGAAAAATATTGGAAGCCCTTGTTCATGAGGTAACCAAAAAACCTTCCCTGAGAAGCAAAATTTTTAGGGTTCAAATTTTTAATTCATAAAAACCCTCTCTATCCTAAAATAAAAATGATAAAATTCCAGAAAAAAATTTTTCTTAGTTTCACCTTAACAAACAAACAAAAAATTTCCGATAGGTTATCGATGACTCTTTCTTTCCTTCCTTAAAGTCTTCATCGTCTTCTCAAGAAAATTTTTCACAAGGAAAATCTCCAAAGTCCTCAATTCATGTTGAAAGATGATTTTCATTAAAAAAATTATCAGATTTCCTAAATGAGATATCAGATGTGAATGAATGAAAGCAATTCAGCCAAATTAAAAAGAAATTCAATTTTAATTTCGAATTTCGAACCAGCGCTTGATTTCATAGAAATTGAGAGAATCAGATTTTTGAGTTGATCTGCCGAAAATCTATTAGCCATCAAAGTAGTTTGACTTGACTCTAACTTCATGTTCTTCATAACAAAGCTCAAATCAAAGGGAAAAGATCCAATATGGATTTGACTGACATAATCCGATCGAAGAAATTGATATTTTTTCTTTGAATTATGCAATGTGTTGTAAAATAAAACACAAATTAAATTCGATTTTAAATTAAAATGCAGACTAATCTTTTCGGAGCAACTGACTACAAGAGGTGCTCTTACATGCACCCTGACCTTCTTCTGTTTTGGGAGATTAAACTAAATTGTACTCGACCTCTTCTTGCCATCGCTCATAATCGGTTCTTAGGTGTTTCTTATGAAACAATAATAAAATATGGAAAATTGTTTCCCAATGGACAAAGAGACTTGACTTCCCGAGTTTGCCAAAATATTGCCCATCGAACTCTTGGTATAATTGTTTAATAGTCCCAAAAAGTATTTACAGCCTTCTTAGATGAAGCACTTCAATATTATCGCGAAAATGTCATGATTGTGGAGACCGCAGATTATATTCCATTCAATCTAGAAATTCAGGAAATCGGATGCATTCAGACCAGAAAAACCAGCTATTCGGAATCCAACCGATGCGAAGAAATACAAATTCTCTGCAAAAAACCTCGATACGAGGATACCGTAGAAAGCCCTCTGTTTAAACAAAGAACCAGGATTTTAAAAAGACAACCAAAAACTCAATTAGACGAAGATCATCTGAAAAAGGTTAAAAAGAGTGATATCTTAATTTGGTGATTTTCTTTCTTCAACCAACTGGTCTTGCTACATTCATTTTAATTTTAAACTCTGAGGCTTTTTAAAGAACACCTCTACCAAATTCGAGAACTCTCAGAATTTAATCATCATCGCCTTATGGTTATGTTCCTTTTCATTTATTCATAAAACAAAATTTCATGTTGTACCACTATAATGCTCATTATTATTATGATGATCATCATTTCATAAAATATACATCTCAAACAAATGAGTGATAGAAAACCTTTCATCAAAAAAGAAAAAATTCCCCTTTTGTCCCATGTTTTATCCCATGTCTTGTCGAAATCTGAGATCTCAATAGGGGATTGATTATTCCTTAAATTAAACTTGAGAAGAAAACCTAGACGAAATCATTTGAAATAACACAATAAACTTAATTAAACTTAGAATCTGCGTTTTAAACTTTGTTTTCTTCTCCATGAGCGTTGTCGTAGAAGATACTACCATCCCACTCCTCCAATCGTCCCCCTCCCGGATCTTGGGCCCTGAAAAAAACAGCGCCCGACAAGGAGCTGGCAATAGACCAAAAGGAATCAGAACGGATTCACCAACTACAATCCAGGCATGTGAAGAATTAGGACTTGTTCTTGATGATCTGAGACAAAAGTAACATCATTTAACCTATTCACTTGCTCAGATTTCAAGGAATGTAGAGGATTTTAGAGACCCTCAGGTTGAAGAGGCCTTTGTTCAAATCAGATACAATCATTATCTCAAGCGTTTCAATCGTATATTTTTCCTTCAATAAATAAAATCTAAACTTTCGCAATAGAAGTCATAAAAGATGTCACCTCACAAAAGAAACAAATTGGTAATCTATGGATCAAGATACCGCCCCTAACTTTTTCAAGCCAGAAGAATGAAAAAACAACAACTCCTAGTCTCCTCTGACAACCTTCGCACTCAAACTGCTGGTTATACCGCTGCCCCAAGTAGAAATAACCTCATTGCCAACAATTCTTGCGTTTTCACCAAGCCCTTTACTCCCCTCACTTCCATGGGAAAATCGTAATTAGTCTTTTCTTTAATTCAAAAACCTCATTTATTCTTGAAAGCATGGTTATCAGTCCCATCCACAAAAATTTCAACAGAACAGTCTCTTATTTTAGAACCAGCCACAAAACACCATACATAAAAAATGTCGATGAGGTTGTTGGAACTGATGAGACACAAATGGAATCTTTAACAAGCCCAGTTGGAAATTTCCATAAAACTTTTTCTGATGAAATTTCAAAATTCAATAAACTCAAAAGACAACAACAGAGAGAAGCAAAAGAAGCATATGAAGAAGAGATTAAAAGAATAAAGGTGTTGGAGGAGTTTAGAGAAAAAGAAAAAAAGAGACTTGAAAAGGAAAAAAGGGAAGCCATTGAAAGAAAAAAGAAGGAGGAAGAGCGGAGAAGACTTGAAGAAGAAAAAGCTGAAAGGTTAAAAGAATTAGAAAAACAATATAGAATTCACAAACAAGCTGAAAAGGAAAAAATGAAACAAAAACTCGAAGGAGCGTAATTTTTTATCTGAAGGGTTTTTTTTAACAAACTCAATAGAAGGAAGAAATTCCAACAGGAAACTGAAGAGAAAAGAAGACAAATTGCAGAAAGAGACAGGCAACTTGAATTTAGACTTAGAGATGCAGAAGACAAAAAGAGAAGGCTTGAAGAGGAAGAAATTCGTAATTCTGATCAACTCAAACTTGAAATTGAAAGAGAATGTTTGAACATTATTTGGGAGAATTATGATTAAATTTTTTTTATAAAGTATCCTCAAAGCAAGAAAAATATCGCATGAACATCAATGAAAAATCAATGAAGGTCAGAGTCAAGCTTGATAAGCTTGAGGAGGAATTCGAAAGGATTAAAGAAAAACAAGTCAAAGATGCTGAAGAATATGTCCAGAAAGTTGTTGAAAAACTGGTCAAAAAAGAAGAAAGCATCAAAGGTAAAATGAATTTTTAATTGAAACCAATTAAACTCTCCAAGTCTTTAAAGATAAGCACTATAAAGCTCTCAAGAAAAAAGAGGAAGAATATATCGAAAGAAATAAACATCACAATGAAAATCAACAAGTCATCCAAAATCAATACAAGTTGATGATCTAGTTGAGAGAAATATCATAATAAATCATTTTTTAGGGAGAGAATGAAGGAAATAAACGATCGATTTAGAAAAGTTCAGGAAAACCTCGAAACCAAAAAGGTTTTTAACCAATCATAATCCAAATATCTAATAACCTCTCTCTTAGAAACATGATGATAATGAAAGAAAGATGAAAGGGGAAGTCAATAGACTCAAGGGTCTTGATAAGCTTGAAAATCATACAAGATTACAGAGACGACTTGTTCACATTCACATTTCTTGTCTTAATTATTAATAACTTAAATAGCAATTTGAAAGACTTAAAATTCTCGACAAGGAAA
>Ga0182738_1006123_pt1 | contig 12589 bp, 10 predicted proteins | sample eDN5th30CBELigMG_FD_128876 | JGI IMG/M metagenome (GOLD analysis project Ga0182738, IMG submission 128876) | Enriched Miracle-Growth compost microbial communities from Emeryville, California, USA - eDNA 5th pass 30_C BE-Lig MG (version 2)... ...
GCAATCATTTTTTATGATGATATTGCCCCTATATTAAATGATGCATCTGTCTCAAAATATCCAATGGAAACACAGCATGAATTGTTGAATGCTATTCGCTCTGGAGAAGAAAAGCAAGCAAAAGAAATAGCTGATTTTTTAATAGAAGAGATTTTTAGGTTGAATAAGAATCCTGTAAGTTTAGCAGTTACGTTGATTCGACTAATAAATGAGATTATCCAATTAGGACAACTATTAGGCGCAGAAGCAAAGATTTTTGAAAATGTAAAACAGTTGTATCAAGAGGCAATGAGTGCTTATCATCCAGATAAGATTAAGCACATGTTAATAAATAACCTAATAGAACCTGTCATAATCAGTACGCAAGATAAAACAGATAGAGAATTTAGGACGCTTTCAGAAAAGATTGCTCAAATCGTACAGACAGAATATGATCAGGAAATCTCCCTAGATAGTATCGCAGAGAGACTTCATTATAATCCTAACTATTTAAGTAGTGTATTCAAAAAGGAGTTTGGTGAAAATTTTGTTGATTATTTATTAACCTTCCGTCTACAAAAGGCACAATCTTGGTTGAAGGAAACAAATATGACGATAAAGGATATTGCAGAAAAACTACAATATCGTAATCCTCAAAATTTTATCCGCTTCTTTAAGAAAAAGGTAGGAATAACTCCTGGAGATTATCGAAAACAATATAGACAATAAAGCTAAGGCGTATAAACAAATTTGTTTGTACGCCTTAGCTTTGTTTTTTTAGCATGAAAGGTAAGCACACCTTATACTCATCTAAAGTATATAGATTACTGCATAAATTTAACCTAACCTTTAACAGAACCTACTAGCGCACCTTTAACAAAATACTTTTGAACAAATGGATAAGCAAGTAACATTGGAACAGTAGCAATAACAATTACAGCCATTTTAATCGTTTGCGCAGGTGGGACAACATCAACTGATGATCCCTCTGCTTGCATACCACTGGATACGATAACAATTTGACGTAGTAATACTTGAATAGGCCATTTATTAGAATCATTTAAATAAAGGATGGCATTCATATAAGTATTCCAATAAGTGACAGCATAAAACAAGGAAATAGTTGCAATAGATGGCAATGCAAGTGGCAGCATAATCTTCCAAAATACTCCTAGATCTGTACAACCATCCATTTTTGCCGATTCCTCTAAGCTGTCAGGAAGAGCCTGGAAAAAGTTTCGCATAATAATTAAATTAAAGGCATTAATAGCAACTGGTATAATAAGAGACCAATAGGAATCAATTAAACCTAAAGCTTTTACTACTAAAAAGGTAGGAATCATTCCCCCGCTAAATAGCATGGAGAATACAACAAGAAAGTTAATAAACCCTCTTCCGTGCAAATATTTACGAGACAGTCCGTAAGCCATTAATGATGTTAAAACCATACTTACTAAAGTACCTACACCGGTAACTCCAATGGAAACGGCTAATGATTTGAAGATGGTTGGTGTAGATAAAATATATCGGTATGCATCTAATGAAAAAGTACGAGGAAACAAGATGAATCGTCGAGATACTACTTCTTGAGTAGAAGCAAATGAGCTGGCAATGACATTCACAAAAGGGAGAAAGCAAATAAGGGCGATAAGAATTAAAATCAATCCATTAATAATGGAAAAAGCCCTTCCCCCTTTCGTAACTTTAATTTGTTTACTTGTTTTCTCCATAAAGTAGATCCTCCTTTTAAAGTAACTATTAACATTTTTCTTATACAAACACCCTATCATCCTGCATCCCATTACGTATATAATCACAATCTTAGAAGTGGAAAAATAAAGAAAACGCTTTCTTTTAGTAAAGTAAATATCTTATAATCATCTCATTTAAAAGTAATCAGTTAATAGGCTGAAAAAGAAAAAAACCTTGAGTGCATAAGGTTTTGTAAGCGTTATCAGATAATGATTATATACGTAATTTTCCATTTTCAGTATGCTAATAGCAAGAAAACCGATGCAAAGTTTCTAAAATAGGAGGTAAAAGATGGAGAGTATTATAAAGCCAAGTGATCATTCTGTAGCAGAAATAAGCACAAAGGAAAAAAAGAAAATAAAAAGACAAAAAACATGGGCAAACATTAAAAAAAATAAAATTCTTTATTTAATGATCTTTCCAGGTTTTCTTTACTTTATTTTATTTAAATATTTACCAATGGGAGGATTGATTATCGCCTTTCAAGATTATCAGCCCTTTTTAGGAATTGCAGGTAGCCCATGGGCAGGGATGAAGCATTTTATTCGCTTATTTACAGAGCCAACTTTCTTTATGCTCTTAAGTAATACTCTTATTCTTTTTGCTTTAAATATTGTAATCTTTTTTCCGCTACCTATTATAGTAGCTCTCATGTTAAATGAGGTTAAGAATAGGTACTTTAAGTCGGGGATTCAGACACTAATCTATATACCCCACTTTATGTCATGGGTAATTATTGTTTCCATCACCTATGTATTTTTAAATGTAGATGGCGGTGTATTTAATGAAATGCTAGCTGCAATCGGATTGAAAAAGGTCAGCTTCTTAACATCACCAGATTGGACGAGAACCGTTTATATTCTACAAATTATTTGGAAGGAATTAGGCTGGTCTACTATTATATATATTGCTGCTATCACAGCAGTGGATACTCAATTGTATGAGGCAGCTGAAATGGATGGAGCGGGAAGATTACGAAAAACTTGGCATGTAACATTGCCTGCCATTCGTCCTGTAATTATTACTCTATTAATCTTAAAAATTGGTTCTACTTTAGATTTAGGCTTTGAACATATGTATTTATTACTTAACTCTCTAAATAGAAGTGTGGCAGAGATTTTTGATACGTACATTTATACTGCTGGTTTGAAAAATGGACAACTAAGTTTTAGTACAGCAGTAGGGTTATTTAAAGGATTAGTAGGATTAGTATTAGTTATGCTTGCTAATAAATTAGCTAAGAAGTTCGGAGAGGATGGCGTTTATTAAGCAGAAAGCGAGGATATAAATGCTTAAATCTATAGATAAACTAAATTCTATTTTTACAACTATCTTAAATTTGGCCTATGTTCATTTTCTTTGGTTTTTGTTTACCTTAGTAGGTGGAGTTATTTTTGGAATAGGACCATCAACGTATGCATTAGTTAGCATACTTAGACAGTGGATAAGGGGAAATACAACCTTTCCAATCTTTCAGGCTTACAAAAAGTATTATCGAGAGTCATTTAAAGACTCCGTTATTATAAGTTGGATCTATCTCATCCTTGGTTATGTGTTAGTAATAGATTTACTACATGTTACAAATTGGTATTTAAGAGTTTGTTTATTCTTTTTATCCTTTATGTATTTAGTTTCAGCAGTTTATATTTTTCCAATTATGGCTCACTATAATTGGAAAGGTATACTATTTCGAATGAAAATGGCATTTCTTTTTGGTTTTTCCTGTTTGCAATATACTTTACTCTTGTTCGTTTTTGTAGGAGTAATTTATTGGGCATCTCTAAAGTTTTTCCCTGGAATTCTGACTTTCTTTGGCATTAGTTTCCTATTCTATTGTTTTACATGGACAGCAAATCAAGTGTTTACTAGGATGGAAATACAGAATGCAAAAGAAGTAGAAGATATAAATATTTATCAATTTGCAAAGGAGAGTATCAATGAAAAAACTATCAAAGTTAGCCAGCGTTAGTTTTGCAAGTATGCTATTAATGGCAGGGTGTAGTGGAGGAAAGGAAGAAGCATCGAGTACGTATGATGAAAATAGCAAAGCAGAAATCACTTGGCTGAATATTTTACATACAGCTTCTCCACCAACAGATACTGTACTAAATCAAATTGAGGAAAAAACGAATTCGGATATTAAGTTTTCTTGGATACCTGATGCCTCAAAGGAAGAACGAATTAACACAGCTTTAGCATCGGATTCATTAGCAGATATTGTTACATTAACAATCTTAGATAACTCTTCTGTACGGAATGCTCTAAAATCAGGAATGTTTTGGAATGTGGAGGATTATTTAGATGAGTTTCCAAATTTGAAAGCGATATCACAAGATGTTCGTAACTCGGCATCTATTGAAGGAAAATTATATGGTATACCATTTCAAAAGGACTTAGCGCGTAACGGTGTTGTTTTACGAAAAGACTGGCTTGATAATCTTGGACTTTCTGTTCCTAAAACAATGGATGAGTTAATGGCGGTAGCAAAGGCATTTGCAGAAGATGATCCAGATGGAAATGGAAAAGACGATACTACTGGATTTATGGATCGATCAGATTTAGTATATGGTGCTTTTAAAACGTTAGCCTCCTATAATGGCACGCCTAATGTATGGAGTCAAGACAAAGATGGAAACTTTATCCCGGAATTTGAAACAGATGGATATGTTGAAACAATGAATTATATGAAGGAATTATATGATAATGGGTGGATTAATCAAGACTTTGCTGTAACAGCTAAGACAGATCAACAGCAGAATTTTGCTCAAGGTAAAGGTGGCATTTATATTGGTGCACTTTTTGATAGTAAAAATTTACAAACAATGGCAAAAGGAATACAAGACAATATGGAGCTTGCATTAGTTAATGATATTACATCTAACTTGAATCCTGAACGTGCCATTTGGTCCGATAAAAATGGAATTGGTGGCTTATTAGCTTTTCCAAGAACAGAAGTAAAAGATGAAGCAGAATTGAAGAGATTATTGAAATTCGTTAATGATTTAATGGAACCGGAAATATATACACTTATGACATCTGGAGTAGAGGGAGTCCATTATAAGGTAAATGACGATGGAGCACATGAAGTAATCGACCAAGACCTATGGGGTCAAGAGGTGCAACCTTTTGCTTCTTCTAGACCGAAGGAAACAGGTTACGGTTTAGTAGATCCTAACCCTCTAAAAGCGAAAGCAGATGAAATGATTGCGGATAACGCGAACTATGCTGTATTAAATCCAGCGTACTCTTTAGAATCTCCAACTAATACATCACAAGGAACAGAGCTTCAAAAAATTATTACAGATGCTACGTATCAATATATATTAGGAGAAATTAATCTAGAAGAGTTCAAAAAGGCAGTGAAGACTTGGGAAGATTCTGGTGGTAAGGCAATAAAAGAAGAATACAAAGAGGCATATGAAAAAACGAAATAATGAGTAAAGAACGTTACTACTAAAATAAATAAAGAACAATCCTGTATAAGAAGAGGAAAGCGAGTAGTGATAATTAGGTAGTTTAATCATCCTCGCATTCCTCTTAACAGTTGGAAACTTTGTCGTTATTTCCTGAATGGAGAGACAACTCTAATTGGAAAAGGAGAGCTGCAGATAATGGAAGAAATAAATTGGTCAACTAGAACAGCTGATTCAATCATGGAAAGATTGCCTCGACTATATGAGGATAAGGGATATAACGGAAAATGGTCCTATGATTATGGAGTTATATTAAAAGGGTTTGAAAGAGTTTGGAGACAAACAGGTGATGGAAAATACTTTCAATATATAAAGGAGAATATGGATTATTTTATTCAAGAAGATGGCTCTATTAGGAACTATCAGGTGTCAGAATATAATATAGACCATATTAACAACGGAAAACTATTATTTACTTTGTTTGAACAAACAGGAGAATCCAAGTATAGGAAAGCAGCAGATTTACTCAAATCTCAGTTAGAACATCATCCAAGAACATCTGAAGGAGCTTTTTGGCATAAGGAAATATACCCTTATCAAATTTGGTTAGACGGGTTATACATGGGATCACCATTTTATGCCCAATATCAGATGGAATATGCAAATGGAGAAGGAATAGAAGATATTATTCAGCAATTTAAAATTAGTTATCAACATTTGTTAGATAAAAAAACAGGACTCCTCTATCATGCATGGGATGAAAAGAAGATACAACCATGGGCAGATAAAGAAACGGGCTTATCTCCTAACTTTTGGGGAAGGTCGATGGGATGGTATGTTCTGGCAATTGTGGACACATTAGAAATAATTCCAGAGGAAACACCAGGCCGTGAATTTTTGGTGGAAATATTGGAGAGTACATTAGATGCTTTGATGAAATATCAGGATCGGGAAAGTAGTGTCTGGTACCAAGTAACAGATAAGGGAAATGAAAAAGGAAATTACTTAGAAGCATCAGCGAGTAGTATGTATGTTTGTGCAATGGCAAAAGGCATTCGCTTGAATGTACTGGATCAAAGGAAATGGCACGAACAAGTAATCAAATCCTATCAAGGATTAATCCGTGAATTTATTCTACTCACCAAAGAAGGATGGGTGAATGTAAATAAAAATTGTCAAGTTGCAGGTCTAGGGGGAGCTGAACAAAGGGATGGTACCTTTACTTATTATATTAGTGAACCAATCATTTGTAATGACCAAAAGGGTGTAGGTGCATTCCTACAAGCAGCTGCTGAAGTGGAAGAATTGGCAAATAGATAAGGAGGCCACAATGACGACCTATTTAATAACGGATTTTGGTGCTAGAAATGATAATAAATTAAATACAGATGCCATCCAAACAGCTATCGATACAGCCTTTAATAAGGGTGGAGGAAAGGTAATAGTGCCTACTGGGGAATTTCTCACAGGGGCTATTTTTTTAAAGGATAATATTGAATTGTACTTGTCTCCTGGAGCGGTATTGAAATTTTCAGACCAACAGGAGGATTATCCAGTTGTTACTTCTCGATGGGAAGGTGTAAGGCGAGAAGTTTATGCCTCTTGTTTATATGCAGAAAATGCAAAAAATATCTCCGTAACGGGTTTTGGAACAATAGATGGAAATGGATTGAAGTGGTGGCATATATTCCGAAATGAGAGAGAAAAGCTTTCCTATCCACGACCGAAATTAATAAGTTTTGATAACTGTAGCAATATTACAATAAAAGACGTTACTTTAATGAATTCTCCAAGTTGGACAGTTAATCCTATTCGTTGTCAAAATATCACCATTGATAATTTGTCTATTTATAATCCAGCAAATTCACCGAATACAGATGGTATTGATCCTGAGTCATGTAAAAATGTGAGAATTAGTAATTGTCATATTGATGTTGGTGATGATTGTATTGCCATAAAGGCAGGAACAGAAGATACAAGTGAGCATATATCTTGTGAAAATATCACCATTACCAATTGTACGATGATACATGGACACGGGGGTGTTGTGCTGGGCAGTGAAATGAGCGGAGACATCCGGAACGTTACAATAAGCAATTGTGTTTTCCAAGATACAGATCGAGGTATTCGTTTGAAATCGAGACGTGGTCGAGGTGGAGTGGTGGAAGATATTCGTGTGAACAATATTGTAATGGAAGGAGTTATTTGTCCATTTATTTTGAACTTATATTATTTCTGTGGTCCGAAGGGGAAAGATAAGTATGTTTGGGATAAAAATCCATATCCAATAACAGAAGAAACTCCGATGTTTAGACGAATTCATTTTTCTCAAATAACAGCTCGAAATGTTCATGCTTCTGCAGGTTTTATTTATGGTCTAGCAGAGCAATATGTTTCAGAAATCACCTTTAGCGATATCGCTATTTCAATGGCGGAAAATGCAATTCCTGGAAAACCTGCTATGATGGCAGGGATAGAGGATATGAAAAGTAGAGGTTTCTATATTGGGTTTGCTAAAGACATCTTATTCAATCAAGTTATAGTAGAAAATCATGAAGGTCCTGCTTTTTATGTGGAGAATAGTGAGGAAATTGAACTATCAAATTGTAAATCAAAAAATACGAAAAACGAAGAACTATTAATCAAGGAAGTTGAGACCAAGTGAATCAAAAGAGACGTCGAGAATTAATAGATTTATTGGGAGAATACCAACATTCTACTTTTATCCAAGCAAAGCAAATAAAAGTGGAAAAAACAAAAGACTTTATACTTGAAAGCTTAATGCTGGAACTTAATGACACAGAGACCGTTCCCGCTTATTTTGCAAAACCACTAGATGCCGAGGGACCTCTTCCAACCGTTATTTTTAATCATTCTCATGGTGGCAATTTTGATCGAGGAAAAGAAGAGCTTTTAGTAAGTTCTAGTTATCTGCAGGACCCTCCCTTTATTAAAGCTATCACTAAGTTAGGTTTTGCAGTTGGTTGCATTGATATGTGGGGATTTAATCAGAGAAAGGGAAAATTAGAAAGTGAATTAGTGAAAGAAATGTTATTAGAAGGAAAGACCCTTTGGGGAATGCGTCTATTCGATAATATGGCCTTCTTGGATTATTTGGTTGAGCGTCCAGATGTAGATTCAAATAGATTAGCTACAATTGGGATGTCAATGGGTGGTCTAATGAGCTGGTGGTTTGCAGCGCTAGATGAGCGAATAAAAGTAACTGTAGATATTGCGGCACAGCTTCATCTAGAAACACTAAAAGAAAAACGTGGACTCGACCATCATGGATATTATTATTATGTACCTGGCTTTTTAAAGCATTTTTCGACTGAATCTGTTCAATCATTAATCGCACCAAGACCAAGACTTAGCTTAACGGGAAAAGATGACCGAATGTGCCCTATCGAAGGCGCAGTGCTGCTTAGAGATTATTTAGATAAAGTATATAAAGAATATGACGCAAAAGAACATTGGGAAGGACAAATCTTAACAGGTGGTCATCAGGAAACGGAGGAAATGAGAGCGTTATGGGAAAATTTCCTGAAGAAACATTTGTAGAGAATAGAAGGATTATCGTTGTTGGGAAGAATGGTGTAGGAGATTTCACTCGTATACAAGAAGCACTAGATGAATGTGCAAAAGAGGAATCAGAGGTTACCCTTGTGATACTAAGTGGAGAATATGAGGAAAATATCTTACTCTACCAATCTGATATTCAATTAATCGGTGTGGGTACGGTTAAAATAATAGGTTGTAATTATGCAAAACAAGTAAATGAGAAGGGAACAGAGATTGGCACCTTTCAAACAGCAACCGTTTTTATAAATGGAGAAAATGTATGGTTAGAAAATATCGAAATTATCAATAATGCAGGACCTGGTGAAAAGGCTGGTCAGGCAATAGCCTTATATAACGAAGGAACTAATAATACTTTTAAGCGTTGTATCTTTAGAGGATATCAGGATACGTTATGTTTAGGTCCACTCCCCGATTACCAAAAAGACGGGACACTGTTTTCTACGCCAAAGTTTAAAAAAGAGTTTACTAGGAAGAGAACCACTTTTCAAAATTGTTATATAGAAGGAACAGTAGATTTTATTTTTGGAGGCGGTGAGAGTGTCTTCGAGCAATGTGAAATAAAATCTCTTTTGAGACCTATGAATAAAGAAGGTTATATTACCGCTGCAAGTACACCTAAGGACAACAATGGATTCTATTTTAAAAAGTGCTATTTAACTGCTGATTCCGATGTAGAGAATGTCTATTTGGGTCGACCATGGCGTCCATTTGCAAATGTTACCTTTTCTAATTGTATAGTAGGAAGACATATAGCTCCAAGTAGATGGGATGATTGGGGTAACACAAATAATAGACAATCCGTTAGATTTATGGAAGAAAACAACACCTATTTAATGAAAGAGCCATTACAAAAACTAAATTGGACTTATTTCAAAGAATAGTGGAAAGGGTTATGGAGAATGAAGCGGAGATGGGAAGTAATTATCGGAATAATTGGGTTAGTATTCTGTCTTATATTTCTAGGAGGATTTTCTCTAACAATCACTTCCATGGACGAGAGTACATTTAGAAATTCGGTGTATCCAATCATGCAAGGATCGAGCAATATGAATGATCAAACAGAGAGCTTTGAAGCAATGAAGACATTTGGTGTATGGTGCGGTATATCGTTACTTGTTGTTTTCACTTTTGTGATAGTAGCAACTTTATTAGTTTGGAAGGATACCCATCCTAAATGGGCATCTCTTTTATACTTGTTTGCTGGGGCTTGTACTTTAATGGGGACACAGCTTGTAGCTTTTCCACTAGCGTTTATTTTCTTTGTAGTAGCTGGGTTATGCATGTTTAGAAAGGTAGGATCCCGAAAGAAGGAAGGGGAAAATTATGTCGCGAGTATCTATTAAAAATCCTATATTACCAGGCTTTAATCCTGATCCCAATATTCTAAGAGTAAATGATACTTATTATATTGTTGTATCTTCTTTTGAATGGCTTCCAGGTATTCGAGTTTATCGATCTAATGATTTGGTGAATTGGGAACATGAAACGGATATATTAACAGATCAAGTTGATTTAAAAGGAAATCCACCAAACGGTAGTATTTGGGCTCCACAAATTAGTTATGCAGATGGTGTTTATTATGTTGTTTATACCGATGTTAAAAGTACAAAAAGACCATTCAAAGATAGTCATAACTATCTTATTACTTCACCGAGCATAAATGGTCCATGGTCTAAACCTGTTTACCTTAATAGTAGTGGATTTGATCCATCTTTATTTCATGATCAGGATGGTCGTAAATGGTTATTAAATGAAATTTGGGATTATCGTATACCAACAGGAAATAGATCTGCCGGCATTGTTATGCAGGAGTTTGATAGTCATACAAATAAGTTAGTAGGTCAAGTATATAAGATTTTTGATGGAACAGAACTTGCTAAAACAGAGGCGCCTCATTTGTATCAACATGGGGATTATTATTATTTGATTACCGCTGAAGGCGGAACTGGTTCCGGACATTCGGTGACCATATGTCGTTCTAAACATATTACTGGTCCTTATGAGGTAGACCCTAAATATCCGATGTTAACAGCTAGTGATAAACCTGACTCTCCTCTCCAATGTGCAGGACATGGAAGCATAGTTCAAACACCAATTGGGAATTGGTATATGGTGTATTTATGTACACGACCGCTAGAAAAAACAGCTGCAATTTTGGGAAGGGAAACGGCTATACAGGAAGTATATTGGGATGAGGAAGGTTGGCTCCGTTTAGTTGATGGAGGAAATGGTCCATCCTTATGGACGGAAATTGTGACTGAAACCTTTGTGCAACAAAGAAAAGATACTAATTTTATCGACAATTTCGATGGCGAATTGAGAAAAGAATGGAATACATTAAGAATAGTAGCAAACGATTCTTGGTGTGACTTGAAAAGTAGAAAAGGTTATTTACGCTTATACGCAGGTGAATCTATTCAATCCTTATTTGAACATCATCTATTAGCTGTTAGACAAAAAGACTTTCAATTCGAGGCCATAACGAAATTAGATTATCATCCAAAAACGTATAATCAGATGGCAGGGTTAATGCTATATTTAAATGACAGTAGTTATTTGTACATGTACGTAACAAATGATGAACAGCATGGTCGGGTTATTCGTTTTATGCAGTGTGAAAAATCCGAATTTCATTTATCGCCTATTATGCTGCCTGTTCCTAAAGGAGAAATAGAACTGAAAATTATTGGGGATAAGGCGACAGGGAAATTTTATTATCGTACAGAAGATGAAACTACTTGGCACGAGGTTGAATATACCCAGAATTTACTTTTCTTGTCAGGTGGATTCACAGGAAACTTTATAGGGATAGTTGTGCATGATATGGATAAAAAAGAAGGATCATATGCGGATTTTAATTATTTTCAATATGTCGGTCTAGATAAACTAGATTAACTTTTCATGGTTGAAATGACAAGGAACATCAACTTTGTAAAAAAAACTAATCATAGATTTTCTAAATCAAAACCCTTTTTGAAGATAAAGGGTGTACTTTATAAGGTCTTATACTACATGAAAGGGTGGAATGTACTGTTGTTCCATCCTACTTTTGCTAAATCAATTTAGTTCCTCAAATACCTCTACAACTAATCTTATTTCATTTTCCTCTCCTGCCAACTTGTTTTTATTGAATAGATCAACTCCACATGGATGTGGTCACTAAAAAGATTAAGGTATAGTAAAAGTTTATATATCTAACAATAAATATTGAAAAAAAGGAAAAAAAGAGGTAGTATTTAAATGAGAATGATAATCAATTTAATGATACGTAATGTAAAGATATTTATATAAATGAAAAATCGCTGTTCGTTTGTAATGGACTAAGGTGGGAGTGTGTAGTGGATGGATCATAAAGAACTCTTCGATGTGACGATTGTTGGAGGAGGACCTGCAGGATTGTATTCTGCATTTTATAGTGGTTTGAGAGAAATGAAGACAAAGATCATCGAGTACTTACCACAATTAGGTGGGAAGTTGCATTTATATCCTGAAAAGATGATATGGGACGTAGGTGGCATCACTCCATTACCTGGGGAAAAATTGAGAGAGCAGCTTGTACAACAAGGGCTAACGTTCCGTCCAGAAGTAGTAACGAATACAAAGATAAAGTCTATTTCAAAAAATGAAGAAGGATATTTCCTATTAGAAACAGATAAGGGAGAAACACATTATTCCAAAACCGTTATTGTAGCTGTAGGAAGTGGAATTGTTACACCACAAAAATTAAAAATTGAAGGTGCAGAGAGATTTGAAGTATCTAATTTAAACTATACGATAAAATCTTTGATGCATTTTAGAGATAAAGTTGTAGTGGTTTCTGGTGGTGGGAATTCAGCGGTAGATTGGGCATTAGAATTAGAGCC
>Ga0182738_1006124_pt1 | contig 12589 bp, 9 predicted proteins | sample eDN5th30CBELigMG_FD_128876 | JGI IMG/M metagenome (GOLD analysis project Ga0182738, IMG submission 128876) | Enriched Miracle-Growth compost microbial communities from Emeryville, California, USA - eDNA 5th pass 30_C BE-Lig MG (version 2)... ...
AATGGGGAACCCGTCTCATGATCTTTGATCGCGTCAAACCGCTGGTTGCCATCCTGGCAACTGCGGAGAAGAAGTCGCTCAAGCGCAGCCTCGGCTGGTTCCAGTTGACGCTGTTCGGCATCGGCTGCGTGATCGGCACCGGAATTTTCGTACTCACCTCGGTCGGTGCACAGAAGGCAGGGCCCGGCCTGATGCTGGCTTTTGCCATTGCGGGCCTGGTCTGCATCGTTGCCGCCCTCTGTTATGCCGAAATCGCCGCGATGATTCCCGTGGCCGGCAGCGCCTACACGTACAGCTACGCCTCCATGGGCGAGTTCCTGGCCTGGACCGTAGGTTGGGCCCTGATCATGGAATACGCGATCGCGGCGTCGGCCGTGTCGGTCGGCTGGTCAGGCTATTTCTCGGGCACGATCCTGGGGGGCCTGGGAATAAATCTACCACCCTGGCTAAGCGCGGGGCCGCTTGCATTTGGCGGTGCCGAAGGTGGCTTCATCAACCTGCCGGCATTGGTCATCGCCTTGTTCGTGACCTTGCTGCTGATCGTCGGCACCAGTGAGAGTGCCAAGGTCAACGCCGTGCTGGTGGCCATCAAGGTGACCGCGCTCACAGCATTCGTGGCAATCACGCTCACCAGCCCCGCGTTCGATCCCGAGCACTTCAACCCGTTCCTGCCTGCCGGTGTGTTCGGCGGCTTCGGCACCGGCGTCGGCGCGGTCGGCGCCGCGGCTACGATGTTCTTCGCCTATGTAGGCTTCGACGCGGTTTCCACCGCTGCTGAAGAGACCAAGAACCCGCAACGGAACGTGCCGATCGGGCTGGTTGGCTCCCTGCTTTTCTGCACGGTCTTCTACATCCTGGTCGCGGCTGGCGCGATCGGCACGATGGGCGGCGACCCGATCATGGGTGCTGGCGGGCTTCCCTTGGAAACTGGCTCGCCCGAGCTGGCCCGGCAGTGCGCCATGCCCGAACATGCCGAGGCGCTGGTCTGCTCGAACGAACCGCTCGCCCACGTGCTGAAGGTGCTCGGGTTCTCGTGGATCGGTAATGCGATAGGTATCGCGGCCTTCCTCGCGCTTCCTTCGGTGATCCTGGTGCTGATCTTCGGCCAGACCCGCATCTTCTTCGTGATGAGCCGCGATGGCCTGCTGCCGGAAAAGCTGAGCAAGGTGCATCCGCGGTTCCGCACCCCGCACGTGGTGACGATGATCACGGGCTTCGCGGTGGCGATCGCTGCGGCGTTCTTTCCGGTGGGGCAGCTGGCCGACATCTCGAATGCCGGCACGCTTTACGCATTCCTGATGGTGGCAATTGCCGTGCTGGTGCTGCGGAAGAAAGATCCCACCCGGCAACGTGCTTTCCGGGTCCCGGCGGTGTGGATCATTGCCCCGCTAACTATACTCGGGTGCGTCTTCCTGTTCTTCAACCTGCCCTTGGCAGCGATGCTCTTCCTGCCGATCTGGAGCATCATCGGCTTCTTCGTCTATTTCCTCTACAGCCGTCACAAGAGCTACCTGGGACGCGGGATCGTCGAGGTGGTCGACGATGTTGCGGGCGAGGAAACGATGGTTCCCATCCATCCGTCCAAGGACTGACGGGAAAAAGAACAAAGAAAGGGCCGCTCCCCACTGGAAGCGGCCCTTTTCTTATGAGGATCGGGCTCAGAGCGCCGTTTCGGCGTGCTCTTCCTTGGCTTCGTCGCGGGTGTCGAACCCGAGCAGCATCTTGATGTTGTCGATGAAGCCGAGGTCGCTGTTCCAAATCTCCGCCTGGCCGAGATCGTACCGCAGCATGAGCAGTTCCGGGTCGTTCTTGCCGGCAGGGAACCAGGCTTCGGCTACGCTGCTCCACTGCTTTTCAAGACGCTCGCGGCTGGTTTCGACCGCAAGGTTGCCGGAGATTCGCGCAAAGATGTCGTGATCCTTGCCGGCGAAAGTGGCGGTCGCCGGACCAAGGGCCGAAAGCGGATGGCCTTTTCGGGTGAAGAACCACACCGCACTGTTGGCATCCTTGTCCAGCTGGGCAGTCATCGGGACCGCGGTGGAGGGGGCGGCGTCGAGTTGCAGGAACACCATCGGGCTGCCGGCTAGCGAGTTCCAGAATTTGCGCTTGAGTTCGTCGGTATCGGTTTCAGGGGTCATGGGGCTTTCTCTCTGTTTCCCTGCCGAACGGCAGCAGAGCGCCATTGTTCCACTTCATTGCCAAGGGGAGCGGGTTGGAACATAATGGGAACAAAGGAGTCGATTCGGCATGAGATTGCCTGCGCTTTCCATTGGAGAGGCCGGTCTCCCCGTGGCGCGATGGCGTCCGGGGCTGGGGGGCGTTCGCCATGCCGAGATCTTCGCTCCGGGGCGGGAGGCCTGTGGTGCGGCACTGGCCCTTTCGCTGGCCCTCGATGGCATGCGCGGCGAGGGCAATAAGCCGAGGGATGTGTTGTGGGTGCAGGATCGTGTTTCGATGCGGCTGGGGGGACGGCCCTACCGCCCGGGGCTGCCCAAACCCTTGCAATCCCGACTGATTCACGTGCTTGCTGAAACGTGCGAGGATGCCCTGTTTGCACTCGAAGAAGGGGTTCGCTGCAGGGATCTGTGCTGCGTGATCGGGGAACTTGCGGGTAATCCCCGGGCGCTGGACTTCACGGCTTCCCGCCGTCTGAGCCTCGCTGCGGAGAAGCATGGCGTCCCGCTTTACCTGGTGCGGCTCGATGCGGAGCGCGACTTGTCCTCCGCCCGGATGCGATGGGAGGTCTGCTCGGCGCCTTCGCCGCGGCCGCGCTGGAATGCCGACGCCCCGGGAATGCCTACGTGGCGCGCCGAACTGTTCCGCGCCCGGGGCTATCCCCCTGGAACATGGATTTTGCACGATGACGGAACCCGGCTCGCCGCCGCCGCGCCGGATCATGGCGATCTGGCTGCCGCGGCTGGCAATCGATCGCTGGCGGCAGGTTGAGAACGCCGAAGACACGGGTGCGGACGCGCACCCGACGGTGCTGATAACCGAGACGGCGCGTGGCATTCGTATAGAGGCGCTGAACCACGCGGCACTCGAAGCCGGGGCGCGGCCGGGCATGATGCTGGCCGATGCACGCGCGCTGTGCCCGTCGCTCAGGGCCGTTCCCGGTGATCCGGAGGGCGATGCTGCGTTCCTGGCAAGGCTGGCATTGTGGGCGCAGCGCTGGGGGCCGTGGAGTGCCGTTGATGCGCCCGACGGCTTGTTGGTCGACGTGACCGGCGCAACGCACCTGTTCGGGGGCGAAACGCGATTGCTGGCCGATGCACAGGCGCTCTTCGCCCAGCGGGGGCTGGAGACGAGGCTGGCAATCGCAACCACTTGTGGTGCGGCATGGGCGCTGGCGCATTACGGGCCGGAGCGAGCCATCTTCCATCACGATGCCATGACTTCAGTGCTGGCCGATCTTCCCGTCGCTGCGCTCAGGCTCGGGAACGACGTGCTGGTGGTGCTGCGGCGGCTGGGACTGAAGCGGATCGGGCAGCTCTGGGGCGTCAGTCGCGATGCGCTTCAGCGGAGGTTCCGGGAACGGTCGGTCACGGCCAATCCCTTGCTCCGGCTCGACCAGCTTCTCGGCCGGCTGCCCGAACCACTTTTGCCGGTGATCGAGCGTCAGATGCCGCTGGTCCAGCGCGGCTTGCTGGAGCCGATCTGCCACCGCGAGTTGCTCGATCGCGTCATCGCCGATCTCGCATCCGACATGGAACGCGAACTCGAAAGCGGGGGACAGGGAGCGCGCCGGCTCGAATTGGGCATGTGGCGAGTGGATGGTGAAGTGGTCGTGCGCCGCCTCGAAACCACGGCACCGACACGCGACCCCGCACATATATGCCGTCTGTTCGCCGACCGGCTGGATGACGTCGATGCCGGCTTCGGTATCGAACTGGTGCAGCTGCGTGCGCCGTGGACCGAACCGTTGAGTCTTGCCCAAGGCGATATCGAGGTTGAGGCCGAAGCGCAGGGCACCACCCTGGCCCAATGCATCGACCGGCTGACGGTGCGCCTGGGTGAGAAGGCGGTCCGTCGCCCGGTTCCTTTTGCCAGCCATACCCCTGAACGGGCGCAGCGCTGGCAACCGCCACTCGAGCCTGAAGAGATTTCACAAGGGTTGTTGGCTTTTCATGACAGGCCACTCAAACTTCTCGATAAACCGGAGAAGATTGCGGTGCTTTATGCCAGCCCCGACGGTTATCCCCGTCAGTTCCGCTGGCGCGACCGGTTGCATGAAGTGGTACGGGTCGAAGGCCCCGAGCGCATCGCCCCCGAATGGTGGCGCGAGAAGCGCGGCACACGCCTGCGCGACTATTACCGGATCGAAGACGGGGAAGGGCGCCGCTATTGGATCTACCGCCAGGGCATCATCGGCGACGGACGCGGCGGAATGCCCGATTGGTTCCTGCAGGGCCTCTGCCCCTAGGAACAAGGGCTAGGCCAAATCATTGCAAGAACATATAGTGAACAAATGGACTCGCTCGACATCATCCAGAAGCTCGAAATCCTCGCCGATGCGGCGAAATACGACGCTTCGTGCGCCTCGTCCGGAACAGCGAAGCGGAACAGCGCGGGCGGCAAGGGCATCGGTTCCACCGAGGGGATGGGCATCTGCCATGCCTATGCGCCGGACGGGCGCTGCATCTCGCTGCTCAAGATCCTGCTGACCAATCACTGTATTTTCGATTGCCACTACTGCATCAACCGCAAGAGCTCGAACGTGCGGCGGGCGCGGTTCACCCCGCAGGAGGTCGCGGACCTTACGTTGACCTTCTACCGCCGCAATTACATCGAGGGACTGTTCCTCTCCTCGGGCATCATCAAGAGCTCCAACCACACGATGGAGCAATTGGTGGAAACGGCTCGCATCCTGCGGGAAGATCACGATTTTCGTGGATACATCCACCTCAAGACCATTCCCGAGGCGGACCCGGAACTGGTCCACCTTGCCGGGCTCTATGCGGATCGCGTCTCCATCAATGTCGAACTGCCGACCGAGGCCGGTCTGGCCCGTCTCGCGCCGGACAAGGATACGAAGCAGATCGAAGGGGCGATGGGCGGGCTGAAGCTGGCCATAAAGGACCACAAGGATGCCTCAAGGCGCTTCAAGCATGCCCCGAAGTTCGCCCCGGCCGGTCAGTCGACGCAGATGATCGTCGGTGCCGATGCCGCGACCGATGCCGACATCGTTGGCAAGGCAAGCCGGCTTTATGACCGGTTCGGCCTGCGCCGGGTGTACTATTCGGCTTTCTCCCCGATCCCCGATGCCAGCGCGATCCTGCCGCTGAAGCGCCCGCCGCTGATCCGGGAGCATCGGCTTTACCAGTCGGACTGGCTGATGCGGTTCTACGGTTATTCGCCGGGCGAAGTGGCGCAGGCGGCGGAGCCGGACGGGATGCTGCCGCTGGATATCGATCCCAAGCTCGCCTGGGCGCTCAAGTTCCGGGAGCGCTTCCCGGTGGACGTCAACCGCGCGCCGCGTGAGGCGCTGCTGCGAGTGCCGGGTCTTGGCGTGCGGGCGGTCGACCAGATCATCCAGGTGCGGCGGCATCGCAAGCTTCGGCTGGAGGATGTGGGGCGGCTGACGGTTTCGGTCGCCAAGGTCCGTCCGTTCATCTGCACGCTCGACTGGCGGCCGGTTACGCTTATCGACCGCGCGGACCTGCGCAGTCTGTTTGCACCCAAGGCGGAGCAGCTTGAGCTGTTCGCGGCATGAGCGCGCTGGCCGAAACCTTCCTCGTTACGATGCCGGAGGCGGCCGACTTCGACGCCTGGCGGGATCGGGCGCGGGTGCTGGCGCAATGCAATGTGCCACCGGAGCAGGTCGAATGGTCCGAGCCGGCAAGCTCAGGCAACCTGTTTGGCGGCGACGAGCACTTGTCGCAGCCCCCCGCTTCGCCGCCGATGGTGCGTGCGAGCCGCCCGTTCGTCGAACTCGCCCGCCACGCCATCTGCCATTCCGACCCGGCGCGGTTCGGCCTGCTCTACCGCCTGCTGTGGCGAATGCAGGGCAACCCGAAGCTGATGGAGGATCGCGCCGATCCCGAAGTGCGGCGGCTGCAAGACCTCGCCAAGGCGGTGCGTCGCGACATTCACAAGATGCGCGCTTTCGTCCGCTTCCGCCTGGTCGATGACGGGGAGGGGCATGAGCACTACGTCGCGTGGTTCGAGCCGGAGCATCACATCCTGCGCGCCAACGCCGGCTTCTTCGCGCGCCGCTTCGCCAACATGCGCTGGTCGATCCTCACGCCCCGCGGATCGCTCCACTGGAACGGGGAGACGCTGAGCGAAGGCCCGCCCGCGCAACGGTCCGATGCGCCGGACGGAGACCCTGCGGAGGACCTGTGGCGCAAATACTATGCGTCCATCTTCAACCCCGCGCGTTTGAAGATCGGGGCCATGCTCAAGGAGATGCCCCGCAAGTACTGGCACAACATGCCCGAAACGGCGCTCATCCCGGAACTGGTCGCCGGGGCGCGGGCGCGGGAGAACGCGATGATCCAGGCCGGCACGATCGAGGAGGGCGAGCGCCCGACTTCGCTCAAGGCGATCGACGAGGCGATCCATGCCTGCCGTCGCTGCCCGATCGGCCTGCTCGATAACCGGGCCGTGATGGGCGAAGGGCCGCGCACGGCTACGCTGATGATCGTCGGCGAGCAGCCCGGCGACCAGGAAGACTCGCAGGGCCGCCCCTTCGTGGGGCCCGCGGGGCAGGTGCTGGACAGGCACCTCGAACGCGCCGGGATCGACCGGCGATCTGCCTACCTGACCAACGCTGTGAAGCACTTCAAATATGTCCAGCGCGGCAAGCGGCGCCTGCACCAGTCGCCTACCGCGAAGGAAATCGACATCTGCCGCTGGTGGAATGAGGCCGAGCGCGCGGTGGTGAAGCCCAAGCTGATCCTCGCCCTCGGTGCCAGCGCGGCACGTGGCCTGCTGGGCAAGACGACCAGTATCGCACAGGCGCGCGGAAAGCCACACCCGCTGGAGGATGGCAGCGAGCTGTGGATCACCGCGCATCCGTCATACCTGCTGCGCCTCGAAGGTGAGGCGAAGGACGAGCAGGAGCGGATGTTCGCCGCCGATTTCGCCGCAGTCGCCGAGCGACTGGCGGAACTGGAAGAGACCCACCGGTGAAATGCCTGACATTCCGCTCACCCCTTCCCGATCGGTGCTGGATGTCGACCCCGACACGATAGGCACGCCTGCGCGCGCGCCCTTCGTCGAACTGGGGCTAGTGAGCTGCTTCTCGTTCCTCCGGGGCGCGTCGCTGCCCGTGGACATGGTGAAAACCGCCTACGCCCTTGGCTACGACGCGATCGGGATAGCCGATGCCAACTCAATGGCCGGCGTCGTGCGGCATCATACCAACGCGAAGAAGCTGAAGCTCACGCCCGTGATCGGCTGCCGTATCGAGACGGCCGAGGGGCTGGCCTTCCTTGCCTACCCGACGGACCGCGCTGCTTATGGCCGGTTGTGCAGGCTGATCTCGGCCGGGCGGATGAAGAAACTGGACGGCAAATGGCAGGACAAGGGCGCCTGCGACATCTCGCTGGGGATGCTGGCGGAGCACTCGGAAGGGGTGCAGTTGATCCTGCTGCCGCCGGACGATCTCGATGCGGAGTTCACGATCCGGGGCGATAGCAATGTCATTCCCTTTCCCGGTTCAGACTTGGAGCAGGAGGCTGTTCCGCAGGAACTGGTGGCCTCTTTTCCAAATCTTCTCGGGTTTTTATCCAGCCAACTTCCCACCCTGCATCATCTCGCGGCATCCCGGCTTTACCGGGGCGACGATATCGCCCGCATCGAGCGGCTCGATGCGCTGGCGAAGGAAAATGGTCTCGGCCTGCTCGCGACCAACGACGTCCATTACCACGTCCCCCAGCGGCGCCCGTTGCAGGACGTGATGACCGCGATCCGCCACAAGACCACCGTCGCCCAGGCAGGTCACTTGCTCCACGCCAACGCGGAGCGGCACCTGAAATCGCCGGGCGAGATGGTCGAACTCTTCGCCCGCTGGCCTCACGCGATTGCCGCGGCGCGCGAGGTGGCGGACGCCTGCCGGTTCGGCCTCGACGAGCTCAAATACGAATATCCCAAGCGCGATTACCCGAACGGGATGACCGCGCAGGAATTCCTGACGGAGCAGGTCTGGGAGGGGGCGCAATGGCGCTACCCGGAAGGCGTCTCTGACAAGGTGCGGAAGGCAGTCGAATACGAGCTTCACGTTATCGGGAAGCTCAACGTTGCGCCCTATTTCCTGACCATCAAGGAGATCGTCGACTTCGCCCGCAACCAGGATCCGCCGATACTGTGTCAGGGGCGGGGGAGCGCAGCCAACTCGGCGGTGTGCTTCTGTCTCGGGATCACCGAGGTTGATCCCGCCACCCATGAACTGCTGTTCGACCGCTTCCTCTCGGAAGAACGCAGCGAGCCCCCGGATATCGACGTCGATTTCGAGCACGAGCGGCGCGAGGAGGTGATCCAGCACATCTACGAGGAATATGGCCGCCACCACGCCGGCCTCTGCGCCACGGTGATCCACTACCGCCCGCGCATGGCCGTGCGCGAGGTGGGCAAGGTCATGGGCCTGAGCGAGGACGTGACCGCCACACTCGCCCGCACCGTGTGGGGAGGGCATGGGCGGGAAATCGATACTGAGCATGTGAAGCGGGAAACCGGGCTCGACCTGACCGACCCGCATCTCCGGCGCGTGCTCAAGCTCACCAACGAACTGATCGGCATGCCCCGGCATCTCAGCCAGCACGTCGGCGGGTTCATCCTCACCGACGTGCCGCTGATCGAGACCGTTCCGATCGGCAATGGCGCGATGGCGGACCGCAGCTTCATCGAGTGGGACAAGGACGACATCGACGACCTCGGCATCTTCAAGGTCGATGTCCTCGCGCTCGGCATGCTCACCTGCATCCGCAAGGCGCTGGACCTGCTGCGGGATCATCACGGGCAGGACCTGACGATGGCGACGCTGCCGCAGGAAGACCCGGCGGTTTACGACATGCTCTGCAAGGGCGACTCTGTCGGTGTGTTCCAGGTCGAGAGCCGGGCGCAGATGAACATGCTGCCGCGCCTGCGGCCACGGCAGTTCTATGACCTCGTGGTGGAAGTGGCGATCGTCCGGCCCGGTCCGATCCAGGGGGACATGGTCCATCCCTATCTCCGGCAGCGCAAGCTGATGCGCGAGGGGAAAACCGGCTTCGTCCTGCCGGGCCCGGCGCCGGAGCATGGCCCGCCGGACGAGCTGTCGTCCATCCTGGGCCGGACTTACGGCGTGCCGATTTTCCAGGAGCAGGCGATGAAGATCGCCATCGACGCCGCGAAGTTCTCACCGGCAGAGGCAAACCAGTTGCGCAAGGCGATGGCGACGTTCCGCTCACGCGGGATGGTTCATGCGCACGAGGAGATGATGGTCGGGCGAATGGTCAAGCGCGGCTACGATGCGGAGTTCGCCCAGCGCTGTTTCAACCAGATCAAGGGCTTCGGCGAATACGGCTTCCCGGAAAGCCACGCGGCGAGTTTTGCCCACCTCGTCTATGTGTCGAGCTGGCTGAAATGTCATTACCCGGCGGCTTTCGCTGCGGCGCTGCTGAACTCGCAGCCGATGGGGTTCTATGCCCCGGCGCAGATCGTCCGGGATGCGCAGGCGCACGGGGTCACGGTTCTCCCGATCGATGTGAACCATTCGGACTGGGACTGCACGCTGGAGGAAGTGGAGGCAGACCTTCCGCATGAGGACCACGGCTGGCGGCAGGACCGGAAATGGGGCCTGAGGCTCGGTCTGCGGCAGGTCGATGGCTTGCCTGAATCTGCGGCCGCCAAGCTTGTGGCCGCGCGAGGGGAGGGGCCGTTTCGCGATGTCATGGAATTGCGGGACCAGGCAAGGCTGCATCCGTCCCATATCGAACGGCTTGTTGCAGCGGATTGCTTTTCTTCGCTCGATGTCGGCCGGCGTCATGCGCTGTGGGACGCCCGGAAACTTATCGCCGCGCCCGAGCTTCCTCTGTTCGCCGCCGCGCGGGAGCGTGAGGAAGGCGCGGAACGGGCGGTCACGCAGCTTCCGGCCATGCCGCTGTCGGAGGAAGTCATCGCCGATTACCAGACCCAGCGGCTTAGCCTGAAAGCCCACCCGATAAGCTTCCTGCGCGCCGATCTCGAGGAGCGGGGATTCGTCCGCGCCTGCGATCTCAGGAAGCGCAGGAACCGCACTACGGCGAGTGTCGCGGGCATTGTCCTGATCCGGCAGCGGCCGGGAAGCGCCAAGGGGGTGGTGTTCATCACGCTGGAGGACGAGACCGGGGTCGCCAACCTCGTGATCTGGCCGAACACGATGGAGCGATACCGCAAGGTCGTGATGGGTGCGCGGCTGATCGAGGTGAGGGGGCGCATCGAGTACGACGAGGACGTGCTTCACGTGATCGCGACGCACCTCGCGGATGCGACGCACCGCCTCCATGACCTCTCGGAGGACCTGCTGGCCCCGCCGATCGCCCATGGCGATCATGTCGGGTCGATGGCGCCGGTCCTTCCGGAGCATTTCCGCCAGGCTCATCCGAGGGACGTGCGCGTCATTCCCAAGTCCCGCGACTTTCACTGATGCGGATTTCGACACGCATCGCCCGCTTCAGGCTCGACCGCGTGGTTATTGGCGTGATGCTCGTTGCGGCCATCCTGCTCGCGGCCCGGGCGTGGCTGCACGATCATCCGCAGCATAATCCGTGGGCGCCGTTGAACCTTGCCGATCCGCCGGGCTGGGCCACGCAGGCGAAACTTTCGAAACTGCGCGAGGATGCCGCCGAATGCCGCGCGGTGCTGGATCGCAGCGCTGTCGCGTTCACCGCGCTTGAGCCGCTTGACGAAGGGCAGTGCCCCCGGCCCGACCGCCTCACGCTCGACAAGTTGCCTCTGGCCAGCCGGGCGGAGATGACCTGTGCGCTCGGCGCCGGCCTCGTGCTCTGGGAAAGACGCCTGCAACCGCTGGCCGAAGCCATGCTCCGTTCGCGCATCGCCCGGATCGAACACTTTGGAACTTACAGTTGCCGCCGGGTCTATGGCCGCAGCACTGGCGACTGGAGCGAGCACTCGACCGGCAACGCCATCGACGTTGCCGCCTTCGTCCTCGAGAACGGCGAGCGGCTCGCCGTCGTGTCAGGCTGGCAAGGCGAAGGCGAGGAGGCCGCATTCCTCCAGCGTGCCCGAGACGAAGCCTGCGCGATCTTCGGAACCGTGCTTTCGCCGGATTACAACGCAGCTCATGCCGATCACCTGCATCTCGACCAGGCCGCGCGCGGTTGGGGAGGCTATTGCCGGTAGCCCCCCGGAACGCGTAGACTACGCAAAGCGTAATGCCCGTACAGAGGCTTGGCGGAGAGATTCCATGCTGCAGCGTTCCCTGTTCATCGCTTTGCTACCCCTTTCCGTCGCGGCGTGTGGTTCGGGCGATAACGCTCCGGCGCAGCCTGCAACGCCGGCTCCGGTGAATTCCGCGGCAGCCGCGGACGGCGCTCTCGGCCTCACGGAAGCCCAGCTGCGGGATGCCGATCTTGTCGATGCGGCAGGGCTGGACCTTGGCGACGTGGAAGATGTCGTGCGCGGTGAGGACGGCGCCATCATCGGCCTCCTGGTCGAGATCGAAGACACCGACCCTGATCGCTACGTGCAGGTCCCGCTGGAGGGGCTGGAGCCGGTTCAGCGCGGTGACGACATTGATTTGCGCACCACCGCAACGCGAGAAAACCTGCTGGCTCTGCCCGAAGTTCCGCGTCGCTGACGCACTGAAATCAACAGGAAGACACTCGTAAAACTGTCCTCGGATGCGCGCCGCAGGTTGCGCTGACCGTCGCTATCGGGCAACGCGCCCGCGATTCTAGTCCGGAGGCCGAGATGTTTGGCTGGTTCCAGCGCCTGCTCCCGCAATCGGGCGATTTCTTTGCGATGTTCGAACGCCACTGGGCGGCCTGCGTGGCCGCGTCGGAGGCTCTTGAGAGGCTCGTCGGTGGCGAAGGCGACCGTGCCGAGCTTATTGCGTCGATCGCCGATCGCGAACACGAAGCGGATGACATCATCCGCGACGTTCTCAATGAAGTTCGCCAGACTTTCCTTACCCCCTTCGATCGCAACGCGATCGTAGGACTGATCGGTGCGATGGATGACACCATCGACGAGATCCACGCCTGCGCTTCGGCGATCGAGCTTTACGACTTCACCGTCTTCGAGCCTGAGATGAAGGAGATGGCAGGCGTGATTGTCGGCGCGGTCAGGCTGGTCGACGAAGCCCTGCCACTGCTCCGCAAGATCACCCGTTCCGGCAATCAGCTGCACGAGCTGACCGGCCGCATCGTGGCGATGGAAGGCGCGGTGGATGTGATCCATGAAACCGGGCTCAAGGCCAACTTCGCCCGCGCGAAGGAGGACGGCGACACCGTGCGCTTCATCGTCGCCCGAGAAATCTTCAAGCACTTGGAAAAGATCTCCGACGCGTTCGAGGATGTTGCCAACAGTCTCGACGGCATCGCAGTAGATCACGCCTGAGAATGCACGAACTCGCATTTCCGTTGCTCGTCGGGCTCGTCATCGT
>Ga0182738_1006125_pt1 | contig 12589 bp, 13 predicted proteins | sample eDN5th30CBELigMG_FD_128876 | JGI IMG/M metagenome (GOLD analysis project Ga0182738, IMG submission 128876) | Enriched Miracle-Growth compost microbial communities from Emeryville, California, USA - eDNA 5th pass 30_C BE-Lig MG (version 2)... ...
ACACAGGATCATCAGTCTGATACAGGCTGGTCGAATGTAGTCATTGTGATAGACAAAGTGTCTGAGACTGCATTTCGGGAGGGTCTGTCCACGCGGCAAATTTTATCGGATGGATTATACATAACTTGGATCGATGGATTCGTATGGTGCGATTTTTCACCATATAGTTCAAAGATCACTTCTCTCGATGACCTTCGACGATCTGATTTTTATGTGGCTGGAGAGTCGTTTGGTTGGCAGACCGAGCCGTACAGCGAAGCGTGAGCAGGAAGAGACCTGTTTCGTAAGGCATTCTGGCGTGGCCAGAATCCACAAAACCCAACAAGAACCAGTGATCCATGAAAATCGCAGACCCCATGACATCCCCACTTGCTGTTCTGTTTCTGATTGTCACGGGGTGTGGAAAGCCCTTGCCCAAGGCTTCGATACCCGAACTAGGCGAAATTGTATCGATGTCCATCATTTTGTATGACGAGACCGACTCTAAAATCATTTGTCAAGGTATTGTGAAGGACAGAAACCACATCGAAGAGATTCGCGAATGCCTCGTTCCAAATGAATACTCGAAGGACGCCGCGGGGTTGATGCTCTCGGGCCCGATCATCGGTAAGGTTGGAATCAAGGGGCCGCGCGGAACGACGTGGATCGAATTCGTCGATTCCGGAAAGAATCCACTCTGCTTTCGAGTCGGAGCGAATTCCTATCTCAGAGGAGGGGTAGCATACAAAGGTTACTTGGGGGACCACGAGAGACTCTACGGAATTGACTCAGAAGATATCGCTGAAGGCAAATGCTTTCACAAAAAGCTAATGGACATCTGCGAAGGAGATGGTAAAGGCTGACATTTGGAAACTGGCGGACTCCCTGAATTCTTGAAGAAAAAATGATCCGGCGTGGGAGATTCGACCACATCGGGAATTGCAAACCGACTCCCCGCGCCGGCCGATTATGACGGGAATGGTAATGCCGATCTCGCCGTGTACCACACCCAGTTCCTCCGCGTGGTACTTCGAAGGGTGCGATCCCATCTCCTATTGAAGGACCGAACGATCGGCCCGACTCCGCCGACTACGATGGGGACGGCAAGGCCGACATCACCACCTACTCGCCAAGCACCAACGCGCGGTCCATCGGTGGCATCGGCAGCCCCTTCCACCGAAGGCATCACATCGTGACATTGTGAATCCTGGAATTGTTGAACCACGGACGAGTCTCGCCGCCGCGGCACTCTGGCATCCGTTATTGTTTTGAAACCCAGTCGGTCGGCCGCCCTCGCGGCCTTAATGATTTCATCAAAAATACACATCATGATTCCATGATATGAGTTGGGACGCCTGGTTGCCCGAAGGAATTGCATGACATCTATCTATCAGGTTATTAGTGACCGTTTTGAGAAAATCGTTGCGGGACGCATCTCCGTCGTGCTATCGTTGCGTCCGCTTTAGGAGCAACGTGCTCACCGTGGCGCTGTTGACCCGGGGTACGAGAAGCGTGGGATAGGTCCACGCCCTTGCGTGCCCGCCGCCGGGCGGATCGGCGCCATCCGCTGGATCAACATCCTCGGACGAACCGATCGTGGGCTCACTCATCTCGTTGTTCTGACGCCATGCGATCGGGCTCCCGTCGAGGGAGGAGTCTGCCCCATGATTTTCCGCTCGCGCACCAGGCCACGCCCCCTGCTGGACTTCGATCAGTTCGAGTTGCGGCTCGCATTGAGCGTATCGCCCACCTCGCTGACCATCCCGCTGGACCCGGAGTTCGACCAGTTCGGCTCCCAGATCGAGACCATCCAGGCCTACGGCGACCCATCGCAGGCGACCTTCGGCATCTTCGACACCGGAGCGTCGGTCGTAACCGTCTCCTCAGAGGACCGGTCGGCACTCGACTACAACGGCAGCTCGATCCCGGTGAAAGTACCCGGAGGAGCGGTAGCCGACGGGATTGGTGGTGGAGTGATCGGCGACGTCTCCCAGCCCGGCACGATCTGGGCCGACGGCATCCACGCGTCGAGTCTCTCGTTCGACAGTTGGGGCTTCCCTACCTTCGAAGTTTCCTTCGGACCCGATAGCGCTCAGGTGCCCGGCGTGCAGGTCTTCCTCGGCACCGACTCCGGAAGCCCCGACTTGCCAACGGTGACCGGCACGCCGGTCCTGAACCCTTCACCCACCCACCCCAACGGACTCGGGGCCTTGGTTGACCTTCAAGGTTACACGCTCGACTTCTCTGATATCTTCCCGGGGTTGGTTCTGGCCCAGCCCGACCTCCACTTCGTGTCCCCGACGACCACGCTGACAGGCTCCTCCGAGACCACTGCCCCGGTCCGGATCCCACTGAGCATGGTGGGAGAGGATAACCACGAGAACCCCGGCGACCTGATCACAGCGTCATCCAACCCGGTGATCAATAACGTCTCGCTGGTCAGTCAGTCGGGGAGCGTCGTTCAACAATCCTTCCTGTTTGACACCGGGGCGCAGTTGTCTGTCATCTCAACCGCGGAAGCGGCGGCTTTGGGTCTGGACCTCAGCCAGCCCGAATCGGTGATTACCATTCAAGGGGTTGGTGGGACCGAGGATGTGCCTGGATTCACGCTCCCCTCACTGACGATTCCACTCAACGACGGAGGTACGCTGGTCTTTACCAACGTACCGGTCTACGTGCTCGACGCCGCCCCGGGCGTCGTGGACGGGATCTTCGGCATGAACCTGCTCAACACCGCGGTCCAGGCGCTTTACAACCCGTTCGACCCCCTGGGGCCCTCGTTGAGCCTGACCTTCTCCACCGACCCCGACCGTGGACTCGGTGGGTTCAATTTCTTCACACTCCTTGCCGGTCAGGGGACCGGGGCCGGCTCGATCGGAACGGAGAGCGACGCCTCCGTTGCGGGATCGGAAGCGGGGACCATCGCAAGCATGAACGGCGGCCAGCAGAATCTGCCGGCGCCAAGTGTGTTCGCGGTGGCCCCGATCCACGTTTTTGTACCCGGCGAGGCTGGCACAGACCTTGTCCAATCCCCGATCGACACGCGATCGGCACCGACGACGGCCGCCGTGGCCACGTCCCAGGGAACGTCAGCCGCCTCCGCGCGGCCCGCCCAGGCTTTGCCAGGTCGCGCCGCGGTGGTGGAGTTCGACGGCGAAGAGCTTGCCATGCCTGTCGAGGACGCCACACTCGACGCCTTGGCGAACGGGCCGACTCTCTCACTTGACCAGGGAACCATTCCCAAGGCGCCCCTTAACTCCCCGAGCTCGGAGGTCTTGGGAGCGGAGCGACCCACAGCGCTGTCGGGCCCGGCGTGTGACCACTGGCTCACGGCGGAGGATAGGGTCAAGCTCTTGTCCTCCCTCGTCGCTGAACCCTCGACCACCCTCGCCCAAGAGGTGAGCTTGCAGGTGCTGCCGGTCGCTAGTGTCGCGGGGTTTGCCGCCATTCTGGGCCGTTGCGGCTACAGAGTTAGACTGAGCGAGGAATGGAGCGAGCACAAACGCCGTCGGTCGGCGATCCGAGTGATGATTGAAAGCATCTAGAATTTAGGTCATTTCAATTCACGTCCAAGACGAACGGGGTCGGGCCGCGGGATGGGGAAATGCCCGTGGCCTGTCATTCTTTCGTCTCCTCCAACCGCTCGACGACACGACGTCAGCCCATCTCACTACGGCTGAAACCGAACTTCAGCAGCCAGGCGGGGACGCCAATGCGCGGCCAAGAGCAGTGGTTTAGCCAATGCGTCAACACCCCCCCAACCTCTGTTTCTCCATTTCACACTGACCAGTACACCGATTCCTGCTGCTAAATGGCCCTTGACACTATTCCCCAAAAGGAATGTATTCCTTTCATGGAATAGTAGTGCCCAATGGAATGGGACGTACAGCTCGATGAGGATTTCGCGGTTTGGCTGATGGGCCTGACCGTCGAGGTGCGGAATGAAATCCTCGCCCACGCCGATTTACAGAGGGAGCATGGGCCGCATCTCGGCAGACCCTACGTCGATACGCTGGAGGATTCCGCCTTCACCAACATGAAGGAATTGCGGGTGCAGTTCCGGGGCGACCCGTGGCGGATTCTCTTCGCATTTGACCCAAACCGAGCGGCAATCTTGCTGGTCGGCGGCAATAAGCGAGGCGATAAACGCTGGTACAAGAAGCACCAGCCCATCACCGACGAACGATTTCAACGGCATCTGAAACGCTTGGAGCAGTGAGGCTATCATGGGTATTCGATCAGATGATTTCGTGGCTAAGCTACCCGAAGACCAGCAGCACGCCATCAAAACGCGGGCGGCGGAACTAATCGCCGAGGAGGCCACGCTGCGCCAGGTGCGGGAAGCTCGGGAACGCTCGCAAGTTGAGATGGCGAAATTGCTGCGCATCAACCAGGCGGGCGTCTCAAAACTCGAACGCCGTACCGACATGTACTTGAGCACCTTGCGCAGCTTCATCGAGGCGATGGGCGGCAAGCTCGAAATCATCGCCCGATTTCCCGACCAGGCCGTGCGGATCACGCAGTTTGAAGCCCTTGATCCTGAGCAACGGCCGTAAAGCTAACCTTTCCTCCAATTTAAGGAATGCGGCTTGTTTCATCTCGTGACACTTACTGATGTTTAACGAATCATCGACCTGAGCCTAGTGTCCCTAATTTGAAATCCGTCAGGCAACTTGGATATTTTTGTAAATTCATGACGCAAAAAGAAAAAGAAAAAAGGACATGCATTTATCGAGAGCACGAGTGACTGCATCCACCCTGAAAGTTGCCTGTCCTTCTCATTATTCCTTTGAGTAGAGGGATCGAGGTGAGGTTGCGTAGCAACGGCGAGGACGTGCCTGGAAATCCTCAAAGTGGAGGAGGTCCGTGGACGTTCGCGCGGGCTCGAGCCGACGAACAACGCGGCGGAGCGAGCGTTGAGATTCGCTGTGATCTGACGTCGGATCAGTGGCGGAACGGACGGCGAGCGAGAGAGCCGTTTCGTGGAGCGGCCCCTGAGCGTGGTGACGATTTGCCGCCAGCAAGGACGCAGCGTCCTGGACTATCTTAGATCGTGCATTGAGGCCGAGCACCGAGGTCAACCGATCCCCTCCCTTGCTGACCAATCATCCAAATATCAAACGTGCCTGATTTCATCCTTCCCATCCTGTGAACGACTAACTCCACTTGATTCTCTAACAGAAAAGCTGTAATATCCCACGAACCCAGTACACAAACGAACACTAGCCACAATTCGTTTACGACAAACTTACAATTCTCCTTTTTAAGGAGAATTTCGAAGGTTAGTTGACAGAAATGACCGATTCAACGTTAGACTGTTCCATGCTGAAGGAGTAGCAGGAATTGTCAGAATTCAGCCGGAGGCAAAAGATGAAACGGGGAGAAATGGTTCTAGTGGCTTGCTCCCTCGAAGCGGGAGCCTTCTCTGGAGAACGTATTTTTACTCTAGATTTGGCAGACACTCAAAGCAGCTATTCCGGAGTTGTGCCAGCTCATTACTGCTTTGACGAGAATCAGCAATCTTTGAATCAAAACCAACCAGCAAAAGATAAACCAATAAATGGTTTCGTTGAAGCGTTCCTGGTTGCCAATGGCGGAGATCAAGCGACTGTTGAGTTTCCAGACGGCGAAGCTCTAAGAATTTCTCTTTCACAAATTCGATTTCGACAGGATCAGCCCCAAGGAACGAAATATGTACCTGTCGGACCGCGATCTTAACTGGGCGATCGAGCGTGGACTTCTCATCGTTCGCGATCCTGCGGGATCTCCCCCTCAAATCGATCCTTCTTCGATCAATCTGCGGCTCGATCATGCGGATGAGGCTAAAATATGGGACATCGAAAGGTACCAGAAACACATGGGTGTTTCTGGAAGTGACGAACCAGTACTTCACGTAGGCTCGCTTCAGTATAATTATGGAACCATATCAAAATTTCTAGCTTCGCCGACCAATGATAAGAGTCAGACCGTTTTTCGAAGAGACGACGAAATCTGGGTGCGACCCAATGGCTTCCTGTTGTGGCAAACCAAGGAAATCATCGGGACACCAAAAATCGACCCTCGATATATCTGTTTCGTCGATGGCAAAAGCACTCGCGCCAGAGCGGGGCTTCTTGTACATTTAACGGCTCCGACGATCCATGCTGGCTGGGACGGCAATGTGACATTGGAAATCGCCAACCTGGGTCCTTTCACCTTTGTTTTAAAAGAAGATGATATTATTGCTCAATTAACCGTGGCCACGATCTCTAGCCCGCCCTCCAAATCTCACCAACAAGCAGGCACTTCGACACTTGGACAATCGCATGTAAGCGGAAAAACAACAGAATAAAACGGCCCTGGGCCTCCTCGTCAGACGAAATCGCGGTGTGAGGAGGAGCGGGCGAGTTCGAAAAGGATGGGCTCCACACTTCTGGGACGCCTGGCAAGGTGACCTGGATCTTGACGGGTTGCAACGCGACGGTCACGGTGCTCGGCGATGAGCGTGAAGTAGCGTTCGAGGTGGGCGGATTCCGACCAGATGCCGTGTCGGGCGCGATAACCGTTTGAGCCGAGCGTCTGTCTCAGTGCGTCGTTCGTGGCGAGGCGGCCAAGCGACTCGACCAAGGTCTCGGCGGAGTCGAAGACGAGCCCCCCTTGGCTCTCCGCCACGAGCTCCGGCAAGGCCCCAAGGTCGCGCACCACGACGGGGGCCCGCTCGGCGAAGGCCTCCAGAACAACATAGCCGAAGGTCTCATACACGAGGGAAGGAACAACCACGGCGCGGGAGCCTCGGAACAGCGCGGCAAGATTGCCGGCATCGAGCCGCCCCTCGAAGATCACGTTGTCCAGCCCCTTAGCCATCGCACGGAGCTCGGCCTCGTACTGCCCTGCCCCGGCGATGCGTAGGTCGAGGTGAGGCAAGCGACGCATCGCCTCAATCACATCCTGGAACCCTTTGATCTTTTCGAGCCGGCCGGCCGCGGCGACGTAGGGGCGTGAATAGGCAGGCGTTGGGGCCTCGGCCAGTCCCGTGTAGTCGTGGGGCAGGAAGTACGGAAGGTGCGTCAACCGCGCGACGACCCCTCGCCGCGCATGCTCCCGGCGCGTGGAAAGACTCGGGCAGATCAGTGCGTCGAGGTGACTCAACGACCGATCCAGCAGCGAGGTCTTTCTCCAGAGCTGTGGCGGTCGCGACGCCTGGAGGCAGCAGCGCACGCAGTCCGCCTTCTCACAAATCTCCCGGTCGTTCTTCCAGAGGACGCTGAGCGGGCAGACGAGCCAGTGCTCGTGCGCCGTCATGAACTTGAGGGCGCCTGGGGCGGGGAGTTGGAGCAGCCCCGGCCCTCCGATCAACGAGAGATTATGAAAGTGAACCACGTCGGGGCGAATCTCGCGGTAAAGTCGCGAGATGGCGCGGGCCTTGAAATAAGGGCGGCCGGTCTGGTGGGTGGCCAGGGGAGAGAGAACGCCCGCCCCACTCTCCAACGGGTGGATCACCACGCCGGGCGGAGGTGTGTAGGGGCGCGGGGTCTGGTCACCGCGCGAAGCCTCGAACGCATCGCGGCAGTAGATGACGTGGACCTCGTGCCCCGCGCGTGCGAGGGCCCGCGAAAGGCGATCGACGTAGGCGGCGTCTCCGCCAAAGCTGTGAGCCCCGAAGAAGGTCGTGAGCATACAGAACTTCATCGCGGCACTCCCCTCACCTGCGAGCCGGAAACGAACCTGACCGTGCGGCCAACCGAACAGAACTTGCCGAGACCCCTCGTCGTTTCGATCACCGGCCTCGGACTCCCCTCTCGCCTGGTCCCTGGCGAGCGAGCCGCGCAGAACCGGCCGAGGTTGGCCGACGCAAGGGATGATGAGGACCTAAGCCAGGCGAGCCTGAGCGTGGATGCGGGTCGAGCTGCGCAAAGACCTCGAGCAATGCCGAGGCGGACGCCGACCATGTAAAGCGGCCCGCCCGCTCGAGTGCGGCCCGAGCCAGCCGAGCTCGCACGTCTTCGTTCAGACACATCTCTTTAAGCGAGGATGCGATTGCATTCACATTTCTAGGATCAAAGAAGAACCCTGCTTCGCCCACCACTTCGGGTAACGAGCCAGCGGTGCTCGAGATCACGGGCGTTCCGCAGGCCATCGACTCGACCGGCGGCAGGCCAAACCCTTCCATCAACGAGGGCTGGACCAGGGCGTGTGCCCGGTTATAGAGATGGACCAACTCCTCGTCGGGCACGAACCCCGTGAACAGGACCCGCCCGTTCAAGCCGAGCCGATCGACCTGGGCTTTCAGTTCGGGAACCTGGGTGTGAAAGACGTCCCCCATGTCGCCCACGAGCACCAGCCGGAAGGCGTCGAGTGAGGCGCGAGCGAAGGCCTCGATCAGCCGGCCAAGGTTCTTGTGAGGGCTAAGCCCTCCCACGTAGAGCAGATAGCTCGACCCAGGATCAATTCCATACTTTTGCAACACTTGACTGGACTCAAGGCTTGCGGGCATGAGTCGAAAAACGTCATTCGGCCCCTCGGTGATCACGTCCACGCGTTCCGGGGTGAGCCGGAACCAGTCGATTAGATCTTTACGGGCCGACTGGGAAACCGTCACGATCCGGTCGGACCAGAAGACGGCGGCGTGCTCCTTCAGGGCCCAGGAGACGCGCCCTTGCCAGGTGGGGAAGACCAAGCCCGGGTGAGCGAGCGCGAGGGTGTCGTGCATCGTGACCACCACCCGCTTCACGTTCCAGACGGGGAAAAACGTATAGGTCGCGGGGAAGTAGATCAGGTCGAGCCCCGCGCGGGCGACCGCCCTCCCCATCGCCCACATGTCACGAGCATTACGACGGCCCGCGGCCGACGCCGCCTTCGTCGGGGCCTGGCCCACGTCCACCAGAACGGTCTCAAACGGAGCAGGCACCTGGAACGCGTCGGCCGAGGGACGATCGACGAATACCACCCACTCGTGGGCGTTCTCAGTAGAAGCCAGGGACGAGACAAGCTGGCGCGCGAACCGACCAAACCCCCGCCGGTTTGCCAAACAGCCTCCATCAATTCCGATCCGCATGATGTTTCACTCCTCAAGTTGGCGTTGGCGTCCAGATGCTCGAAGGCCCGGCCTTGCTCGTCGGCTCAGTCCTTTGCTGGGGACCGGGTCAACCTTACCTCCGAGCCAGCAAGACCGTGCTATGTCCATAAGGGAGAGGGATCGGCGTGCATCCCGCGATCCCCGCCTCGACCGTGGACACCCCGCGCATGATCTGGTTGATCCAGGGATGGGGAAGCCTGATCTGAAGCCCTCCGCCGGCCGGATGCCCCTGTTTCCTCGCACCTTTCCTTCGATCTGTCCTGCCTGAGCTTCCGGCTGAAAGACGGCCGCGCGCCTCCTGGAGCAAGGCGGGAAGAAAATTCGCATAAGTCGCACGCATCACATGAAAACCATTGTCGTTGAAGCGGTCGATCAGCTCGTGCAGGCGATATCCCTCTACCGAGGCCCGGCCCCGTGCCCGCGCGTTCGATCGGACCAGGGCAATCCCTCCCGGCTGGAGAACCCGGTACAGCTCCGCGATCGCCCGACGGTCGTCGCCTGGCCCCACGTGCTGGAGAACATCGAAGCAGGTCACCACGTCGAACCGGGAATCGGCGAACGGAAGCTCGACAGCACTTCCTCGGACCAGGGGAAAGGGATGCCGCCGCTGGGCATGCTCGAGCGCCTCGGGGCTGGGGTCGAGCCCCACGACCCGGTCGATCTCAGGGCGACGAGCCAGCCGAAGGGCGGTTTGCCCCGTACCACACCCCACGTCGAGCGCGGAGAGCCCGCGTTGCCCCCTCAAGGGGGTGCGGAGCCAGTGGGAGGCGAGCCGCCACATGCCAAGGGACCACCAGTGCCTGGTCTCGATCTCGGCGAGCCGATCGAAATAGGCGGGTTGCTCAATTGTGAGAGGGGCGGCCGCGATCATGAAACCTCTCCGCCCAGGGGACGTAAACCGAGACGGAATCGAGGCCGGGGACGTAGGCCCAGGTCCACGAGGAGTTTCCAGCCGCCAAGAGCCGCCAGAACCTCAACCAGGAGCAAGGCGATGCCCGCACCCCAAGGGCCCACCATCCAGGTGGCCAGTGGAACCACCACCGCGGCGAGCGCAACCAGCCAGGCCATTTGACGGAGCACCCAGCTCTCGCGCCGGCAGGCCACCAGAGCGGCCTGGATAAAGCTGGCGGTCAGGAGCCAGGGGAGTCGCAGAGCCACCAGTGCCAGCAAAGGGCCCCCTTGTGCGTAGCCTTGCCCAAACAGGGCCGGCATCACCCAGTTCGCCATGGGCACCAGCAGGCAGAGGCTGACGAGGCTTGCCAGCCAGAGCTTCAGGAGTGATGTCTCGATCAGGTGGCGCGTGGCCTCGGCGTCGCACGCCCAGCGCGCGGCGATGGTGGGGGCCAGCGAGGCAGGGACCACCAACCCAAACGCCACCAGGCCGAAAACCAAACGGCGGGCCGCGGCGTATGGGCCGACGGCCGCCCCCGGGAACCACCCGAGGACCAAGAGGTCGATCCCGTAGAGAGTCACTCGTCCGAACCGCGTGAGCCCCGCAATCGCGCCTCGGACCGCGATGACCCACGAGGCTCGCTTGCGGATCCGAAGACGAGGCCAACCAATGACTCGGACATGCCAGGCCCCCGAAACCAGGGACGCGACGCACTCACAAAGAACCAGGCAAGCCGCCGCCCTGACCTCGTCGGTGGGCCCGTGAACCAGGCGGAAGACCAGAGCCAGATAAGCGAAGACGCGGAGCGTCTGCCCCAGCGCCACCCAGCCCAAGCGACCTTTCGCCCGAATGCCGGCATCGAAGGCCAACGCGGAAGGAAAGAGGACGAGCCCCGCCATCGCGAGCACCACCCCTCGGCTCCCACCCGCCAGGCTGGCGAGAACCAGAATCAAGCCGTATCCCCCCAGCGCGGCGAGGAGACGAAGCCCAACCAGCACTTCCGTCAAGGGCCCGATTAACGAGGGTCGGCGTGCTGCCTCACGATAGATAATGACATCAACACCTCCGCGCACGAGCACGAGCAGCCAGGCCGCGACGGCGCTCGCGAACTCAAAGTGAGCGAAGCTTGAAGGGCCCAGGCCTCGCGCCAGGCGAATCATGACCACGAAGCCAAGGGCACTGGCCAAGGCCTCCGCGCCAAGGACCCAGCACATCCCGGTCGGATGTTGAGCCGGCCCCGGCGAACCCTTGCCGACGGAACGGTGTGGATTGCGACGGCCAGAGCCCATACGCGTGCTCTGCGCCGCGATCATGCCCTTTCCTCTTCCAGGCCGGAGGAAGAAGGCTTCACGGCCCTCAACTCCCAGAGTGGCCCGAGGGTCCGTAGCAGGCAACGCCCCAAGCTCCAGCGCTGAACCAGGGAGTAGGCACCCAACGCACCTTGCCTGGAAAGAGAAAACGCCCGAGCCCAGTCGCGCGTCATCCTGGGCACATCCACCTGGACCTGCTCGAAGCCAGCGGCGCGAGCCAGACGCCGCGCTTCCGTTGCCGAGAGCGTTCGAGGGATCCAGACTTCGCGCCCTCGAAGTTTCAGATAGGTAGGAAGCCAACGTCGAGGGAGCCAACCGAGGCCGAAGAGCCCCACGTGCGGGTCGGTCCCCGGCAAGTACCGATTTGGGGACCAGAGGATCAGGCGGCCCCCGGGTCGAAGCACCCGAAGCCATTCGCGCAAGGCGCCCGCGGGGTCGTCCAGGTGTTCGATCAAGCTATCCGCCACCACGGCGTCGAACTGGTCATCCCGCCAGGGAAGGCGCTCGGCCGACGCGACCCACAGGCGGCCCGCCAGGCCATGGTCGCTCAACCTTCGACGCGCCACCACCAACCAGCGCGAGGCGATATCGACTCCTTCGATCGAGCGGCCGGAGCGCAGCGCGGGGACGAGCAGCCCTCCCGTTCCACACCCCACTTCCAGGATCCGCCCGCGACGAGGAAGGAGTGAGGCCAGAACCTCCCCGCGAGCCTCGGCCCCGGCAATGTGTCGGAGGAACAGGCCTCGGCGCTCGTCCAGCACGTCGTCGGTGATCGCGTAGTATTCGTCGGCCAACCTCTGCAAGTTCGACTTCGGCTCGAGCTGATGCAAACGCTCGGCCTTGGCTCGCTCGGCTTTCAGGTCGAGGTAACGGTCCGACTCGAGACGGAGGTCAGGCAGGCCCGCCACCGGGGAAAACCTTCGCCCGCAGTCCGCGCAGAAGTTGGTGGTATCAGGGCCGTCGATCAGGCTCCCCTGGCAAGCGGGGCAGGCCAGGCCGGCCTTATGATCAACTAGCACGAATCCATTCATAAAGTATTAAACTTCCCAAGTGAGACCTGAACCGCGACGTGTGCCGGAAACACCAAAGGCCGAGGGAGCGAGATCATCACAACACCGGTCAGGTCAACGCGAGCCGAGGCCCGGGCGTGCTGAGTCGCGGCACCAACGACCGGGCGGCCCTCAGGGCTCGACGAGCCCACAGCCACCGATCCAGCTCAACCCCCGCGGCGGTTAAACGATCGAGAGACTTCGCGGACTGGAAGTAATAGGCATCGAGTCGAGAGAGGTCGAAGCGGTCCTGCTCCTGGCTCGCCAGGTCGAACCGCGTTCCGAACGCCGCTTGAAAATGGCG
>Ga0182738_1006127_pt1 | contig 12588 bp, 8 predicted proteins | sample eDN5th30CBELigMG_FD_128876 | JGI IMG/M metagenome (GOLD analysis project Ga0182738, IMG submission 128876) | Enriched Miracle-Growth compost microbial communities from Emeryville, California, USA - eDNA 5th pass 30_C BE-Lig MG (version 2)... ...
CATGATGGGAGTTGTCTTCAGCGGGCTGAGTTTTAACCTTTGGATCAGTTTTATTGGTTCTTTTGCTTCAACTTTCATTGGATTTATGCTGCCTGTGTTGTTGTTTGAGAAGCAGTTTCGACATGGCATAGATAAAAAGACGAGAATTCTGAATAAAATATCATTTTATACTGGCGCAACGATTGGTGTATTCGGTGTGATTCAAGTGTTTAAAACAATATTTGGATCTTCTGGAGATTCATCCGATGATGTCATGACTGATGACACAGTCCAACCAACTGCTATTCCTAGCTTTTATTGGTGATTATTAGTATGATTTGATATCAGAAATGATTTCTGTAAAGAGTAAAAAATATTTGTTTATCATTATTTTGTATTATTGTGAAATACCCCTATTGTTTATGTATGTCTAACAATAACAAAATATCTCCCATTAGTTTTTCTCGCAAGACCAAGTGTGAAGCTATAATTAGAGTTTGTGAAATAAATTTCGAAGGAACACAAAAAATATAAATTCAAAATTAGCCTCTTTACTATATAATTCGCCTTTTGATACAGACTTCACTTATGCAAAGCAACGACAACACTACTCAAAACGACCAAAAAGACTGGTCTCAACACAAATTTGTCACTCCTAAAAAGGACCTTGCTGTCATTGAACAGATGGAAACCTTCAAAAAAGGCAAATCTTACGTGAATTACATGCAATTTGTTGCTGATCTCCAACAGAGTGTCACTTCAAAAAAGATTTCTGAAACTCCTGCTGATCCTAAATTCGAGAATATCGTCAAAATGCTCGAAGATCTCGAAAGATGGGTCGCTGAAATCCCTCCCATTCAACAACCCATGAGATTCGGAAATAAATCTTTCAAAACTTGGCATGACCGTCTCAAAGAAGTAAACTAATGTTTAAAGGGCTCTTTTTCCTAACAAAAATAACAGAATGTTGATGAATATTTGGCCAAGATCCTTCCCGAAAACGTCCGTGGAGCTACCGTGGAATTAAGAGTATATATCCTTGAATCTTTCGGCTCCAATGAAAGACTCGATTATGGCACTGGTAAGAAGGAATTCGGGAGTTTGAATCATCCTAACCTCTTAGGACATGAACTTGCATTTGCTTTGTTCTTGTATTGTTTGAGAGAGCTTGGATTTTATGGCAAAGAAGACTATGAAAAGGTGGTTCGCAATGTATTTTACAGGTATTTTTTGCGCCAAGGAAATAACATTGAAAAAATAGATATATCAAACTTATGCGTGTTATTCAATTGACTTACAAGTTGGAACCTGCAGGTTCTCATGGTGTTTGGGGTTTGGATGACCATCACTTTTTGCCTTTCCTGCTCGGTGCTGCTGAATTAATTAATAGCGATGAAATAAAGACCCCTGAATATATTCATCAAGAGAAACTTCTCGATGAATATAGTGACGAATATATGTATTTAAGTAAGTGAAATATTTTGAGATTTGAGAATAAAATGATGTGAATAGACTGCATTCAATTCATAAAGAAAGTGAAGAAGGGAGTTCCTTTCCATGAATCCTCACCCATTCTCAATGACATCAGCGCTGCTGCTTCTTGGCAAAAGGTGGCAAACGTAAGTTTTTCGTGAAGAGATTTTGTATAAAATTACAACCATAGGGTATGATAAAAATGTACCAAGCTGAAGTTCTTCAAAAGTTCCCAGTCGCAAAACATATATACTTCGGTACTATCTTCCCTTTTAATTGACAAGGGTTGGGATGTTGTTAAGAGGAAAAATACTCCCTTTTTGTATTATGAGAATAAGTTATTTGTAACCTTGAGTTATCATCGTCGTATCCGTCTTGAAAAACACTGTTATAAACCTGATTTGATTTTTATCACTTTGACTTTGAAATTGAATCTCTTTGTGAAAATTTTCCTCTCTCTCTTATTAAAAGATATTTCTTGAAAGGCTTTTCCTTGAGGGGAAAAAGTCTTTTTCATATTGATAAGCAGAGAATTTTTCAATTAAACCTGATTGAAATTCAATAAATAAATATTTCACATCTCAGAGAGGTTTAATAAGATTACGATACCCTAAAAACCATCAAAATGACATCCGAGTTTGCAGCTTCTTCCTACGACAGCCCAGAAAAACACTCTCATACTCAACCTAATCAATCTACTTACCAAGACATTATTGACAACAAAGTCAAAGAAAGATCTCAGCATGCAGCATCTCTAAAAATTTTGGGCGATTTAGAAGGCGCAAAAAGAGAATATAGAAAATTGATTTTCCTCAGTCCAAAAGCCGCAGATTTCCACAAGGGCTACGCAGAAGCTTTAGCACAAACAGATGAAATCCAAGAGGCCTTAGTTCATTATAAAAGAGCTCAAACTATAGCGTATGATCCTGATGTACATGAGAAGATTTACGAACTGATGTTGAAGAAAGGGTATAATATGTTGGGAAATACGCAATATGATGCATATTTGGGATCGTTAGAAGGGAAGCCTGTGGAGTTGGAAGCCACAGAAGGAGATTTAAGAAAGACATTGAATACAGGAGGTCCGGAAGGAGGAGATAAAGTGCAAGGGTTTTTTGTGAGAGCCTTGGCGTATTTGAGTGAGAATAGGAAAGGAAAAGCGATACAAGAATTGGATAAATGTACAGAATTGGATGGGAAGAATATCTATGCATATATATTGAAAGCAAAGATTTATTGGAATTTGAACCAAGTGAAGAAGGGATATGAGGAGTTCTGGAAAGCTTTTGAGATCAATCCTGAACATGCTGAAGTAAAGGAGTTTCTCAAGATGGTGAAGGAGAAAATAAAGAAATTATACGATCAAGCTATCAAGTATTTCTGGCAAAATGACTACGAAAAGACGATTTATTTCGTTAACAAAGGCATGGAAATCGAGCCAAAAAGTGTGAGACTGCTTTTATTGAGATCCCTCATCTACAGAAAAAACAAGAAATTTGACCAAGCATTAAAGGATATTGAGACTGCTTCATTATCACTAAAGGAGTTCCCAGACTTAGAGGACGAAATAAAGAGAAATTTAGCTGTGACATACAATGAGATGGGAATCCAAATGATGTCAAAAGAAGATTACAAGAACGCTATCAGTTTATTTGATGAAGCGTTGAAATTCAAAGCGAATGATTGGGGTATAATTGCCAATAAAGGAGATTGTTATTTCAAGATGAAGAAATATGACATGGCGAAAGATCAATACAACATTGCTTATAATCACAACCCCAAGGGAGCCACTCTGGGCAGCAGATTAGGTTTATGCTGCTTCTATAATTCATTAGAGAAATATAACGCAAAAGATCTGTATAGAGCTTTGCAGTTAATGGAGGAAGCGTTGACCTGGGACCCAAAGAATCCCGACTTTTTGTGCTGGAAAGGAAAGATTTGTCTATTGCTAAATGATCCTAAAAAGGCGTTCCAGTCGTATAAAGCAGCAAATGAGATTAACCCTAAGCATAAAGAAGCTCTGGCTTATCTTGCTCAGTTTCCCAGTGAAATCAAGATAGAAAAAGATACATTTAAAAGAACTACTATTGTGAAACAACGTGGTTAATTGTGGAGATTGGTATTGTGTGAATGATTTTATTTTTGTAATAAAGAATATTTTTTTAGTGACTTTGTTTTTTAAATTACTGATTGAAATCTATAATAGTGATGATAGAATTAAGATGATGATGATAAGATATCTTTTTGAATTTGAATTTTGAGGGAGATAATCAATTTTTTAAACTGGTCAATCAATTGCCTCCATAAATCAAAAGTTTAGAGCTTGGCAATGTCAATCTCTTGGGGTATTGAAATTTGGGGGTCAAGGAAATCTAAGGGAGCAGAATGTTTCTAGATTCTTCAGATGGGTAATGCATGGGAAAAAATCTGTTCAATTCTAATCATACGAAAAATCATTAATTTTTCTTTGTATTTTCAGTCTAATAAAATTTTCCGAATTCTTGGCATAATTCTTTTCAACATCTTTTTCTCTTGCTTATAATTCAACCATTTTTTCATACATGCAAAGTATCTCCCAACATGACCTTCGCCTATTTAAAACCGTCACTGACGCTGACGATACAACTGCCCGAAATTACCTCACTACATACCCAGATCTCAACAGTGCTTTGGAAGCTTTCCTTGAAAAGCAGCGAAATGACGAAGAATCGTTAGGAGCAAGTTTTGATGAGCGGATTTTTTCACAAGTGAAGCAGACTCAACATGACGATCCTGTAGATGTGAGATTATCACAAAGTCAAATATTTGAACCATTGCGGAAAAACATCAGAATGCCTTCGAAACACTCCTCGCAGTCTTCGTTGTTCGGGAATGATCCTTCAACAGGTGAGAATTCCGGAGGAAAACCGATCGATTCTGAACAAGAAAAAGACAAAGAGAAGAAACAAGAAAAGAGTCCAATAAAGTTCTCTCCAAAGAAGACTCCTCATAAGTCTGTTGACGTCTTTGCTTACTTCCGAAACATCACGCATTCCGACAGCGATAATGATGACCTTTTGATCGAAAAAGCTCCTCCTCGTGCAGTTGTTAAAGAGGAAAAAGAAACCCCCAAGAAGAAAGTCAACATGGATCATCAAAAGACGAAAAAGATACCAGAAATTAGTCAGACAAATCAGATCAAAGAAGTTAATCAGAAGGAACTAAAGAAAGAAGAGGCACTGAAGAAATCTGTTTCGAAAATTGAGAAAGCTGAGGAACCTACTGCTAAGAAAAAAGTGGAAAATACAAAGAAAGAACCACAACAAGCGATAACAAGTCAAAAAGAGCCCCCACAAGTTAATGTCAATAAGAAAGAGAATATTATTAAAACAGAAGCGAAAGAAGAAATAAAAAATAAAAGACAAGACCTTCCTCCTTCTTCTACAATTTCTTCCCAAAAAATCGCTCAAAAGGTGGAACAAAAATCCCCTATTTTGATGCAGAAAAGAGAGGGGATGAAGATGAATAGAAGTGATAGCATAGAGCCAAGAAGAGAGAAGCCAATAATAAAGAGACAAGAAAGTGTGAAGGAGATCATCCCAAAAGTGAATAATACGAGGCCAGAACTTCCAAAAGGATCAAATGTGTTTCCAATGTTGCAGATTTTGACCTCAAGACTTCCTGAACTTCCGTGGGTGATTAAAGATAAACAAGAAGATTATGTTGAGTCTTTCCAGAAGAAACAAGGGCAATCTTCAAAGACCAAAAAGAGATTCAGTAATGGCAGTAATCAGCAAGAAACAGCAACATCAGCAGGAGAAACAAGCTGGCCAAAATATCTTGGATCTTTATTGATGGAATGCCGACTGTCATCTGAAGATTATGTTGACAAGATCAACATTCATGATGTCATTGAAATTGAAGAAGACGCAATAAAATTCTCTTCAACCAATGTCACACAAAAGAAGAAAACCAATGAAAAAGGGAAACCTGTTACCCTAAAGAAATGGAGTATAAAAGGAAACAGCCTCGCTGTCCGCTGTAGCTGGCATGGCCATTTTCTGGGCTATTTAAAATGTCAAGACGAAGAGATTTTTGTCTTTTTACTTGCGAAGCAATACATTATTCTAGAAGGAGTTGTAGTAGGAATTGAAAAAGGAACAAAAGGGCAAATACAAAAAGAGCCAGTTCTTGGTGAGAAAGGAGAGGCAACAGAGCAGTTAAAGACATTATTGGCCAGCATTCCTGTGCCGAGTAGGCTGCAGCTCCAAGTGAATGTTTATTTGACAAGCCAAATCATCATAGATCCTCCGAGTGTGTCTACAATTCCAGGCAGAAAACGTGGGAAAAAGTCAAAGAAAAGAAGGAATGACTCGGATGATGAAGATGAAAACCAAGATGAAGAGTCTCAAAAGGATTACCAGATACTCAAATACACCAAGGAATCTCTTGCAAAACTCTTCACTTTGCTGAAGCTTTGTATCTTGACACCTTCTTTAGTTCAAGTCCGGCATAAGCATGATCCTTTTAAACGATTTAAAAGAGAAAAATTCGATCCAAATTCCTTCTTTAATATCGGAAAAAGTTCCTCTTCTTCTGCTCCTCCTCAATTAATTATCCTCACAATGATTGAGTATTACAAATTAGCAATCGCTTACAATGGTCTAGCGACGGCCCAGGCTGCTGCAAAATCACCAATCGAAAGCTCAAAGTTTAGTTCTTCAAAGTTAATGGAAGACGCAATGGTGATAGAAGATGAAGGCGAGGAAAGTGATGATGATAATTACAGTGTAGAAGAGGAAGAAGAGGAAGGGATATATAGAAGAGAAGGGCCAGGAATATTGAAGAGAACGCAGAATTATCAAGTGAATGACCCCATACTTGTGGAAGATAACAAGACAGAAGAAGAAAAAGAGAATTTGAACACAGATATCTTGAGCACAGGGGAGCAGATATCGAATTATTTCGAGCTTACAGAGCCAACAGGAACGTTTAAATCTGATCTACATCCTTATCAGAAACAAGCTTTGACATGGATGATGTACAGAGAAGGGAAGTTTGGAGTGAATGAGTTGTATCATGAGCCGCCAGAAGAAGGAAGACTCTTGAGTGATTTGTTCCAAGAGATAGTTTTACCAGATAATACAAGGATGTATTTTAATGCATTTAATGGAGAAGTGAGCATTGAGTTCCCCAAGTCCAAGTCATGTAAAGGCGGAATTCTGGCTGATGAGATGGGACTGGGAAAGACAGTAATGACACTAGCGTTATTACATACAAATAGAAGGAAGGTAAATGAGATGGATGAGCATGGAGGAAATCAAGAGAGCTCAGAAGATGAGTTTAGCTCAGAGTATCTCAAGAAAATCGCCAAGAAGAACAAGCAAACAGCCTTCTTCCCTCCGAGTAAAGGAGCTGGAATGGTTAGTTCTGATGATGAAGACTGGGATATGGGAAGTAGTTCAAAGTCCAAGGTTCAAAAAGGGAAAGCAAGCAAGGAGAAAATAGTAAAGTCACCAATAAGGTCGCCTATTACGGCAGGAAGAAAGAATAAAAAGCTGAAGAGGGATGATTCAGATGATGAGTTTGATTTTGGATCGAGGATAGAGAGCGATAACTGGCAGCCAGAGGATTTAGCATCGGTCCGAAAAGAGACGGGATTGGTGAGGAAAGATAGTTTTGATTTGATGGGCTTTGGAACTGCAGAGACAATGAAAGCTGGAACATTAATTGTGATGCCTTTAACAGTGCTCAGTCAATGGGAAAGTGAAATAAAAGCCCATTCACATAAAGGGACTTTATCAGTGCTGCAGTATCACGGGACAAATCGAAAAAAGACTAGACTGTCAGATTATGACGTAGTGCTGACGACGTATGGGCTGGTAGAGTCGGAATATAATAAGAAAGGAGATGAGGCGCATGGAGTGTTTAGATACGAGTGGTTCAGAGTGATATTGGACGAAGCACATAATATCAAAGGAAGGAATACGAGTACAGCAAAGGCGATATACGCGTTGTCTGCGGAGTATAGATGGTGTTTGACAGGAACTCCGATTCAGAATAAGCTGGATGATTTGTTTTCTTTGCTGCATTTTTTGAAGATTGAGACTTGGGGCGAGTATTTTTGGTGGAATACTTATATAAACAATTTCCAGTCATTAGAAGAAGCCAGTAAACTCGTTCGAGGAATATTGAAATCTGTCTTGTTAAGGAGAACAAAGAAATCAACATATCGGGATGGAAGAAATATTTTAAAACTCCCTCAAAAGATCATCCACACTGAGTTGGTCGAACTCACTGAAGAAGAAAGGAAGATTTATAATTGTTTCTTTGGAAGAAGTCAGACCCAATTTGACCAAATGATCAAAGGCGGAACTCTCCAATACGAATACGCTCATATTTTCGAGCTATTGATAAGGCTCAGACAAGTCTGTGATCACCCATGTCTTGTGTTTTCCAAAGACGATCTCAAGGACCAAGTCAGTCTCGAATCTGCTGTGATAAAATTCCTTGAAAAGCGTACACAGAGTTCCTTGCTCAGTAAAAAGGGAAAGGATAATATGGTGGAGGAGAAGCCACAGGGTGGGTTGTCTTCAGGTTTCGTGGAGAATATTATTAAAAGTTTGAAAGGAAAGGAGTTGGAGCCCTGCTGTATTTGTCTTGAGGATATAACGAAGCCTGTGATCACGAATTGTGGACATATTTTTTGTGAGAGATGTCTCACACAAAGTATTTCCGCTTATAAAAGATGCCCTTTATGTAAACAGGAGATTTCGACTCGCGATATAATGGCGATTTCCCTAGAAGAGGCTGAGGATAATATGTCGTTGTTAGATGCTAGCAATCCGAATTTCAGGAAGAGTTCGAAACTAGCTGCGTTGCTGAAGGCGGTGGAGAAAGTGGCAGAAAAGGGAGAGAAATGTATCATATTCTCACAGTTTATTGGGATGTTGAATCTTGTCGAGAAATTTTTGAATAAAGAAAATTTTGGTTTTAGAAGGATAGATGGAGCTCAGACATTAAAGCAAAGAACACAGAGTATTGAGGAGTTTAAGAATGATCCAGATATAGTGGCATTCTTAATTTCCTTAAGAGCAGGAGGTGTTGGGTTAAATTTAACAGCAGCAAGGCATGTCTTTATTGTGGATCCTTGGTGGAATCCTGCAGTGGAGGATCAAGCAATAGAAAGAGCGTATAGAATAGGACAAAAGTATGATGTGAATGTGGTGAGATTTGTGTGCTCAAAGACAATAGAAGAGAGAATTTTGGAGTTGCAGGATCAAAAGAAAGAGCTGATTAATATGGCTCTGCATTTTAATCCCGAACAACAGAAAAAGAATAATATCGAAAATATGATGTTTGTCATGAGAGGCTTTGATGATGATGGGGGGATTAAATAAGAGCTTGATAGATTGTATAAAGAAACAAAAATTTAGGAAATTTTCCCTCGTGAGAAGGGACCTGTAAATACATTTATTCTTGTAAATGAGAATTTTGATTTTTAAATATTATTAAATCTTTCTGTAAAAACAACAAAAAACATACATGGACCATAAATGCAGTGAGTGAGTTATCTTGCGCTTATTATTTATACTTATCTTATTATTATGCTTTTATTTAACTGATTCTCAACATACTTACAACAAATCATCAAATAATTGGCCACCTAAAAAATTATTAATGAATGACAAAAATATTCTTTGTACCTTGAGGTTGGGATTGTTGGGATTGAGGTTGGCTTTGAGTCTGGGGTAAGCTTTGAGCCATACCGCTCATATCAAAAGCATTAGTGGGCTTATTTTGTGTGGGCATAGTATTGAAATTGCCCATTTGTTGTTGGTTAAATCCTCCTGCATTTTGACCAAATCCACCAGCATTTTGGCCAAATCCGCCAGCATTCTGGCCTTGATTGAATCCTCCAGAGAAACCTCCAGAAGGCTGAGCAGTGTTAAAAGCACCACCTCCAAAGGAACTTTGTCCACCAAATTGATTTTGGTTTCCTCCTCCGAATCCTGTATTGGCTTGTGCAGTGTTGAAGTTATTATATCCTCCCATATTGCCGCCCATATTTCCCATGTTTCCAAATCCACCGCCATATTGATTCTGGCCTTGTTGTCCACCGAATTGGCTTTGACCTCCAAATTGGTTTTGACTTTGGGTGCCAAATTGATTTTGTTGTTGACCACCAAATCCACCCATATTACCACCCATATTGCCCCCAAAGCCACCGCCCATACCCATATTAGGGTTGGCGTTCATGTTACCACCGAAACCACCAGAGAAACCACCTTGGTTTTGGTTAGTGGTGGTGCCAAAGTTAGTATCAAAGCCGCCCATTGGTTGAGATTGGGCAGTTTTATAAAGAGAAGAGATTTGGCTTGACTAAAGAAGAATAATATTCAATAAACGTGTAACAATTCAAAGAGAAATACCAAAGATTGGGTATTTTGTTGAGGAGACTGAGTAGTAGCAGTATTACCAAAGCTTGGTTGAGCAGTGTTGAAGGCATTGGCATTGGTATTGGCGGTTTGATTTGAAGGAGTTGAATCAAAATCAAAGAGATTTTGGACTTCAGCTTTGCTAAGAAAAAATTATTAGGGTTCAGAAAGTTAAATCTTTCATACTTCATGGTATTATTGGTGGTTTGTTGCTGAGTTTGGCCTTGATTGAGGTTAGTATCACCAAGAAGATCAAGCAAATCATCTTGAACGCTTGGTTTAGGTTGAGATTTAGTAGCAGCTTTTTTGTCTTCTCTTTCAATGGTGTATTCAACTCCTGAAGGAATGAAAGGTTTGGGCTTTTGACCTTGACGAATGGCTTTATAACGTTCAAATGTCTTGTTGAGATCATCATTTAACTCGAGGACAAAGTTAAGGACTTCTTCATCACTTTGTTTAGCAATAAAGTCTCTTAATTTATTCTCCATTCCTTTTAAAGTTTGAACCAATTCAGTCAAAATATCATTATTCTTGGGATCTTCTCTTGGGTCATGAGCATCAATCATTTCCTTTGATAATAAATAAACCTCATAAATCTCAAAGAATTACATTGGTGAGCTGAATATTTTGCTTGACGACATCAAGATCCTTTTTGAGCTTAGCATTCAAACCTTTAGAGGAGGAGGAGGAAGTGGATCCTCCAGAAGGAGCAGGAGTTCCGAAAGAGCTGCTTTTATGAGAAGGTTCATGTTCAGGAGGACGATCATAATCAGATGTAGATGGTTGAGAAACCTTTTTATTTCTATAGAAAGAGAGGTTAGGCGTGATCTGGCTGAAGAAAATTATTCACTTAAGAAGATAAGCATAGCTGGAGTCAACATGAGAAGGAAGTTTAACACCTTTCTTTTCAAGAGCATCAGCAAAAGCGAATATTCCAGGAAGAATATCCTTGTAGGATCCGTAAATTTGGACCCAGTACTTGGTCAAATGAGTCAATTTGTCAAGGACCTGTCATAGAAGAGGTGAGGAATTGGAGCGGAAAGTCAGTATACAGTTTTATCGATATCTCTGTTTATAAGGGCATTTAAGACAGACATGAAATCTTTGCTGGCAACTTGAGTTTGGAAATTGAGTTCACAACCATTAGCAGCGACTTCTAAGAACTCCAAACAAAGGTAGATAACTTTGGGGTTTCTGGTAGACATCATACGTTTACGAAGAATGCCAACAGCGTGTTTGGGCCTATAATTTAAGGGGAATTAGAAAAATGAGAAAGTACATGTCAGCACGAGAGTTGATAATGTTGCAAATTTCGACTAATAATTGAGTATCAGGATGGACGGTGGCTTCAGCAGTAGCCCTGTTAAAGTATTGTTCAAGTTGTTTGACTTTATCAGCACTCATTGTGTGAAAAGTGTTTGTTTTTTCAATTAAAATTTCTATTTATATTATAATTGATTTGTTTAACTTTAGACTTTTTTGTCTTTAGAGATATTATGTTTTCATTGCTGGATCTGTTTGGGGAAATATTACGTCGGTTTTTGAATCATATTTTCTTAACAGAAACAGATTTTTTTTTGTCTCTCAATTCTACTGTATTCTGTGCAAAAAAAAACTTTTTTATCAAATTATCCCCTCGCCTTATTCTACTAAATTTATCTCTTTCTTTCAAGGTTATTCATCATTTCTCAAGAACCTTTTGATGATAGGACAAGGATAAATTTGAAAATCTGACTTTTTGTAAAAGAAGAAAAATTTATTGATTCGCCTTGTTTGGGGACGAGGGAGCTATTTTTAAACAAACAAACAAAGAAAAAATCAAATCTTTAGGAATATTCGCCCGCGAGATTTTACTTAAATGCATTACAAAAAGTATTTTAGTTCAAAAAACAATTTTCTCTTGTATTTATTTTAATTCTAGAAATTTACCAAAAATGTCAAAAACTCTGACCAACCCCTTTCAAAATCCATTCTTGAACCTCGTATGATCCATAACTCGCCCTCATATCGAGGTTGAAACTAAGAAGTAGCCTAACACGTGTAGGACCCGCGAATTGAGATTGGCATAATCTTAACACGTGAGATTTTTCCCGCGGTTTTCTATTTCTTTTTGATCAGGTATAAAACCGTGCAGCTTGAAGATATTTATAAAAACATTTTTAATCCAAACTCAACACTAATAAACAAGCCTTTTTCCCCATGAAGTACTTGACCTTATTTATTATTACCTGCTTGGTCGCTTTGAGCTTTGCCAAAGAATGGAAGAGAGTCGCTGATTTGCCTGATTACGATGAAAATGATATTTTGGGAATGGGAAATATGAACCAAGAAGCCCAAGATCCCATGAAAGAATTAGAGGATATCTTTGGTAAACTCAATCCTTCTGGTAATCAAGAATTATCCAATGAACAATATAAGGAACTTTTGAAGGATTTGATTTTGGGAACTGGACGTAATGATGTCGAAGCCCAAGGAAAAGAATCAATTGCTGCTATTCAACATAAATTGATTGGAAGCATTATCGATGAATATGTTGATCTTGAAACCAAGGGGTCTAATACTATGCAAGACTTACTCCAAGATTTGGAACAAGAAAAACTCCTCTCTTATATCGATAAAGTCTACAAAAGAAAACTCGACACCATGGAATTATAAGAGAGAATTTTTTTAAATCTATTCCTTGTCTATCTGTTTGTCTGTTTGTTTGTAAAAAAATGTC
>Ga0182738_1006130_pt1 | contig 12584 bp, 6 predicted proteins | sample eDN5th30CBELigMG_FD_128876 | JGI IMG/M metagenome (GOLD analysis project Ga0182738, IMG submission 128876) | Enriched Miracle-Growth compost microbial communities from Emeryville, California, USA - eDNA 5th pass 30_C BE-Lig MG (version 2)... ...
AGCAATTGGAACAGCAACTGGAACTGGAACAATGATGGACATAATCATCATCACCATAATAATCACCATCATCATCACCATCATAGCGGCGGAGGCCATCATAATCATCATCATCATCACAGTGGTGGAGGGCATAATCATCATCACCATCATAGTGGCGGAGGGCACCATAGTCATCATCATCACTAAATCTCAACAGAACACTAAAAATATCATCTTTTTTTTTGTTTGCTTTTGTTTTGAAAGTTTTGTTTTGTATACATTGGGAGTAGTTAAGATGTAAGCTGCTCCATTCATAATATTTTTTATCCCCTTTCTCAATTCATCTGAAATACAAATTTTACCTTTCACATACTGTATAAAATCGTATCAGGATCTGAGTCCCTTTTTTTGTATTAAAGAAGTCAAGTGAGGGTAAAATTGGCAAGAATGATGATATCGATATTGGCTTCATCTTTCTCATTTCCCTTCATCGGACTAAAGCTTTTTTGGGTGAATTTTACATCCTCGAAACATTAAAACCTCGTAAATTCTGGGATTGAGTATCTGAGAAACCCCAAAATTGTCTTAATCAACTTTGAAATGAGGCCAAGATAGAAATTTGGTAAGATAGTGAAATCTTTGAACGTGTTATTATTGACCTGTATTGTGAGATTGGAACTTTTCACGTCGAACATTGAAAGATTTCTTGAAAGAATTCTGGGAAAATTGAGGATTGGTCCAATTCCTAACAGAAGATGGGGAAAAGGCTGCAAACAAAAAGTGAAAAAAAAAAAATCAAGAAAAATTTTTTTCTTCAGATTTTTGCAAGGCCTGATTTCCAATGGGATGAAGAGATTTTTATTAGTTTTTCTTAGAAATTTATTCGACAATAATAAATATCAAGTTTTGCACATTCATATCACATGTACAAATTTGCTATTTATACATGCCATCACATCAAGCCATATCTCAATAAAATACGAAGTATAGTCACATAAGTATCCCATATCTTGAAGTAAATGTCAATTTTCCCAGTGTAAAAGCCAATCGGAAGAAGCATTTTTAAAGAGAAAGCCTCTTCTTTTCGTGCAAATTCTTCAGGGAAAATTTTATTTTTCGAGTCTTACCTTCCAGATCCTTCATGTTGGAAAAATTTCAAGTCTCTATCTAACAATAAAAATTCCTTTAAAACATCAAATCACATCTCATAGCTTGCTTCTCACAAACTTTTTCCATCACACCATCCAATTTCTGCTTCACGAAATCCTCACCTTCCACCTCAATCATCACACTTCTCAACCTTTTCAACTGTCCTAAGACCCTTTCTATCCTCTCAACCATCTCATATGGTATCGTACTTGACGCTCTTATTGCCAAATTACTCAATCTTTTTGATAAACAATTCATCTTGAAAATATCCCCAAACCATTTTGATGGCTTACTGTACAAATCTTCCATTATTCCAAAATCAAAGGTAAAACTCTCCAGATTTTCAAGCTCTTGTAACATCTTGGCGACCTTCAGATCCCACGTTTTGGGCACCTTGATCTTTTTCTGCGGTTTCTGTGTCTTTACAGAACGATTATTCTCTTGAATAACTTCTTGGAAATATATCAAGAAATAATCAATTGATAAATCCCCATTCGTCATATATATCTCCAGATCTTCCAATTTCACCATTTTAGACACAACTTCAGCGATATAATTAAACACTTCCACCTCAAATATTAAGGGTAAATCCAGCCTGAAATGCCTAAGCGACTCTCTTTGCCTGAGAAGAAATTCACATAGGCCTTTAACACGTCTTTGGGCGTTCTTTGTAGAGGTTATAGTATCGTCAAGGCCTTCAATTTCTAAGCATTTGAGCTGGTTTTGGATACCTGTGACTTTTTCAAGGGTATTTGAGATACTCTCTAAAGACCAGCTTGTGGACTTTAATTTGAGGTATCGAAGGTTTGGCTTGCTTTTGAGGTATCTCCAGAGATAATTTTCTATGTGTTTGTTTTGCTGGATGTAGCCAGTTTTAGTGCTTCTTTGTCTGGAAATTGACAATGAAAGGGAAACAAGGGATCTTTGCCTTTGGAAAAAGTCCTCTAATAATTTCCATTCCCCAGAGTCAATAAAGGTGATTTCCAAAGAAAATGCGTGGAGATTTGGAAGGAAAGATATCGCTTTGAATAAATAGGACGTCCCATGTGGGCGAGTATTCAGCACAAGATTGAATTTTTGAAGGTTTTTAAGGGATTTAAAGCCTTGGATAACGAATTCTCCGAGCGGATATAAGCAGTTGTGGGTGATGAGAAATGAGAGGTTTGTCAGGTTAGGAAAAATATTGAAGCTGTAAAGTGGAATAATTTCAGCGTCAAGAAGGTTTTTGTATTGCTGATCCAATGTGAATATTCTCTTTGCTTGGGAATTATTTGGCATGAAATTTTCTTGGTTATTCAACAGATAATGACGCTGTTTTTGTGAAGCTTTGAAAGAGTCTTCTTCTAGCTCAGCGCTGTCTTCAGAATCCAGAGCTTCAAAGAACGATTCAGAGCGTTGGAAAGAACTGATATGAGTCAGGCTTGTAATTTGTGGGTAAACCTGATTTCCTTTCATGATCTTATGGATTCCAATTTGATCATAGAATGTCTGTTCATAGTCAAAATCCTTTAGTTTTTTCAGGCGAGAGGTGTATTGTCGGATCAGTTGGTATTCATCCATAACGGCAGTTTCTACACGATTAGCATCTGAGCTGAAATATCGCCGGAAAACTGTAAGATCTCGAAGAAAAGCAAGAGATCTGTAGATAGGGAAAAGGTCTGGGCGAGTCCATTCAGAATTTTTGTAAAGGCGGATTTCAATATTTTTGACCTTTTTGGGCAATTTGTGGAAGTATTGGAAGATATGATCTTTTTTAGCATAGATAAAGGGTTGATGGAATGAGGTAAGAGACTTTGAATGCTGGAGGATTTTGAGCCAGTAGAGTTTTTCAAAGGTGGAGATGTTGAGATGTGTGAGGGTTTTGAAGGCTTTCGGCTTGGCATAGCGATGCTCGTGAAGGTTGGAAAGATACTCATTATTGTAATTGGCTTTAATGGAGACGGATTTGAAGTGGAGGTATTTGACGGAAGCTTTTTGGAGGAGTTTCGGGTTGTTTTGGTCGAGGTAGAGGGTCCGTCGGAGGTATTTAGGTTTGGGTTTGGGGTTGAGGTTGTGGGGATCAGACTCGGAGTCGGTCATGTTTTTGGGAAAAAAATTAATTTTACTTGTTTTACTTGTGAGATTTGGGAGCAAGTGAATGCTGATTTAAAAATTTTTATAAAGAGATCTAAAGGATTTTTCTTGAGATTTGTGTGTGTAATAAAAAGCAATAATAAATTCAGGCAAATATAAACGAAAGTTGGTATTCTAGAAACTTCTTTTAGCTTTATTTTTTGTTTTTGAGAAGAAAAAATTATATCTCAATGAAAATGGAGATCCCTCTTCAAATCATGATAAGAACTAGGCTTTCCAGTCTTCAATTCTCCAATTCTGTAAAATTAATTTTCTTAGTATTTCGGGTAATGATTTGGATGTAATTATTTTTTAAAGAGATAATACTTGCTATTGATTTCTGTGTTTTTGAGAAAGATTGAATAATTTTTCTTCAGTCTTTTTATGGACTTTTAAAAATTCTTTCAAATTTTTTTTTTTAATGAAATTTTATCATGCAGATTTTTTTTCTTTGCCAATTAGCTGAAAATCCAAAAGGTAAAAGACGGCTCCAAGGGTGCTTGTTATGTTTTAATATTTAAGAGATCATGAAAATAGTGAAAACTAAAATTGATGATTTAGAGAGAAAGAAATGGCTCTAAGTTTGACTGATGAGATTGAAAGAAATTCTATCAGAGCTTTTGACTTGTTCTAATAAAACTTGACAAATTTCAAGGAAATAAAGCCCATTTTCAATATTCATTGGCAAAAACTACCAAATATATGATATTCTTTAGCATAATATATTATTCTTCAGCAGAAAATTGGTGAAACCTTTCTTCAAGGGATTCAAGAGCCTGGAGAGAGATCTTAGAAAAGGCTGAGCTCGTTACTGAGCTCAATATTTTTTGAAAATAGAAGGTCTAAAAGTTCAAGACAGAAATCAGAATTTGGACCTTTCATCATTTATAATGTTGAAATATGATCAAGTCTGTCCAGACCTTGTCTTGAATAAGCCCCACACCATTTCTATAAAGAAACAGAAATGGCTCTTTCAGGGCTGCTTTTGGAGAGGAAATTTTACGGGCAAGTTGTGTTAGGCAAGGTTAGTAGGCGGATGGATACTGAAGACGTCATATCAAAATTCAGTAGAAAGTCAAAATTAGATGTCTAAACCTATCTAAAAAATATTGAATTAGTCAGAAATCAAACTAACCAAAAACTCTAAAATTTTTCAAGCAACTCTTTGAAAAATATTTCCCCTCGAATTTTTCTAATAACGAGCCGTTTCTCTATGAAATTCTCCCTTGAATTATCAAGGAGGACTCCAAAACAAAAAGGAAATCATCCAAGAAAACTCGCATGCTACAAAATGGAACTGGTTAGAGGATATTTTATAGAAAAAACCAGATTTTCCAAAAGGTTAAAATTAAACAAATCTTTCGTCAGAAAGAACATTCCAAAAAAATTCAAGAAGATTTTTTAAACCGAAACTCTCCTTGCAAATCTTAAAATCAATAATTCAATTCCCCAAACTCCCAAAACTACCCTAATGACATCCTCATCCTCTTCCTCAAGCTCTCTCGACACCCTTGAACCCGGAATATCTCGCCCATTGATGATCCCTCAACTCAACTCCGCTCATAAAACCACATTCGATAAAAGTACCTGGGATCTGTGTCTTTATCTAATCGGGCCTTTTAGTCATGATCAAATCTAAACCAAAGTGGACCAAGAGCTTTTCTTTTGACAACAATAAGCTCGTGACAAGCACGTAAGATCTTGAGATGAGAAGAAGGGAGGCTGAGATCATTTAATAGATTCATTACAGATGATGATATTAAGGCTTTTACTCAAGAAGTTCAATCGCAAGTCTCAAGGCATAAATGGAATGAGATTACAGCTGCTAATATCTCTCTTTATTGGTAATTTTACTTCTTAGAAGAGGACCGAAAGTTTTTGGTTTGGGAAAGATAAATTATCTTGTCTCTTTATGAAGAATGGAGGATAATTCTTATTGAATAGTTGTAAGAGGTTAACAGATAAGGGAATGGAGAGTTTCGCTCAAACGATTGGCAAGAACTTGACGAATTTGCAAAGCTTTACAATGAATTTCACAAGGTAATGGAGAATCATTAGGAGTGTGGAATGTTAATATGGAATCTTTAGTTGTGAAAACGTGACTGAGGTTGGCATAGAATCATTTGCGAAGTTCATCTTTAAGAACTGTGTTCAGCTACAATCTCTTTCCATTAGCTTCAACAAGTAAAATCTATGCGAGATTTACCATTGAGAAATTTTCAATAGGAGTAAATTGTTGACAGATAAAGGAGTTGCGGCATTAGCTTTTGCTATTGGAAAGAGCAGCAGTACAAAACTTCAGAAACTCACACTTCTCTTCAATGAGTAATTTTGCTTGGTTTTCGAACGAGCTAATTTAACCAAATTAGATGTGAGAAGATAACAGATGAAGGAGTAAAAGCAATAGCAAAAGGCATTGGAAGAAACTGTGTAAATCTTGAGAAATTCTCTCTATCTTTTACTTGGTAACCAAATTTTTGATAGAGAAAACTTCTCAACGGTAAAAATAGGTGTTTGCAGATCAGTGATGAAGGAATTGATGCACTTGAAAGAGGGATAATTAGAAATTGTGTTCATCTCAAGAGATTTGAAGTCAACATTAATTCGTAAGGATCTTGAAAGGAAGAGGCTTAATTTCTGGGAAAGAAGTAAGAAGGTAACAGATAAAGGAGCAGAGATATTAGCAATGGGAATTCACAAAAGATTAAACAAATTAGAAGAACTATCTATATTTATCGGAGGGTAATAATGGAAGTGGTTTTCAGGAGATTTATTGAGTTTTTTAGCGAGAATAAAGTCACAAGAAACTGCTTGTTAAGAGTCAAGAATCTTTTAAGTGCTGTCCCAAAGTTTAATTTGACTTACGGGTAAGAAGCATTCATTTTGCTTCTTATTAATGTGACGTTATAGGTTTAAAGGATTCAAAATATAGACGAATAAATTGATCAAATGAATCTCTTTGACTTGAGTTTCGAGGTTCTGTGATTGAAAAATTGAATAAAAATTTTTAACAGGATTGATAACTAACTACTCTTATTATTTAAATCATTAATTTTTTTTTGAATATCATTTCATATAATCTTTTAATAATTATTCAGAACTCGATTTCTAAGCAGCATACTATTTATTATAAATGCTCGTAATCGTATTATCCCTTCATAATTCACTCTTTTCCAAAGAAAATTGCTTTGTCAGAATTTGATGTTCACTCCAAAAAATTCGAAATTAGGTTGCTCTTATAAAAAAATTATTTCCAAGGATATTCTAGATATGAGTCAGGTCTGAGTTTTTCCTTCAGAATTCCATATTCCCCCAAGTTATGAAAAAAGTGTAAAATTCACAGTATAATATGTGAATCATACATATTTATTGATATTAAATTAATTCACGATTCCCTGATTATCCACTCACCCAGTCCTCAGATACTCCCTCTTTTTCTACTTCATCCAAGCCAAATCCAATATTATCCCACTAAATGATTCCCAACACGATCTTCAGAGGTGCAAAGGCCAAGAGGGGCTTCAGTTCACGGTAAATTTTGGCATCATCCAGGATAAGAGTTCCCCCAGACGACCTTTCTCAATTCCCAAAACGAATAAACCACAGAGCTTCACCAAGTATCAGGACCGAAAACCATGAGAACCCTGAAGTTTTAGCAAGTCTCTTCAAGACTGAAGAGAATGATGATCCCATCAGAGAGATAATATGGTAATCTAGCTAAATGTTCTCAAGAAGGTCTTCTCTCTAGGAAATATCAAGGGAAACGGCTTTAAGGGAAGAGATTTCAAAGGATCAAGATAGAGAAAGCAATAAAATGAGAAGAAAAAGACAAGGAGAAAGGCCTGCTGGAGAGTCTGATTTTCAGGACTTTAAAATTAACAAGGCAACGAGAAATTGAGGCAGCTTAATTTCTTTTAATGCTATGCGAAAAGAAACCCAAACAAGCCTCGTTCAAGTAAGACATCACAAAACCCCACATTCTTCACATAACCAAGCGAATCAGTCTACTGATTCATTCTATGTGTCTAGTGATATCAACAGACCTCTAGTTGGTATTTTATGGAACCGATGGTGAGTGGGTTCTATGATGTTTTTCCGGTAGACTTGAGTTTCTTGGCAAAAGCGGGTCTTAAGGAGCTAAACCTGTGGAAAAGCATGAAGGAGATAATATTGGAGGTGGTTTAGTAAGGAGTTTCGAGAGGAGGTCTGTTGATCTGAGATGGTTTCTAGGAGGATTAGAAGATTTTTTATGAGAGAGTTACTCTGGAAGCTTTTATCAAGGGGAAAAGTGAAGGCAGCCCGGAGGGAGGCTTATTGATAAGGATGGCTCATTGCTAATATTATGGAATTTATTTGATGTGAAAGGAATACTGAGAGTTTTTTATTGAGAAGTGCTAAAATTATACAAGTTGGAATTCAAAACAAGGACGCTCAAGGGTTAAATTTAGAGATGTAACAAGAGAGATGTAATAAATGAGAGGTCTAACTATAAGATTCGATTCCTGAAAATGCGGAAGTTTAGGAGTTCAAAAATATTTCAAAAGGCTTTCTTGTGGAATTTTGTCTCTTTTGAAAAGAATACAGGCAAAGGTAAATTTGGCACTTGACATTATAAAACTCAAATTTGAATTCTTTGAAGACTAAAGTTTGCTCTGTCTTACAGAAAATGATCACTACTGGCAAGGTGAGAAAAATAGAAGAGAAAATGGACTTGAGAGGGATGTAATATTTATCTAATGAAGAGTTCTAAGGTGAGCCTTGAGAGTATTCAGGAGGCCTTCAAATATCATTTTTTTACGAAAGAAACTCTCAGGCGAAAAATTAGTTTAGGTCGTAGTTTGATTTTGTTCATGGAAAGAATATCATAATCGAGACAAAACTACTTAAAAAAAGGCTTAATTTAACCTTCATTGGACCTTCTTTTCTCGAATTTAAATTTTCCATCCTTAGGCAATAAAACCACTCAGGTCAATTTTAATAAATCACAGGCCCAAAACCTCAAAGGAGTATAATGTGAGTTTCCGAACGAAGCGGTTTTTCTAAGAGTTTGCTCTTTTCGCAAAGAATGTCTGATCAGAATGTTGATAGGCTAAATAAAACCTTTTGTAAAAATAGTTCAAGAAAAAAATTTGATTTCTTTGGATGATTTTTTTTTGTCTTTCGGATAAAGCATCATATAAATGTCAATATATATTGAATAAACAAAATTATATATGTATTACTCAGTTTCCTTCGTGATCAATCTTTTGAGAAATCACTTCTCTTCTTGTTTTTAAAGAGATAATTATCTAAAGTAGAAAATTCTAGAAAAACAAATCTTCTCTTCACTCTTCATTTTGATATTAGGACTCGTGCTTACTTTGATTTTAAATTTTCCTGAATACTCTTCATCTTGCAGAAAACTTAGAATCACCAAAAGCGTTCTCATATCGCATAACGAGTAAGAGATAGAAGCTCTTAATTTCTCATGGAATTTTCCTCTTAGAATCCAAAGTTATTTATTTGATTCCTTCGATTGACATTCTTTACGATCTGATCCACCTGCGAAACCAGATCTTCTTGCTCTTCTCTACTTGTTTGGTTCACTGTGAAGAACACATTTCTCTTTAGATTAGCCAAATTCCATCGAATCTCTTCAATTGATTTTCCATCCATTCTATCAAAAGGCATGCTAAAACAAAAACTTTTCAACCTCTTTAACTCCTTCAATTGCCTAAAGATTTCTCCAAACCATTTCTTTCCTGCTGGATCCTTCACCTTCTCCAGACCTCCAATTGACAAAGTAACTGCTTCCAGCTCTGGCATTTCCCTTAAATAGCTCATTAAATTCGGTCTTAGATTTCCCTTATAGAATAAATAAGACTCTTCCAAGTTTGCTTTCTGAAAATGAAGAGTTCCATATAGATACTTGATGAAATTCTTTAGACTGTTAAGCCGATCACTATTGAACTGAAGGGTCAAGGAATTCACCTTTTTGAGCTCAGAACTCCTTTCTAACAGTTTCTCGATTGCCTCTACATTCATTATATAAGGAAGATTGAGCTCGAGTTTTGATAAAGTTGAGCTGTTTCTTTGCATAAAATTGTAGAATCCTTGGAGGTTCAATGCAGAATATTGATCATCAAACGCTTCAATTCTTAGAGTTTGAATTTTGTTGTGAGTCTTTATTTGATTGAGGCCATTGGAGATCGTTTGTAAAGAAGCAAATTTGCAGTTTAGTTTCAAGGATTTGAGTTGACTTTTCTGGTCAAGACTTGCAATAAACTTTTCAAGCTGTTGATTTTGAGCATGATAGCCATCTAAAGAGGACCTCGCTTGAGAAAGATTAAGCTCAAACGAGGTCAGATTCTCTTGAGAAGCCAAGAATTTTTCTAAAAGAAGCCATTCTTCAGGCTGAATGAAAGGAATTTCCAGAGAGAAAGAATTTAATGAAGACAGCTGGAAGAAAGCTTTGAAGAAGAAGATTGTTCCTTTAGGTCTCACTTCAAGCTTGAGCTTGAAATCCCTGAGTTTTGTGAGGTTCCTGAAGCCATCAATGACAAATTCCGACAACGTATGTGAGCAGTCAAGGTTGAGAATTAAAGACTTGAGATTTGGGAAAATTTCGAATTTGAAGAAAGGCGAGATTTCTTCCCGCATTAACGTTATTGCTTTCCTTTCAAATCCCGTTATAGAAGGCCCAGGACGATTATCTATGCTGTTAAGATTCAGCTGGTCGAATTCTGAGTTGATTTGTTCAGAAGGAGTGATTTCATCTTCCATCATGTCTAAAAAGTCTTCTTCAAAGCCCGGAAAGTCTTCCTCTTGCACGCTCTTTTCCTGAACAAAATGCTCTTCAAGCTTTTCTGTGTTAGGGAGAAGGTCTTCTGAGACAGTAAGAGCAAGATCTGTGACTTGAGGGTAAATGGAATTCTCTCTCATGACTCTTTGATATCCTGTTTGGCCATAAAATTCCTGTCTGAAGCCAAATTCTTTCAGCTTTGTGAATCTTGGTAAATATCTCTTCATACAACGGAATTCCTTTTCAATATACTTTTCGCTCTCTTCTCCAAGTTGGTAAAATGGATGTAAAGCCTTGAGATTTCTAAGTCGAGAAATTGTTTTGTAGATTCTCACGATTGATGGCCATTCAACTTCAAGAAACTTTTGCTGAAGGCTTAATATAAGTTTTTCAAGAGATTTTGGGAGAGATTTGAGGAAAGGAATTACGTAGACAGCTTCTGATTCATTTGATGGAGTGCAAGTAAAAGAAGTAAGATTGCGCATGGTTTTCAGGGTTTTAGCTCCCCGAAAGTCTTCGATAGTGGAGAGGTGGAGGGCTTTCATGTATTTGAGGAGAGCTCTTCTAGGGAAAACATCTTTGCTGCATTTCTTTTCGAGGTTAAAAAAGGATTCTGGCTTCTTTTTGGCAAAGGCTTTTGGGAATATATATTTGACATTAACTTTCTTGACACCTTCAGGAGATAGGTCATTTGAAAGAACTTTTAAGCATAGACCAGATGGAATTCTTCTCGATAAATTTTCATTCATTAGTCGTTGGGAAACAGTGAGGCTGAGCTTGAATTTTTGGTTTGATTAAATCAATATTATTATAACTTTTTATATTTTCTTCTCTTTAAATAGTTTTCAGTAGGAGAGGCAAAATTGTGAAAATTTAAACTGGCTCTTTGTGAGAAAAAATGACCAACCAAATTAAGCAGTATAACTGAAATTACTTAAAAATTGTGCACAGACCAACTTTTGGGAAGTTTTACAAGTTTCTGGACAATTTTTATTGAAATTTTTTTGGTAAGTTTTATATTGAGCTTTTGTTGGGGATAAAATGAATAAAAAGGATAAATATCAAGAGAGAAAGAGCCTATTTTTGATAGAGGAGCTTCGAGTTAAGGCAGAGCATCAGAAAAAAGAGAATTATTGATGCTCAGGGATTGTTTAAAACGAAAGTTTCAAAAAACTGGACAATTATATTTTATTCAACTTAATGCGAAAAAAACTCGAAGTGAACGAAAGCCCACTCATCCAAAGCAAAAAGATCTTCAAGAGATTCTGGGCTAAGATTGGGAGATCGATATAACATGAAAAATTAAAAAGAAAATGAAGAAGGGAGTGCTCTTAAATAAATATCTGGCTCAGGATTAAGTTTTTTTTTTTAATTTTTGAAGGTCTTCCTTTTAAAAATTTATTGTCTATCTTCTCAGAATCATTATCATCATAATCTCAAAAAGAAAAAAAAAAATAGTTTTAATCATCTAAGGCTCAATAATTTAAGTAGAAAAGCTCTCCATCAAGTGAAGAGTTCGGTTGTTTTGTGAGAAAGTTCTAATGAAATCAGGATCAACAAAGCAGTTTTTGAAATGGATATGAAAGTCTGGGTTTTAACTGATATCATCTCTCAATTTGAATGCATAATTATTGCTTTATTCTAATCAATCAACTCTTGAGAAAATTTTTTGAGAATTTTTTTTGGAAAGATAGTTCTCTCGAGAGGTTCTTCATAAATCATCCTCAAGTTTTAGAACTGAGAGGCTTCTCATAACCTCTTGAACAAGACAAGTGCAAGAATTTGAATTTTATCCAAATTATAATGATATGACAAGAAATATAAAACATAATTTTAGCCCAAAAGGAACAATGAAAGATTCAAAAAAAGGTTTCATTTTGACTAAATTAGTTGTTTTACCTCAGAAAAAAGTCTATTTATGAGTTATCCAGGTGCAGTCAGACCTTAGTTTGGTTCATGTGTATTCTCTTATATCAGCTAAGAAACATCGGAAAGCAGATCTACATCTTCAAGAAATGAACACTGTTTCCTTATACAGTTCGATCTGCTAGTTCTTAGCACAATTCATTCTGATTGTGGCTCAGGGAAAATCATATTTGGATCAGGAAAAAGTTTTCTGAAAGAAAAATTTTGTAAAAAACAAAAACTCGAAAATTTGTAATAAAGAGGCTTATGAGGAAGGTTTCTTCGAAATCTGTTTTAAGAATGAGCTAAAAAGGAGGAGAAAAAATTGAAAATTATATCTTTGCTCTTCACATTTTGAATCCATCCAGCTAAAATTTTAATTTTTCCCAAGTCTAAAAAAATCTCATAGACTTGATTAATTCTTACTTGCTTGAGAAAACATTGTTGAAGATCCATTTTTTGGAACATTTCAATTCATCATCTTTAAAGAGAATTTCTACAATGCGCTAAACCTGAGTCTTCAAACTTCATCTCAATCTCTGTTCTTGAGTTTCTTATCAAAGTGGTTTCTCTCAAAATCTGTTCAGTTTTGACGCATAAAGTTTTATCAGTCAAATTGAACTTTGAGCAGAAGGATTAATTTGGACGTTTCACA
>Ga0182738_1006133_pt1 | contig 12582 bp, 15 predicted proteins | sample eDN5th30CBELigMG_FD_128876 | JGI IMG/M metagenome (GOLD analysis project Ga0182738, IMG submission 128876) | Enriched Miracle-Growth compost microbial communities from Emeryville, California, USA - eDNA 5th pass 30_C BE-Lig MG (version 2)... ...
ACGGGTAAGGTCGCGGGCAATGAGGGCACCAATCATGCCGGCCTCTCTATGTCGAGGTCGGCGTCGGCCTCAGCCTCAGCGGGCGCGGCGAGGGTGATCTCGGCGTCATGCGGCCAGTCCAGCGGCATGTGCGAGGCAGCGAGGACGATGCCGCCCTGCGCGCAATGGCGCCGTACCACTGTTCCCAATGCCCGCGCCGAGGCGGTATCGAGCCCGTTGGCCGGCTCATCGAGCAGCCAGATGCCCGCACGCGAGACGATGGTGCGCGCCAACGCCGCGCGCTTGCGCTGGCCGGTCGAGAGGATGCGCACGGGGATGTCGGCCAGATGAGCGATGCCCAGATCCGCTAGTGCTGCGTCGATCCGCTCGGGCGCCGCACCGTCCATTCGAGCCCAGAAACGCAGCGCCCCGCGCAGCGTCCGCTCGCGGTCAAGCGCGGCGGCCTCGTCGGTCAGTGCAATGCCGCCTTCATGGTGCATCGTGCCCGCAAAAGCCGGCAGGAGCCCCGCAATGGTGCGCAGGAGACTCGATTTGCCGATACCATTGGGACCAGCGACGAGCGCGCTCTGCCCCGCGGTCAGTGCCAGGTCGAGTCCCGTGAAGAGCAGCCGTCCGCCGCGCCGGCACGCGAGCCCTTCGATCCGGAGGGAAACCGCGCCGCTCGTCATCCGTTGACCCGGCATGCCGCGCGGCCCCATGGTCCGCCGGCGGGAAAGGAGAGTGCCATGATCGCCAGGCTCACCGAGGAGGAAGCGGCCAACGCCATGGCCGATCTGCCGGACTGGACGCTGGTGCAGGACGGCGCCGCCATCGAGCGCAGCTTCCGGTTCGCGGATTTCGTGGAAGCCTTCGGGTTCATGAGCCGCGTCGCCTTGCTGGCCGAGCGTGCCAATCATCACCCTGAATGGTCCAATGTTTATAATCGCGTCCACATCCGTCTGACCACGCATGACTGCGGCGGGCTCTCGGGGCGCGACATGGCGCTGGCGAAGAAAATCGATGCGGAGGGCGGCGGACGATCGGGGGACGAGCGGGGTTAGCTCCGGGCGCGCAAGGCTGCATTGATCCTGTCGTCATGTTCCCGCCGAACATAGCCGGAGGGTACGCCATTCTGTTGCACGCATCGGCGGCGTCCCTGGTCCCGGCCGGTCGAATGCGGATGTGGGAAACGCCGAGCTTGGAGCTCTGGCGCGCTGTCGGTCCGCCTTTCATGCCAATGCCTGCGTGTTGTAATGGTGCCAGGCCATGATCGCCATCGCGCTGCGGTGCGGGCGCCAAGCTTCGGCCAGCGTGCGTACATGCTTTTCGCTGGGGCGCTCGGGCAGGCCCAATATGGTGCCAACGGCCACCTGCACGGCAAGGTCGCCGGCTGGCCAGATGTCGGGCCGTCCCTCAGCGAAGAGCAAGTAGATTTCTGCCGACCAGCGGCCGATGCCCTTAATCCGTACGAGCTCGGCAATGGCGGCCTCGTCATCCTCGGGCAGGGCGTGGAGATCGAGCGCGCCGCTCGTCACCAGCTCGGCGAGGCTGCGCGCATAGCCCTGCTTCTGGCGTGAGAGACCGCAGGCCCGCAGCGTCTCGGCATCGGCGGCAAGCAACGCCTCGGGCGCGCAGCCGCTGCCCAGCGCCGCTTCCAGCCGCGTCCATACAGCTTTGGCGGCTGCCACGCTCACCTGCTGGCTGATGATGGTGCGCAGCAGCGTCTCATAACCCGGCGCCCGGCCGCGCGGATCGGGATAGCCGACGCGCGCGACAGCGGCAGCGATCGCCGCGTCGCGGCTGGCCAGCACGTCCATCGCCGTGCGCAGCGCGCTCTCGTCAAGCATTGCTTTTCCCTGCCCCTCTTGCGGCGCCTGGCCGGTTGATTTCCGCATGAGGCCCCCTCATAGCGTTGCCGGACATGGTTTGGAGATAAAAATGCCTCAATTGACGGTGGTGACGCGCGACGGATCGGAGCAGACCTTCGAGGCCGAGACCGGCTTCAGCGTAATGGAGGCGATCCGCAGCCAAGGAATTGACGAACTGCTCGCCCTGTGCGGCGGCTGCTGCTCGTGCGCCACCTGCCATGTCTATGTGGATGAGAGCTTCACTGGCGAACTTTCCGAGATGCGGCCGGACGAGAATGATCTGCTCGACAGCTCCGATCATCGCCGGTCCAACAGCCGCCTATCCTGCCAGCTCACCGTGGGGCCGGCGCTTGAGGGGCTGCGCGTCACCATCGCGCCCGAGGACTAGAGTGAAGACGAACCTGTTGATCTGATCTGGCGATCCCGCTTCGGTTCAATCGGAATCGCACGGGCCTGTGGCGCTAGGAGACAGCCTGTGGCGCGCCCTCCGCCCGTTTCATCGGCCATCACGACCAGATCGCCCTTAGCCACAGCCGCGAACAGCCGCCGCGCGAAGCCGGGCGGTACGCCCACGCAGCCATGGGTGGCGTAGCCGCGTTCCACATTGCTGGTATGGATGACGACGCCGTCGTGGTGAGGCGAAGCACATAGCGCATCGGTCCATTGTAGCTGCGCGACCAATAGTCCTTGTCCTTGGCCAGTACCGGGAAGGTGCCGAGCGGCGGGGGGCGTCCGTATCATAAAGGATGACCGCGGTGCCGATCTCGTGCCCGCCCTGGAAAACCGAGAGCGTCTGCCGGGCGAGATCTACCCGCACCCAGACCGAGCCGGGCAGCACGTTCTCCTCATTCCATTCGAAATCGTCGAAATGCATGCGTCGGCGCACGTCGAGCAGGCCGTCGGTCGGCTCATGCGGGCCATTGGGGAGCGCAATGAGCGGTTGCGCACCGCCCGATAGAAAATGCGGGGGGCGACTCCGCCTGCGCGGTTGCCATGTCGGGCATGGGCGCGGGGCGTGCTCGCCGGATCGCACGCTGTGCCGGCTGCGAGCAGTGTCCGCCTGCCAGCACGGCGAACGGGAAGAGGCGTCGCATCGGTGTCGGTCACGCCATCTGGGAGCGAGCGGCACGCCTTGCCCCCACAAGACCGAACGGGCGGAGCGCATGAGGCCGCCGGTGAGGAAGAAGCCGGCCAGAGCCATCAGCCAAGTGGTCGGCTCGGAAATCAGAATGGCGGGCGGCGGCGGATCGCTGGTGGGGGTAGATATGGCGGCGCAGTGATCGTCGAGGATGCATCCCCACCGCTACCGTCCGGGATGCCACCGCCCGCGCCGCCACCGCCATGCGCCCGCGCGGGTGCAAGCGCGACCTCCGGCGCTGTGCCGCTCAACGGTAGCGCGCTGTCGGCCAGTGGCATGGCGGTTTCCTCGAACGGGCCGGCGGCGTGCGTCAGCTCCTCGGGTGCCAGCACATGCTAATCGCTCAGCAGATGCTCGCCGCGCGGCAGGGCGGCGCGCGGGTCGCCTTGGTCGGGCGCAACTGCGCCGTCTCGCATGCGCCAGGGGAGCGGTCGCCCAGCACCGACAGCGGCTCGCTCAGCGCCTGCGCAAGCGCGCTGCGCCGATTCTCGCTCAGAACGAGGACCATCGAGAGCAGCCCTATGGCGAGCAGGCGCCCGGCAAGGGGCAGTCGGCTCTTGAGCGCACACGAAAACGGTGAAGCTGGCTGTCCTGCCGAAAGGGCTGGAGGTGGACAGGATCATTGCACGTGAGGGTTTAAGTTTTGTTTGCCTGTGAAATCCGCGCCAGGGCCATATGTGCCACCGCTTTAGGTCCGCCGCGCCAGACAGGCATAGAGCGCGATGGCTGCGGCGTTGGAGACGTTGAGGCTCTCCATGCGCGAGCTCATCGGTAGCCGCGCCATCATGTCGCAATGGTTGATGCTGTTGAGCCTCAGGCCTTCGCCTTCTGCGCCTAGCACCAGCGCGACGCGGCCGGTCTTGTCGAGTGCGCTGTCCAGCAGCGTGTCTGCCTCGCCGTCGAGCGCGATACGCCAGTAGCCAGCCTGTGCGATCTCATCGAGCGCGCGCGCCAGATTGACCACGCGCACCCAGGGCACGAACTCCAGCGCGCCAGCGGCCGCGCGGGCTATGACGCCGGATTCGGGCGGCGCGTGGCGGTCCTGCGTCACGATGCCGAGCGCATCGAAGGCCGCCGCCGAACGCAGGATGGCGCCGACATTGTGTGGGTCTGTCACCTGATCGAGCACCAGGATCGGCCGGCGTGCCTCGTCGTCCCCCGCGCCCTGCTCCAGCAGATCGGCCAGCCAGATATCCTCCAACGGCTCCACTTCGGCGACGAGACCCTGATGTGGCGCGTCGTTCGGCACCATCCGGCCGAGATCGGCCACATCAGAATAGACGACGGGCAGGTTCGCGGGCAGGCTGAGCGCATTGATGGCGTCGCGCGTGCCCCAGACCTTGCGAATCACCCGCGCGGGGTTGGCGAGTGCGGCCGTGACGGCGTGACGGCCGTAGAGCCGTGGATAGCCGCCCTTGGGCTTGCCGGTGCGATGTCCTCTTTTCATGGACGCGCTTTTCCATGAGCGGCATTGACAGGCAAGGCCCCATTCGCCATTGAGCCGCCTCCTCATCCGTTTGCCGCGCCGTGCGCCGCGATGGATCGGGCGCCTTGGAAGGGTGGCCGAGTGGTTAAAGGCAGCAGACTGTAAATCTGCCCGCGTGAGCGTACGCTGGTTCGAATCCAGCCCCTTCCACCATTCCCCTACAGACTGAACTTTTAATGCTTCTTTCGGGGCATCGGTTCATCGCGTGGTTAACGCCTTGCTAACCAAGTCCTGCGATTCCCGCTGGCACAGCACAAAATAAGGGATCGCAACATGAACACCGGATCGACTCCGTCTCCATCCCGCGCGTCCTGGGTCGTGGGCCCCATGGGTCAGGCCCTCTCGCTCAAAGATCTGCCTTCGCCGAACAGCCCCTGGACACCGCGCCGCAAGGCTGAGGTCGTCGCAGCCGTCACCGGCGGCCTGCTCACGGTTGACGAGGCGCTCGAGCGCTACAATCTGTCGGTCGAGGAATTCGCCGGCTGGCAACGCGCCGTCGACCGGCATGGCGTGCCTGGCCTGCGTCAGACTCGCATCCAGCACTACCGCCATCTCCAGGAGCGTTCCCAGCGCTTCGGCTGGGCGGCCTGAGCCGCGCTCCCTCTGAGTCCACATTCGGGAAAGTGGCACGGCCCGCGCCCAACACGACGGCCCGACCTCTCATGGGCGGCCGGAGGGTGCGCAGGCCAGTGCGAGCCCGCTTCAGCCCTGCCGACCTCGTCCGCTAATCCTTCACTAGGGCGCGCAGCGTCTCGATTCGGTCCGCCTCATGAGCCGGTTTGTCGGCACGGATACGGTGGATGCGCGGGAAGCGCATGGCGAGACCGGACTTGTGGCGCTTGCTTTCATGCACCGAATCGAAGGCAATCTCGAAGACGAGGCTCTTGTCCGTCTCGCGCACCGGGCCGAAGCGATTAACGGTGTGGCGGCGCACATGGCTGTCCAGCCATTTGAGTTCTTCGTCGGTGAAACCGAAATAGGCCTTGCCGACGGGCAGCAGCTCCGCGCCCTGGTCCGGATCGCCATCCCAGCAGCCGAAGGTGAAATCGGAATAGAAGGAAGAGCGCTTGCCGCTGCCGCGTTGCGCATACATGAGCACGCAGTCCACGAGTAGCGGATCGCGCTTCCACTTGTACCACAAGCCAGTCCGGCGGCCTGGCACATAGGGGCTGTCGCGCCGCTTGAGCATGACGCCTTCGATGGCATCGTCGCGGGCGCGCTCGCGGATTGCAGCCAACTCGTCGAGGCTGGCGGCGGGGATGATCTGCGAAAGATCGAAGCGCGCCGGATCGAGCCGGGGTACGAACGTTTCCAGTACCGCGCGGCGCTGCTCCCAGCTTAACGGGCGCAGATCCTCCTCTTCTAGGATCAGCAGGTCATAGAGCCGCACGAAAGCGGGATAGTCCGCCAGCATGGCTTTCGAGACCGTCTTGCGGCCGAGGCGCTGCTGAAGCGCGTTGAAGCTCGCCGCCCCGCCTTGCGCATCGTCTCGCTGGCCGCCCTGATGGCTGCCGCGCACCAGCAGTTCGCCATCCAGCACGGCGGGGATGTCCATGGCCGCCACGATTTCCGGGAACGTGCCGGAGATGTCGTCACCCGAGCGCGAATAGAGCCGCGTCTCGCCGCCGGCGTGGACGATCTGCACGCGGATGCCGTCCCATTTCCACTCGGCGGCATAGTCCGCCATGTCGACCTGCGTCTCCTCCAGCGGATGGGCGAGCATGAACGGCCGGAAGAGCGGCAGGTCCTGCGCATGAGGCGGCTCCGCGCCATTGGCGGCCCAGTCGAACAACGCGCGATAAGGCGGGGTTTGCCCGTGCCAATATTCCTCCACATCGTCGATGCTCACCGCAAAGGCCTGCGCGAAGGCCAGCTTGGCGAGCCGGGCGGAAATGCCGATGCGCATGGCCCCTGTGGCGAGCTTGAGCAGCGCAAAGCGGCCCGGCGCGTCGAGCCGGTCGAGCAGGGCCGCGAGGTTACTCAGGACACTGAGGCGAGTCATGCGCAGTAGCGCATCCACTGCCTCGCTCACCGAGGGCGGATCCTTAGCCGCAGTGCTGTCCGGCCAGAGCAGGCTCGCCGTCTCGGCGGTATCGCCCACATAATCGCGCGAGAGCTGAAAAAGCACGGGGTCCACCCGCTCCATCAGCAAATTGCGCACCGTCGATCCCTTGACGGCGGGAAAGTCCAACCCATCGGTCAGCGCCGCCAAGGCCCAGCCGCGGTCCGGATCCGGCGTTTCGCGCAGATAGGTGGCGATCAGCGCGAGCTTACCGTTGCGACTGCGCGTATAGGTGAGCGCATCGACGAGGGCGGCGAAGCGCTCCATGCTAGCGTGATCCTCCAGCCCACGGATGGGGATCAGGGGATGCCGTGAGACGCCGCATCAGTCGTCCTCATCCTCATAACCCACCAGCGCCAGCGCGCGCGCGCGCCGCTGGTGCAAGGCGCACCAGCGTAGCAGCGCATCCTCGCGACCATGCGTGATCCATGTCTCCGCCGGGTTCACTTCCGCGATCGTGGCCGTCAGTTCATCCCAGTCGGCATGATCGGAGATAATGAGCGGCAGCTCCACGTTGCGCTGTCGGGCGCGCTGGCGCACGCGCATCCAGCCCGATGCCATGGCCGTGACCGGATCAGGCAGGCGGCGGCTCCAGCGGTCGTTGAGCGCGCCGGGCGGACACAACACGATCTGCCCGGCAAGGTCGGCCTTGCCGGCTGCGTCCGCCACCAACCGTAGGGGACCCAGCGCCACGCCCAACTCTTCATAGAGACGGCACATGCGCTCCAGCGCCCCGTGCAGCCAGAGGGTCTCCCCATAGCCCGCGAGGCGCAATTCCGCGATCAGCCGCTGTGCCTTGCCGAGCGCATAGGCGCCGACCAGCACGCAGCGCTCGGGATTGGCCGCGCGCGCCGCCAGCAGCTTGGCGATCTCACCAGCCACCGGCGGGTGACGGAAGACAGGAAGGGCGAAGGTCGCCTCGGTGACAAAGATGTCGCAGGGGGTCGGCACGAAGAGCGGGCAGGTGGGATCGCTGCGGCGCTTGTAGTCGCCCGTCACGATCACGCGCTCGCCGGCATGTTCCAGCAGGACCTGGGCGGATCCCAGCACATGGCCGGCGGGCAGGAAGGTCGCATCGACTCCGCCGGGCAACCGCAGCGTCTCGCCATAGGCCGCCGGCACCACCCCCGCGCGCGTCTCATAGCGCAGGGCCATGATGGCCAGCGTCTCGGGCGTGGCGATAGTGCGGCCGTGGCCGCTGCGCGCATGATCGGCATGGCCGTGGGTGACGAGCGCCTGCGGCACCGGCAGCGCCGGATCGATCCAGACATCGGCGGGGACGATGCGGATGCCTTGCGGCTCGGCGCTGATCCAGGAGAAGGGCGGCGTCATCGGCGCAAACAAGGCGGCCGGATCGGTCGGCTCAGGACATCAAGGCGCCAGACGGTCAGCAGGCACTCAGGGCGAGAAAGTGGGGCGTAATCGGCGTTCGGCTCGGCGTCAGCAACTCGCCGCCGGGATGACGCCGCGCGCCCGGTCAATGCCGCGCCGGCTGCTCCTGCGCGCCGCGAGCGATGCGGGCCTCCAGTTCGGCGATATAGCCTTGCACGATGGACTGGTCGGCCGGATCGGCCAGCGCGTCGCCAATACGACGGGCACGGTCGATCTCGCCAGTCAGGTCGGCTGGAGAATCCGGAAGGAGAATGGCAGGCTGGAGCATTGCGAGGCGAACATTCTCTCGCGAAAAAGGTTCCCGCCACTGCGTTGCGATGGACTGCGCCGCTAAATCGACAAACGGCGGAGCTGCCCTGATTGCCCCTCGCTCAGGGATAGCGCGAGAAATCGACTTCCTGGCTGGTGATGAACTCGATGAGCGCGGGCTGGCCCGCCTGCGTCGCCGCAATGGCCCGGCGGATCGCCGGCACGATGTCCGCTACCGCGCTCACGCGCTCGCCATGGCCGCCCAAGGCTCGCGCGAATGCCGCATAGTCGCCGCTGATGTCGGTGGAGCGGAATTTCTCCGTGGCAGTCGGCATCACGTTCAGCTCCATCGCCATGGAGGCATTGTTGAGCAGGATGGAGAGAATGGGCAACCGCTCGCGCACGGCGGTCTCGAAATCCATGCCAGTGAAGCCGATGGCCGCATCGCCCCACACGTTGATGCAGAGCTTGTCCGGGCAGGCGAGCTTGGCGCCCAGCGCAAGGCCCAGCCCGTAGCCGAGTTGCGTGGTCTTGCCCCAGCCCAGGAACGTATGGGGTGCGATGGTGCGCCAGAAGGGACTAAGCTGGTCGCGCGGGCTACCGGCATCATGAGTGATGATGGTGTTGGCGACATCGACCGTGTGCTGGAGATCCCAAAGTACGCGATAGGGGGTGATCGGCGTCTGGTTGCTGGTGAGTTTGGGCATCCATGCCGCCAGCCAGTCCTGATGCACTTTGGCGATCTCCGCCGTCACCGCACTTGCGTCGCGCGGGGTGCCGCCCAGGATTGTCCGACACGCTTCGATCAGCGCGCGCAGTGTCAGCGCCGCGTCGCCGATCAGCGCCACCTCGGTCTCCACCGCGCGGTTGATCTCCACCGGGTCGAGCGTGGCGTGGATCACGCGCTTGCCCGTAGGCATGCGGACACCGAAGGCCGTGCTGGTGAAGCTGCAGCCCACGCCTAGAATCACGTCGGCATCGTCGAGGAAATGGCGCACCGCCAGCGGCATGGCCGCGCCGCCGGAGCCGAGCGAGAGCGGATGCGTCTCGTCGAAGCTGCTCTTGCCGGGCAGGCTGGTGCAGACGGGAATGGCGAGCAACTCGGCCAGCTCCCTGAGCTCGGCATAGGCGTTGGACCAGTGAATGCCCTGCCCAGCGTAAAGCACCGGCCGCTTGGCCGCGCAAAGCATCTGCGCCGCTCGCGTCACGCTCTCGCCATCGGGCGCGAAGCGGGTGCGCAGCACGGGGCGATAGTCCACCTCCCCGCCCTCCTGCTCCAGCACGTCATAGGGCAGTTCCACCAGCGCAGGGCCGCCGCGGCCGTTGCGTAGGGCTGTGAAGGCGCGGCGCATCACGGCGCTGGTGTGCGCGGGGAAATTGAGCGGCTCGGCGCTCTTGGTGATGTGCGCCATGTTGCGCACGCTGTTATAGTTGCGCCCGACATGTGCCGTCGCGGTGGCGTAGCCGCCCGGCAGCACCAGAATGGGCACCGATTCGCCATAGGCCTGCGCCACGCCGGCGCTCGCCACTTCCGCGCCCGGACCGTGCTGGCAGCAGAACACGCCCAGCTTCTCACCACGCGTTAGGCGCGAATAAGCGTCTGCCATGTGCAGACCGATGCGCTCCTGCCGGGGAATGATGGTGCGCACGTCCGCCCGCGCAGCGGCTTCCAGCAGCGCATTGCGCGGATAGCCGAACAGCACGTCCACGCCCTCGCGCTTCAGAATGTCGATGATCGCGTCGCTGGCTTTCATGGCTGATCCCCTATTGTCGTCATGCTCTTGTTGCCGGGGCGCGCGTCGGCGCTATCCGGTTTACGGTCCTGTCTCTTTGTGCGCTGTGGTCGGCCGGCGCAAGTCGCGCTCGCGTCGCCCGACTCAGTTGCCTGGCGTGAGGCCGGTGTCGATGCGGTCCACCAGCATGGCGAGAAAGCGGTCCGTTGAGGCGATGTCGCTTTCCGGTATTCCGTCGAGAAGGCGCGCGCGCAGGCGGCTGGTAATCCCGAACATCTCCGCCAGTGCCTCGTGGCCGGAGGGTGTCAGCTTCATATGCTTGTTGCGGCGGTCATTGGGATCCGGCAGCCGCTCGACTAGGCCGTCCGCCTCCAGGAGGTCCAGTGTGCGAGTGAGCGTGGGTCCCTCGATACCGATCCGCTTGGCGATCTGGATTTGCGTCGTCGCGGCCGGCGCATAGGCGATAGACGCCATGGCTTCCATGCGCGAGGCGCTGTGCCCCCGCTGGCGCAGATGCTCGTCGATCAGCGAGCGCCAGCGCCGGCCGGCCATCACCACGCGGATGGTGAGGCTTAGCGGCGGCAGGGGATAGCTCTCCTTCTCGGGCAGGATGGTACCGAAGACAGCGTCTTCTTCTTCCGGCCGTTTCCCGGTCGTGCTCTTGGTCGACAAGCTGTGTTCCTCTTCCCCTGGTGCGACGCGATGACGCATGTCGCCTTCTTCTGTGTCGTTCCGCGTCCGTTAGAGTATTTCGGGCGTGGAGGGAATGTCGGCGGTTTCGTGCGCGGGAGGTGAGACGGCCTTGCGTCAGTCGATGCGGCGAGCCGATTCGCCGGAGAGCGGCGCTCAGGCGTTGCTGCGCTTGGCGGCGTACATCGCCATGTCTGCACGGGCGATAGCGGAGAAATCGCTGTCGCCCACGCGCAGGCCCGTGCAGCCGAAGGACGCGGACAGCGGCAGGATCATGCCTTCGAAGCAGCATTCGCTGGCGGCAATGGCGGCGGTGAGCAGGCTGGCTTTGCGCTCTGCGGCCTCCTCGTCTAGTCCGTCCAGCAGCAGTGCGAACTCATCGCCGCCCACGCGCGCGGCAATGTCGGTGGAACGAGTGGCGCCGATCAGTAGGTGGGCGACATGGTTGAGCGCGAAGTCACCGGCGCTGTGGCCGAACGTATCATTGATGGCCTTCATGCCGTTCACGTCGACGAACAGCAGCGCGCAGGCCGTGCCGTAGCGCTCCAGCCTGTTGAGTCGCTCGCCGAGGCAAGTGATGAAATGCCGCCGGTTGTAGAGTGGAGTCAGCGTGTCCCGAACGACGAGTCGTTCGAGTTCCTCATTCGTCAGTTGGAGCTGCCGCAGCTCTTCGCGAAGAGCGGCAACTTCCTGCTCTAAAGCCGAAACGTCGCCGCTTTTGTCGTCGCGCACGACACTCCGGGTAGTGGCTTGTCTCAAGCGCTACCTCCATATCCGCGACCAATTTTAACCCCTATTTTGGGGCGCCATATAGGGATATTCGTCACAAGTTGACAGGCAAAAAACACCTCCAAGCTGAGACATGTCCCTCGCCTCAGCGGTTGTATCCGGCATGTCGGCGCTTTATTGGCCTGTGCTTCCGCGTTGCGCGGCCCGTTTCCGGTCGTTCTGACTGGGCGGAATTTTTGGCGAGATTGGCAAGGGGCGGAGCGTCGGGATGGTGAAGGTCGGAGTCATCATGGGCTCGCAATCCGACTGGGAGACGATGCGCCATGCGGCGGACGTGCTCACCACGCTGGAGGTGGCGCATGAATGCCGCATCGTCTCGGCGCATCGTACGCCGGACCGTATGTACGCCTATGCGCGCGGCGCAGCCGAGCGCGGCCTCCAGGTCATCATCGCCGGCGCTGGCGGCGCGGCGCATTTGCCTGGCATGACTGCTGCCCTTACGCGCCTGCCCGTGCTGGGCGTGCCGATTCAGTCGGCTGCGCTGTCGGGTGTCGACAGCCTTCATTCCATCGTCCAGATGCCCGGCGGGGTGCCCGTCGGCACGCTCGCAATCGGCAAGCCGGGTGCGATCAATGCGGCGCTGCTGGCCGCGGCGATTCTCGCCAATCACGATGCGCTGCTCGCCGCCCGCCTCGAGGCCTGGCGCGCGGGGCAGACCGAATCGGTGGCGGATAGCCCGGCATGACGCCCATCCCTCCCGGTAGCACCATCGGTATTGTCGGCGGTGGCCAGCTTGGCCGCATGATTGCCATTGCCGCCGCCCAGCTCGGTTATCGCAGCCACATCTACGCGCCCGAAGCGAGCGGCCCGGCTGCCGATGTGAGCGCGCGCTGGACTCAGGCCGATTATGAGGACGGGGCGGCGCTCGAGCGGTTCGCGCAGGACGTCGACGTCATCACCTATGAGTTCGAGAATGTGCCGGCGGGCGCCGTTTCGCTGCTGGCCGGGCTCGGCCACGTCCAGCCCAATGCTGAGGCGCTGCGTGTCGCGCAAGACCGACTGCTGGAAAAGGGCTTTGTCGCGGGATTGGGCGGCCGCACCGCGCCTTATGCGCCGGTGGATGACCGCGCCGCGCTGACCACCGCCATCGCCGCTGTGGGTGCCCCCGCCATCCTCAAGACCACGCGGTTTGGCTATGACGGCAAGGGCCAGGCCCGCATCGGCGATGTCGCGCCCGCCACGCTCGACAGGGCCTG